>WFLX010035782.1_pt1 | contig 20290 bp, 15 predicted proteins | sample 4967041 | NCBI WGS metagenome assembly WFLX01 (sample SAMN12857096, study PRJNA449069) | gut metagenome | isolation source: stool from male and female vole | host: Microtus ochrogaster | place: USA:Florida | collected 2017
TCCTGCTTAATCCGACTATATATCACCGTTCCGCACTGCCTTAAAAGCCTGCGGTTTTCCGCTCTTACGGGAGTGCCGCCTCCCACAGAAAGAATCCTGCCATAATTCCTTTCGCTGATTTCCTGCAAAAGTTCCGTCTCCCTGTTTCGGAAATATTCTTCGCCCTCTTCTTTAAAAATACTGCTGATGCTGCGCTTTTCGCTCTGTTCTATCAGCTTGTCCGTGTCCTCCACAGGTATCTTCAGGCGATAGGAAAGCTTAAGCCCTACCGAAGTCTTGCCGCTCCCCATAAAACCTATCAAAATAATATTATTCTTTCGTTCCATAATTCCTCACATTCCGCTTCTATCCTATATATTGAGATAATTCTGATATATCTCCTGCGCCAGCTCATCTCCAATCTGCTGCCCCGTCCACAGTTCATAGGCGATAACCCCCTGATATAGCAGCATTTTATAACCGCAGAAAGCCCTGCCCCCATGCGCTTCCACCAATTTCATAAACTTGGTTTTCGCAGGATTGAAAATTAAATCATACCCCGTGTGAATCCTTTCATAAAAGGCTGCATCCTCAATCACCACCGCCTCCGTATCAGGGAACATTCCCACGCTGGTTGCCTGAACCGCCAGATATTTTCTGTCTGTTGGAAGCTTATCATATTCCTGCAGAGAAAGAGCCCGGGCAAACTTTCTGCCCTCCGCGGCTCCGGTTTGTTCCGCAATGACATTAACCTCCTCTGCAATTTTAGCCGCCCGCTCCACAGTGCGGTTTAAGAGTGTTACCCCTGCTGCCTTTTTCTGCAAAAGCAGTACCGCCACCGCTCTGGCTACGCCTCCGGCTCCCAGAATCAACACTTCCTCACCCTCTATGGAGACTCCGTCACTCAACATGGCGCGGTAGAGTCCCGGCATATCCGTATTATACCCTTTGTATCCTTTTTCTGTGCGCACCAATGTATTGACGGCGCCAATCTGCGCTGCCAGAGAATCCGTCTCCTCCAAAAAAGGAATGACCTCCTGCTTGTAGGGCACTGTGACATTCAGTCCCAAAAGATTCAAAGCATGAGCGCCCTCCACTGCTTCTTTCAGATGCCCTTTCTGCACATGAAAGGGTACATAGACCAGGTTCTCCCCGGTGGCCTTGGCCAGATTGTTATGTATCGCCGGGGACATGGTATGCTCCACCGGATTCCCTATCAGCCCGCAGGTGCGGGTATANCCGTTTATNTCCATCCTGTTTCTCCTTANCTTGTNTTTTTATGATAAAAATAAAGAACGATTTTTTCCAGANATCGTTTCANTACAATCTGAATCTNCTNCTTGGGANGNATGGGTCTGGTCAGNTANGNGACGANGCCCACACGTTTTGCCCCCCACACATCCGTAAAGAGCTGGTCTCCCACAAAAAGTGTGGTCTCGGGTTTCGTTCCCATCATCTCCATCGCCTTAAGATAGCCCTTTCTGCCCGGTTTTCCCGCCTTAAAAATATAGCGGGAACCTACCTTTTCGCTGAAGGATTGTACTCTTGGCTCCTTATTGTTGGACAAAAGCAGAGTCTCAAAACCAATGTCCCTAAGCCTTGCAAAGAGCTCCTCCGCCCTCTGATCCGCTGGCGCTCCATGGGGCACCAGCGTATTGTCAATATCAAAAATAATGCCCCTGTACCCTTCTTCATACAGCGCTTCATATGCAATCTCATATGCACAAGCCATTTCATGGTCGGGATAAAAACATTCTAACATCTTGGGTTCTCTGCTTTCTTATATATTTTCCAGCTTTCATTCTAACCTTCATGATTCTGCGTCTTTTTTTCCTCATGATAATCTTGTTCTGTATTCACATTCCATATATTACTCTTATCCTTATTTCCACTTAAAATATTTTTTACCGCTTCAAAAGAAGTACACATAGAATGGTCGATATTATTGTATCGGTGCTGTCCGTTACGCCCCACGCAATACAAATTCTCTATACCGTTTAAGTATGTGATGAGCTCATCTATCTGCTTATATGAGTCAAAATAGGCAGGATATGCTTTCTTCACTTTTTCCATATGTACGTCAATGACATCATCCCGGCTGCTTATCAATCCCAGACGCAGCATCTCGTCAATGCCAATTTGGGAAAATTCACTCTCTGACATATTCCAGAATTCATCACCTTCATTCACAAAATACTCTAGTCCCAGCCATACCGTGTGCTCCAAATCTTTTACCATATAGGGTGACCAATTATTATATATCTGAAACCTCCCCATCTTAACACGTCTGTCCTGCACATATACCCAGCAATCCGGCACAATATTTCCCACAGTTTTATACTTTGTACGATTCTGCAGATTAAGTTTTTTAACAAGAACACCGAGTGTNNTATAATCACGATAGGGCAGGTNTTCAGCTATGTCCNNCTCCTTGTCGGGAACACNATTANGCCCANGNATCAAGTCTTNTATTNNCATGGATGAAATAAAATAATCTCCTTTTAACGTATATGTTTTCCCATCTTTTTCGTAAATAACCTCTTCAATAGTTCCATCAGCCTGTCTGATTCCGGTTACCTTTGCGTTCTTTTCAATCCGGCCTCCCATCTCAAGTATCTTTTCCGCAGTTATCTCCCATAACTGCCCCGGACCAAATTTAGGATATTGAAATTCTTCTATCAGCGACGTTTCCACTTTTCTGTTATTTTTCCTAAAAATTTTGCCAAATATATCTTTTAAAACAGCCATAATGGAAAGTCCTTTGACACGCTGTGCCCCCCAGGAAGCATCTATCTCACGGGGATGTCTTCCCCATAAATTTTCCGTATAATACTCAAAAAACATAGAATACAGCTTCCTGCCAAACCGATTGATATAGAAATTTTCCAGATTGTCCTCCGGCTTTGGAAAAATCATTGCCGCAAGATAGCTGAATCCAACTTGCATAGTTTTAAAAATTCCCATATTCTTTATGGTTTCTGCCTTTAATGAAACCGGATAATCATAAAATTTATCATCGAATAAAATGCGGGACACTCTGTGTCTGAGCAGCATTACCACATCTTCCTTCTCCGGGTCAGGTCCGTGCTCTGCCAATGTGCTTTTGCGGTCCAGATGCTTATCATCCCATGATAATTCCCCCTGTATCGGAAGCATTTTATGCCACCATTCGTTTACTTCCGGTATCTTGGAAAAAAATCGGTGTCCTCCCATATCCATACGGTTCCCTTTATAATTTACTGTCCGGGAAATGCCTCCAAACACATCCGTTTCTTCCAGCACCGTCACCTCATAGCCGTTCCCTTTTTCCAACAGTTCGTAAGCAGCTGTCAGGCCTGCAGGTCCTGCTCCTATTACAATCACTCTCTTCATTTTTCCGCCTCCTGCATACTCTTAACCAATAAAAATATTGTAGGAACAACTAATGGAAAATTCAAATAGAAAAATCGCCAATCGAATCCTGTAAGCAATAATGCTGTTCCAAAATTATAACAAAGGAGTGGCAATGCATGGAAAATGTGTATCCTCGTCTCCTTCTTTCGGACACTAATCAACGCCAGAGCGATTAATGCGAGATCAAACCAGCCAATATAATTCATCGGGTATTTCAACACACTTTTATACACAAGGGTAGTCCAATTTTGCAACAGCATTCTCACCTTTTTCTGTTCCGTAACATCCAGAACAAGTTGTGTTTTGTCGGTGTCTGGAAAAGCGCTTACATACCAGACCAAATCTCCGTCAATTTTCCACACCATTCCCGTTAATTTCAAAAATGCCTGCAGACTATATATCCCGGAAGCCCTAAACGTCTGAAAGGTATATTTCAACAGTTTTTGTGCCCCGGCTTCCTCTATCACGGCAGTATCTGTTTCAGAACTCCATTTTACATTATTAAAGTCACCTGTTACATAGTTTTGCTCCCATACTTCCTTGGGCGATACCTGATACAAAAAACTCTTCACTTCACTATCCAGCTTTTCCGGGCAGTTTTCCAGAACATTTCCCATCATCACCATACACATACCCATAGTTTCCACTGTTCGCTCTCCCGGTTTTTCGACTTTATACAAATGATACATGGGTACTTTTACCAAAAACAGAAGCGCTGCAAAAATAAGTATCATAGACATTACTTGGCGTTTATATGCTCTCCACCCTATGACCGCCAATGCTGCCAGCATCGGCAGAGTAAAAAGTATGGCATTGTGTCTGACAAGTGTTGTAAGTGCAAAAAACAGGCTGCACACAACTATATTTCTTTTCCGCCGCAGCCATTCCCCTTTGGATAAAAGGACATTGATATAATGCGCCATAGTGACCATGGCAAAAATCGCCATCCCGCAGTCTTTCCACGGATACATGAGAATGTTCCCAGTAATCGGAGAAAACAGAACAAGACAAAGACTAAAAACGCATAGCTTTCTGGGGCAGCCATATTTTCTGAGCGTCATGATCAAATATGCCAAGGCAACTGAAAAATACATAATCTGCAAAAATACAATCATTTCTATTGATTGAAAAAGTTTGATTGGGATTGTAAAAAACAAAAAGGTATGAATAAATGGATGCCAATCAGAATAATTTCCGCTGACTGCCTGATACAATTGAAGATTGGAGTCCGGCGAATAAGAACCGGGGANAAACGCATAATAGTACCTCTCCAGAATNCCAAAAGTACACNCAAANCACAATAGGANCCATATGGTTAATTCTTTCTGGGTTCCAATTTTTCCTGTGGATATCCGCAAAACAGTCTGACTAATTTTATCTGTTACAGTTGTGGCTATAACGGCTCCCGCCAAAAGGAGCAGAACCATCCATGTTTTTAAATCAACGCTTATATCAGTTATATATTGGCCAATAAATACGAACACAAAATATAAATACAGGAATAATAATGATAATTTTTGCGCATTTGGCTTTAAAACTGCCTTTATATCCTGCATTTTAGGTTTTCTCATAAAACTTCTCCCTCCGCCAATATTACAAAATGGTACTTTTACAAATTTTTGCTTTATACGTTTATATGTCAAATACTTTACCACAAAAGTATGAGTTTTGCAACACAGCTGTCCTTGGTTCGTTTTATTCTCCCTCAATCAAAATGTCTAATTTATCTCTTAACTAGAATATCTTCATATGCATATTTTTATGCGCTAAAATATATTTATTCTAAAGGCAAACAGCACCTATTTTACCATCAGAACATAGTACACCGAAAATTAAGGCAGGGAGGAATTGATTATGTCGGACAACAACCTGGAAATTGGTCAGATTCTGTCAGAACTTCGCACAGAAAGAGACTTGTATCAAAAAGAACTTGCAGTTTACCTGAATGTTTCCATCGGTACAATTTCCAATTATGAAAAGGGCGTTCATTATCCTGACCTTGATACCTTATGCAAATTAGCCGACTATTTTGGAGTCACTACCGATTATCTTTTAAACCGCACCAATTACCGCTATTATCCAAAGGATTTAGAAGCTCCTTTGACCAAAGACTACACCATTGCTAATCTGATTAACACCACCTTGGAATTATCCAAAAAAGACCGGGGGCTGTTAGCAGATTATGCCGAACTTTTAAAACTGCGCCAGAATACAAATTCCAAGAAACAGTAAAGTCTTTAGGTGTGGGCTTGAGCATTGTGATCTTCCAGCCAGCGCAGAGCGGCATAGGCATACACGGCACTCCCTTCCGGAAGAACAGCCTCATCAAATTTTACCATGGGATGATGCTGCGGGTAACAATAGCCTTTCTCCGGTTCTCCGGCTGCAAGTGCCAGCATCACCGACGGAACCTGTCTGCTTACATATGCAAAATCCTCAGAGCCTCCTGATACTTGGGAGGCTTTACTTCCACTCATAGCATTTAACTGTTCGCTGGAAAATGTTTTTTGTTCTCCTAAAATTTCTTTCATGTATTTCGTAATTTCTAAGCTCACTCTTTCATCGTTATAAAGAGACGGGCATCCGCTTCCAAAACTCACTTCCGCCTCTGCCCTGAAAGATTTCGCAATCCCCTCTGCTATCTCTGTCATTCTCTCTTTTAAGAAAGAGCGGGTATCCTCGTCAAAAGTTCGTATGCTGCCCCCCATAACCGCAGTATCCGGAATGACATTGGCTGCATTTCCGGCGCTCATGGTGCCAATAGTCAGCACTGCCCTGTCATTTAAAGACAATTCCCTTGCACTCAGCTCCTGAAGCGCAATCAGAATATGGCATGCCGCATTCAAAGGGTCCACTCCCGTATTGGGCATGGAGCCGTGGCAGCCCTTGCCCTGCACCCGGATTTCAAAATAATCTGCGCCGGGAGCGCTGACTCCGGGAGAAGAAACAATCACTGTTCCCGCAGGAAGAGGCATCCCTGCCATCACATGAATCATCAGTGCCGCATCCACCTTGGGATTTTCCAATACTCCTGCCTGTATCATGTCGTTGGAGCCCTCAAAGATTTCCTCGGCAGACTGAAACATAAGCTTCACTGTGCCGGGAATCTCCTCTTCATGCCTCTTTAAAAGCCGCGCCGCTCCAAGCAGCATAGCCGTATGCATATCATGTCCGCAGGCATGGGATTTATCCCCCTGCACCGCAAAGGAAAGACCTGATTCCTCTTTGATTGGAAGAGCATCCATATCCGCACGCAGCAAAAACACCTTTCCCTCTCTTTTGCCCCCTGCCAGGGCCACAATACCGGCCTTTCCGCAGTCTTTGGGTTCATATCCCATTTTTTCAAGTTCCTTTTTGACATAGGAAACTGCCTCCCTAGTATCAAATCCCGTCCCCGGATGTTTGTGAAGATATCTCCTGTCCTCCAACACGGACTCCCCACTCTCCTGCGCTTCCTTCCAAATCATTTCCGCTAACATTTTATGCCTTTCTCCCTTCTGTTGTACAATCGTTAATAGGCGTTTGCGAAACTCATTATTTAGCAAGTATCATTGTGCATATTGCACATTCCAACGCAGACACGCTTTCACTCCGTGAAAAACGCAACGGTGNTAANCTCGTTAATACCTCGCTNAGCGCCNGCGTTNTTCAAGGGTCTGNTTATGGAACATNCANTCTNCACAATTCGGATTACAAAATAATGAGTTTCGTAATCACNTGCTCCGCAATAAAAACNGAAGCTCATATAACATCATTGCCGCCCANCCAATCAAGTATGCCCAGNGCAGCGCCACANTTCCCATTTTATAATAAAATACCAGCAAAATGCAGGCTGCCACCCGCACTCCCATATTAATCNGACTNCTCCNCANNGTAATCTGCAAGTCCCCCATTCCCCGAAAATACCCTTGCACACCATTGGTAACTGCAGGCACGATATACATAAATGCAATCAGATGCAAATACTGCTCCCCCAGCAGAATAGTAGCCTCGTCCCGGGTAAACAGCCCCATAATGGGATTGGCCAAAAACAGCAGGAGAATGCCCGCAGCTATTCCATAGACAACCTCCACATACATTCCCACGCGAAAAGCCGCACCCACGCGCTGCATTTTTCCGGCGCCTCTGTTTTGAGCCATGACGCTGGTCATGGCATGCCCTATATTTTGTTCCGGTATATAGNCATAGTCGTCAATTCTGTTGATTGCCGCAAAAGCTGCTGTGGCANNGACTCCCATGGTATTTACAATCCCCTGAATACCCAGCTTTCCCAGCTGAACCGTGGACNGCTGCATGGCGCTGACAAATCCATAGCGGATGGTTTGCCCAAACATCCTTCCGTCAAACACAAGCCATCGCTTTCCCAAATTCATGACAGGTATGCGCTTCTTTATATAAATCCAACACAAAAGACAGCTGAATGCCTCACTTAACACAGTGCTTATGGCGCAGCCCGTGGTTCCCATGGAAAAGAATATTACGAATACCAAATCCCCAATAATATTGAGAATTGCACTGATTCCCAGAAAATAAAGGGGCGATCGGCTGTCCCCCATAGCTCTTAAGGTACTTGCAAAAAAATTATAAATAAAGTTAAAGACCAAGCCGCAGATAATGATTCTGAGATAAATCACAGCCTCCCCCAAAATCCCTGCATCCACCTGCAGCAGCTTAAGCAGCGCTGGAGCCGCCCCCAACACAATCATCGTAAGAGTAAAAGAAAACACAATTCCCGAAACCATGGCAGTGCTGACCTGACGCTTTAAAGCTTCGTAATCTCCTGCACCATAGAGGGTTCCTATCAAAATTCCCGTGCCGAGACAAATTCCCTGCACAAACAGGATAATCAGTGTGACAAGGGGATTGCTGGTTCCCACCGCCGCCAAGGCTTCCTTTCCCACATACTGCCCCACTATAATGCCATCCACCGCATTATAGGTCAATTGCAGCAGATTCCCCAAAACTAACGGAATGGTAAATTGAATGATAAGGGGAAAAATCGCCCCTTTTGTCATGTCTTTCGTCATCTCATCCGACACTTTATTTCGGCGCTGCTGTGCTATTTGCAATATCAGACAGCCCGTTCCATAACAGATAATGTCCTTCACATCAAAAACAGAACCTACAAGTATCCGCATAAATGCAATATCTGAAAGTCCCATGCGCTCCACAATCCTGAAATACTGTAAAACTTCCACCGATACAGCAAACACAAAGATTCCAAGCGGCAGCCATCGGCATCTGTCAGGCACAAAAATCCGCACAAAGAAATAAAGAACCATTACCACCAATACATCGCCTATATAAGGGCGCACAAAGCGGTCATGCACATACAGCGCAATCAACACTTCCACCGCCAAAAGCAGACCAAATGCCAAAAAATATTTGATTCTCTTGTTCAAAATCCAGCCCTCCGGTCCTTTTTTCTTATAAGTGGTTTGCACACATAATTGACAATCTGCACTGCTTTTACAGAAGCGGTGCAATCAGCTTTAAAAAGCCACCCATAACTTTATAAGAAAATTTCTCACGCTTTATGGTTTCGTCAGTGACTTCCCTACACGCTGCAAGGGTNTTGNCAAAATCTTCCNCNATTTNCGCTATACAGNCCGTCCGNTNNNNATAAGTGGNNCATTCAAANNGATGATACAGACTNCNGTAATCCAGATTGATGGTTNNCACCACAGCCTTTTCGTCATCGCTGACAAAGACCTTTGCATGGACAAAGCCCGGGGTGTATTCGTAAATCTTCACTCCCGCCTTTAAGAGCGCCTTGTAATGAGATTTTGCTAGGGCGTATACCGGTTTTTTATCAGGAATCCCCGGCAGTATCAGCTTCACATCCACCCCTCTCTGAGCGGCATATTGTAATGCAGTTTCCAGCTCGTTGTCCAGAATCAGATAGGGTGTCATAATGTGCACATAGCTCTTTGCCCGATAAAGAATATCCATGTATACGCTCTCCCCCACCTTATACTCATCAAGGGGACAGTCACAGTAAGGCATCACAAAACCGGACGGAGTTTCCGCTTTTTGGGGTGTCAGATACTCATCCCATTTTACTTCCTTCTCGCTGATATTCCACAGCTGCAGAAACATCAGGGTAAAACTTGACACCGCCTCACCCTTTAACATGACTGCCGTGTCCTTCCAATGACCAAATTTTTTCACTTCATTAATGTATTCATCCGCCAGATTGACGCCGCCATTGAATGCCACCTTATTGTCAATCACCAGGATTTTCCTGTGGTCCCTGTAATTGTAATGGGTGGAAATAAAGGGCTTAATGGGCGAGAAAGGCTTGCACTTTATGCCCAGCTTTGCAAGGCGCTTGGGATAATCCGAGGTCAAAAGAGAAATCTCACACATTCCATCATACATTATCCGGACATCCACTCCCTGTTTTGCCTTCTCCTCCAGAATTTTCAAAATGCTCCCCCACATGAGCCCCTCTTCAATGATGAAATATTCCAAAAAGATAAACTTTTCCGCCTTTTTCAATTCCTCCAGCATTGCGGCAAATTTATTCTCCCCCAGAGGAAAATAAGTAACTTCTGTATTTTCCCACAAGGGAAAACAGCCGCTTTGATTCATATATCTGCACAAATCATCGGTTGCCGAATTTACAATCTCCGGTTTTTTAAGGGTTTCCTCACTCTGAATCAATTTCTCCTTTGTCTCACCTATGAGCTGCCCCACTCTGAGTTTGACCGCTTTATGTCCTATTTCATTTTGGGTAAAGCAAAGCATGATGGTGGCAGGGATGGGAAACATCATAATCAGCACCAGCCATGTGAGCTTTGCACTAGAATCCATGNCGCAGTTAAACAGATACAGCACCATACACATGNAAAAAATCGCCTGCACCNCNNCAAACCATCGGNAATATTCCGCNAACCAGCCATANANCGACAATAGAATGTTAAGCTGNAACAGCAATAAAACCATCATCAGCCCTACACGGCTGAACACGATTCTTAAGATGCCTNTTTTGGGTTTTTCAATTAATNGGGTCACATTATCATTTGTTTTCATGAAATACCTCCGCTACTCTGATGCTGATTTCTCCAAAGGAAAGCTTCTCTCTTTTACCATCCTCATATTGGACAATAAGATGGCATTCCTCATCGATATCCAGTGCCAATGCCCTTTTTCCGGCAATACCATCAGATGTTCCTTTGGATGCTCTGCCGGATAATACCATGATTTCCTTGCCTATTACCATGCTTTTAGCACGATAGATTTCCACATAATCTGTGTTTTCCTTTGCNGTATAATAGTCCATNANATGATTTAAGAAGCCTGCTGCCAACAAGTTNTTTCCATCGTCNTTNTTCTCATGGAATATGGCTCCGGCAATCTGCTCTATTTCTTNCGGAAANCCCCTTTCAGGCAGATATACATTCATGCCGATGCCAAGCACCACATAGTCCAGACTGCCGTTTTCCATGGCAATGGAAGCTTCCGTAAGGATTCCGCTGACCTTTCTGCCATCCATATATATATCATTGACCCACTTAATCTGCACCTGTCTGCTGGAAACATCCTCGATTGCCTTACAGGCCGCCACAGCCGCCATAGTGGTCAATCTTACCGCCTGAGTGGGAGAAAACCCTGTCGGTCTTAGCAGGAGACTCATATAAATTCCTGTGTCCGCCGGAGAATAAAAACTACGGTCAAGCCGTCCTCTTCCGCCGGTCTGGGCTCCGGCAATGACCACACACCCTTCCGGGCTTCCGCCGTCAGCCTTTTTGCGCAGCAATACATTGGTGGACTCAGCCTCAGACAGCACACACAATTCCATACCGCCGCATTCCGGGCTCAAATATTTTTGTATGCCCTGCACAGAGAGAATATCCGTATTTACCGAAAGACTGTAGCCTTTATTGGGAACGGCATCTATCTGATAGCCTTCCTTTCTGAGACTGTTCACAGCCTTCCACACGGCAGTCCGGGAAATATTCAGCTTTGCTGCGATTTCCTCGCCGGAAAAATAGGTTCCCTTGTCCGCCTCAAACAAAGACAGAAGATTTTCCTTTGTCCCCACTGCCATACCTCCCTGCCGGATTTTATATTTACTAGAAGAAATGCTACCATACCTGCCACAGATAATCAACCGCTTTTTATCTAGTGTTGAAATCATCTATTGACTTTTGGCTTAATAATATGATTAATCATACTATTCATACAACGGAGTTTTATTTATGAAATAAGCTACGACAAAGCCAACCTTGAATTTGATTGTAATATCAGTGTTGTTGTGGTAGAATTGTATTCAATAAATTGGAATTCGGAGAATTAGAACATGAATAAAAAGCAAATAACTGTCATGATAATCTTAACATTGGTTTTAGCTTTTATGGACATATCCGGTCTGCCTGCGGTATTGTTTATACATTTCAGTTTATCCGATGTGACACCATATATCATTAGTCTGCTGGTAAATTTTCTTTTCATAGGATTTTTCGCATGGCTTGTCTTGAAATCATTCGGAAAAGATTGGCCGCTTGGACTTCACAAATCCGGGTTGGTAGAGGGATTAAAAAAGTACGCTTTTGCGGGCGTTACAGCAGGTATTTTTTCTTGCGCTGCATTTATCATNNGGCTTACNCCTTTTGATTATGNGCCGNGTGTATGGAAAATCCTGATTGAAGGCGTTTTATACTATTTCGGTGTGGCGATTATTGAGGAGCTATATGTCAGAGGCTTGTTCCTTAACATTGTTGACAGACTTGCTCACAAAAAAGAGCATCATGCGGTCATTGCCATATGGGTATCATCAATCGTTTTCGGATTGGGACATATTCCCGGTATGATTGGCATGGAACCGCTTGTAATTTTATTTAAAGTAATTTCAACTATCGGAATGGGCTTGTATTTCGGGGCGATATACAAAAGGACAAATAATCTGTGGGTGCCAATTATCCTGCATGGCTTTATTGATATATGCGCCCTGCCGTACTGCTTTACTACGTTCAGCGGATATAAAACAATAAGCCTAATCGGACTTGTTATCATATATATACTATTAGGCATATATAGCATTGCTCTGATGAAAACGAAAAACGCTAAATTCTTGTTTGTCGGGCATTTTTAATATCTTTCATTATGTCCTTGACAAATCGTTCTGAATGATATGCTGCCCCAGACCGCAGAACAGGGAGGCGTTGCAGAGCGGGTTTCCCAGCTGGGGGCAGGCATAAAGATTAAAAAAACGGACATTCCATCACTTCTTTCGACGGTAAACCATGTGCTTTCCCATAACGTCTACAGGCAAAATGCCGCCCTGATTGCCGAAGGGTTTAAAAGATGCTCCGGCGCAAAAGGTGCGGCAGATAAAATTGAGCAGGTTTGCAAAGATATTCATCATTCTTGCAGTGTCTTGCAAAACTCCGCTATTTTTGCATTATCTTCCTCTTTTCCCTTTTCTTTTGGATCTATCAAAATAAGCTCTGCTTGAAATTTCTCAATACCAATGTAGTTTTTCATTTTCTCAATAGCTTTTTGCGCACCACCGCCGCTGAAACACATAAAAACGCCTATCTTCTTTCCCTTAACATCCTGATTTTCATTGATAAAGGTTCTAAGAGGCGGCGCAAAAGTACTCGCCCATACAGGTGTACCAAGAATAATTCTATCGTACTTCTCCATGTTAAATTCATAAGGCTTCAATGCCGGTTTTTCACCCATAACGGCACTTTTGCCTCCCCAGAAAAACTTCTTGGCCCCCTTGTCAGGATATGCCTCCTTTGGCTCTAATCTAATGGTATCTACTTCTCCTGAGGCTTTTAGTTCTTCTACAATTTTGTCTGCTACATACTTTGTATTCCCCGACATTGAATAATATACAATTGCTGTCCTCATTTCTTTTTCACTCCTTTATTTGTTTCTCTGATTACCGCAATCCACGGGCAGAACTCCAAAAAAACTTCGTTTTTTCGGAGTCGCTTCGCTCGTCAAATGCCGGAATAAGCATCTGCTCAAGCAAGCTTGGCAGATGTTTCTTCCAGCATTTGACTCTGCCCTTTGCGGATAGTATACCACAAAACCCGCGTTCCATCAAACACCTTATCTGGCGCTCCTTGACATAGGTATGGCAAATTGTTAAAATATAAGTATTAGACACTTATGCTCAGTTTGGAGGAAAAACGGTTATGTACAATTGTTATCTTCATATATATCTGGCAGGTCATCCATGCCATACATTTGAAGTGATAAAGGAAATGCCTGCTCTTGAACATTTTACCCATATATTCTCTGAAAGTGTTACATTGGAAAAAAATCTGATATCCGAAGCCGATGTGATTGTAGTGGATCTGCAGGATATGGATATCCAAGATACCTTACAAATTCTTTCCTCCAGCAAAGGCAGGGAAACTCAGATTATTTTATTGGCGGATAAAGAGCAGATGCAGATTCTCTTTGAGTACCAGACATCCACATCCATCACAGATGGCACATCCATCACAGATGGCACATCCATCACAGATGGATGGGTGAAGCCTATGTCGGATGAAGAAGTGCGGTTCCGTTTTTTCAAGTGGCAGCAAACCTATAAAATGAGCAAAGACTTCTGGCAGACCAGCCATTATCTTGAGGCTACCATCAATAATATTCCGAATCTGGTCTGGTATAAAGATAAAAACGGCATTCACGAAAAGGTGAATGACAGCTTCTGCAAAACAGTGAATAAGACCAAACAGCAGGTGGAAGGGCGCGGTCACGCTTACATCTGGGATGTGGAACAGGATGACCCTGCCTGTATAGAGTCAGAACGTGAGGTTATGGACAACAAACAGACCTATGTGTCTGAAGAAACCATTAAGGCCGGAGACGGTATGCGGACGCTTATGACCTACAAGTCACCTCTTTACAATCTTGACGGCAGCGTAATGGGAACCGTAGGCGTAGCCATTGACGTAACTCAGGAGCGCGCTTATGAACAGGAAATCATCAAAAAGAATCAGACTCTGGAAACCATTTTTACTACCATAGATTGTGGAGTAATACGCCATACAATAGACGGGCGGCGTATTTTGAGCATAAACAGACCCGCCTTGAAAATTTTGGGGTATGAGACGCAGGAAGAACTGATTGCGGACGGCTTTGAGATGGTTTCACCTACCGTATTAGCTGAGGATAAAGCAAAGCTTTTAGACTCCCTGAAAACCCTGACTAAAGCAGGGGATTGTGTCAATATAGAATACAGAGTACAGCACAAAGACGGGGAAATTCTGCATGTCATGGGCAATATCAAACTCTTTGAAGAAAACGGTGAACTCCTTTACCAGCGTTTTCTTCTGGATTGCACTGCCCAAAAACTTCAGGAAAAGAAAAACGAAAGACGGCAGATGGAATTGGTGGAAGCCTTGAGCATAGATTACACTCTTGTCTGCTTTGTAGACCCCCATACAGGCATTGTCACCCCAATCCGAAATGAAGGACGTGGGACAGGTAANATCTTTAAGNGATCNGTTTCACNAAAAACTNGCATGGAGCAATNCATACAGGAATGGGTTTATGAAGATGACCGTGATATGCTGCGGAAGGCTGTCTCATTAGATACCCTGAAAAAAGAGCTGGCAGAGAAAAAAGTGTACTATGTGAATTATCGAAAATTTCAGGATAATGAGATTATCTATTTTCAAATAAAAGTCGTGAGCACTGGAACCAGCAATATCGATTCCGGCATTATTCTGGGATTTCGCAGCGTAGATGAGGAAATCCGCAGGGAGATGGAGCAAAACGATCTGCTGGAAGCTGCCCTCTCACAGGCAAACAAGGCAAGCAAAGCAAAAAGTGTATTTTTATCCAATATGTCTCATGATATCCGCACTCCCATGAATGCAATCGTTGGGTTTACCAATCTGGCGATTTCCCGCATTGACCAAAAAGAGCAGGTTGCAGAATATCTGCAAAAAATTATGACTTCTGGCAACCATTTGCTGAGCCTGATTAATGATGTATTAGACATGAGCCATATTGAAAGCGGTAAAATTCAGCTGGATGAGAAGCCCTGCAGTCTGCCGGATATTGTACAGGGACTCCGCAATATTCTGCAGGCCGATGTCCGTGCAAAGCAGCTTGACTTGCAAATTGATATGGCGGATGTTTCAGATGAAAATATTTATTGCGACAAACTCCGGCTGAATCAGGTTCTTTTGAATTTGCTCAGCAATTCCGTCAAATATACCAATGCCGGCGGCGCTGTCAGCATGAAGATTACAGAAAAGCCCGGAGCTCCTACAGGTTATGCCAACTATGAATTTTGCATCCGGGATAATGGCATGGGCATGAGTCCTGAATTTGTGAAACATATTTTTGAACCCTTTGAAAGGGAACAAAACTCTACCATCAGTAAAATTCAGGGAACCGGTCTGGGAATGGCAATCACAAAAAATATTGTGGACATGATGAACGGTTCCATTGAAGTGAAGAGCGAACAGGGAAAGGGCTCTGAGTTTACAGTGTCCTTCACATTCCGCCTCTATACCGACACTTTACAAAATAGTCCGGAATTAAAGAATGACAGGACCTTAGCTGCGGACAATGATTTAGGTACTAGTGAATCCGTAAAGCAGCACCGCGGACGAATTCTTCTTGTGGAAGATGTGGAATTGAATCAGGAAATTGCTGTAGCCATTTTAGAGGATGCCGGATATACGACAGAAGTTGCCAACAATGGTAAGATTGCGTTGGATATGGTGATGCAGTCTGAACCGGGATATTATAATGTAGTGCTGATGGATGTGCAGATGCCGGTGATGAACGGTTATGAAGCTGCTCAAGCAATCCGAAATTTGGAAAACAAGGCTCTTTCCTCCATCCCGATTATCGCCATGACTGCCAATGCTTTTGAGGAAGACAAACAGGCGGCCTTACAATGCGGCATGAATGGTCATATAGCCAAACCCATTGATATTGGGCAACTGTTCCAAACCTTGGACTCTGTGTTGTGATATTAAGCAGGAGACAGGTGATTCCTTCACCTGCCTCCTTTTTGTTTACAGCACTTTTCCCGTCCGGTCCTCCACCATTTTGGACTTGACCTCCAGAGTTTGGGTCTTTCTGGGTTTTTGATAAATTTTATGATACACCTCGCCATCTTTCGTCATCAGTTTCCCATAATAGNAATAATTTTCCGTCCCGTCTTCGCCGGATACCACATAATAATAGTCCGGAAGTTCCACACCCAACAAAAGTTCATATCCCTCCTTCTGCCATGCAGCATAAGGAATCTGCTCTTTGCGAGCATCCGGAGCCTCACTATNCTTAAAAGCTTNCANCGCCTCTTTCGGAGAAAGGTTCGTNGAAATCTTTTCATGGTAGATGACATAGGACTCGTCATACAGCTCTATCTCAGGAAAAGCCTCGTGTTCAGGATGTTCGGAATCACTCAGGTCCACTTTTACCATACGGTATCCGTCCATGGCAATTACATACCGTTGCAAACATTTTCGCTGCAAGTGGTTCTCCTCCATATACATCACTTTTATGTCATATCCCTCTGCAAAGTTGGAATCACTTACATATATCGTAGGATTTTCCCGAAGCACGCCATCCTCATAGTTCCAAAACTCCGTCACCGTAGTCCCCGTACTACTGCCCCATCCACGGCGGATTATTAGATATCCATCCACTATTGCCATTCCATGATAAGGATCTCCCCGCATTCCTCCTGAAGTTTTCCCTCCCAGAACCGGCGCATTCCGCACCAATTCGTAGTGACCGTCCGCACATTGCAGAAACACAAAGAGCGCCCGGTCCTCCGGCATCTCCTCCGGCTCATATACATCCTTGCCTATCTTCGCCAGATAAAAATCCGCATCCACCACAAAAGCGATGTCCTTCAATCCATCCCCATTCAAATCACCCTTCTTAAAGTCCACAATCTCGAACTCCTTCAAATCCGGCATTAATGACCCTGTCAGATTCTCCGCTAGTTTTTCTTCCTCTTCAGTTACTTCCCGCACTGCAAAATATAAGAGCGGCACATCTATCACCGGCTTCAGACTCTCCCACGGATTGTCAAACACCGACGCATACACTAGTTTATCCTTACCTGCAAGGGGCGATAAATCACGGATTCTATTGCTGGAAATCCCCACCTGATTCAGTTCAGACAGCCCCTTCAAGGCAGAAATGTCACTGATGGAATTGTCGTATAGAGCCAAGTCATACAGATGAGTCAGCCCACTCAAAGGTGTAATATCGCAAATTTCATTTTCTGCCACCCCAAGCCGCTCCAAGCTGGTCAGTTCCGCAATCGGTGACAAATCCTTTACCCGGTTGCCATTTAAATTCAGTGCCTTCAGCTCCTTCAGTGTGCTCAAAAAGCTGATATCCTCTATCCCGCAGTCCTGCAGTCCCAAATCCTGCAGTCTGGTAAGCTTACCTACCGTCTCTATATGCCTCGCTCCCGAATTTCCTGCCAGCGACAGTTCCTCCAATTGGGACAGGTTCTCTAAAATACTCAAATCCTCCACCGGCGTCTTGTACAAAGACAGGTATTTCAATTGGGACATATCTTCCAAAAAAGAAATATCCACGGAGGGGCAATTAATAATAAACAGGCCCTCCAGCGTCTCCATCTGTGCTAAAAACGATAAGTCTGCGTCTGTCTCCTTCTCATAAGAAAAATAAAGTTCCTCAAGATGCGTAAGCTGTGCAATCGGCGTAAAATCACTGATAACAGACTCTCTGTAAACGCTGATATCAATGGTCAGACGCTTAAGATTCGGCAAAAGCTCCAGAGATTCCAGCGAAAAAATAGGATTGCCGTAAGGCGCCTGTCTCAGCGTCAGTGCTTCGCATTCCTCCAATTTACGCAGAACGGTCTCCGGGCTGTCCTCCTCCCGTATTCCTATTCCATAGCGCACCCGTTCCCGAAATCCCTCGTCTGCAATCAGACGCTCCAACAGAGTATCCACATCCTCATCGGGCAAAATCTGCATCTTTTCCCCCTTGAAACCACTTATCCCGTCCTTCTGCTGCACATCCTCCATAACATTATCAGCGTCCGCATTCCGGCGCTTATCTTCTGACAATCCACAGCCGTCAAAACAAAGAATAATCACCGCCAGACACATAACAGTGATACCGTATAGTTTTTCACGCTTTTTCCACTTGTTCATTTTAATCTTCCTTTCACATATCCATACCTCCAATCATTACGGGCTTGGAGGCAGACTTTAATGCACAGACATAAATTGCCCTCTGTACGCTTTATCCTCTAAGTCAAAAGCATAACAGAGGGCTACATCAAATCTTCATCATTTTTGCATCCTTTTTGCATCTTTTGTGCCTGCAATCACTGCCCGAAAGAAATGTACTGCGACATTTTTTGCGCTAGTCTGCCGATTCTGCGATAGGAAATTTTCTTACACAGCCAATCACTAAATCTCCCATATTTTCTATAAAACAGATTAAAAAGCGAATAGGAGGGAATCTGACTCTTGTCTTTCGGCATCCGTTTCCATATATTTTTCAGACTATATACTTGTTTATAAATCCAAATATAACCGTCATATAATTCTTCTGGCGTCATTCCAATTGGTCTGTAAACGACATGCGCCGTATTATATTGGGATAAATCATCCGTTAAAATTCTTCCATCTTCTTTCATCCTTTGATATAACGCAGTTCCCGGATACGGCGTCAAAATATGCGAGGTAACCGTCTCTATCCTGTTCTTCACAATCCAATCCAAAGTCTGCTGAAAAGTTTCTCCCGTATCTCCATCAAGACCAAATACAAAACTCCCATTTATCATGATTCCGCGCTTATGAATTTCTCTTATTGCATACTCATATTCCGTAATTGTATTCTGCTTTTTGTGCACGCTGCGAATGGAATCCGGGCTTATGCTCTCAAAACCAATGAATAAACTTCGACAGCCCGTTTCTTTCATAAGATCCAGCAGTTCAAGGTCCTGCACAATGTTGATGGACACCGCAGCATTCCATTTCAATTTCATGGGCANCTATTNCATTCAGNANCTCCCTTGTCCATGTGGNATTTCCGGTAAAATTATCATCAATAAACATGATATGCCTTAATCCGATGGTTTGAATGTCCTTTATGACATCCTGAATATTCCGGTTGACATATCGATGCTCCGCGCTGCTGTTGTAACAAAAGTCACATTGGAAAGGACAGCCTCTGGAAGTATGTACCACATTGCAATATAGATAAGAATCCGTTGTCAGCATATCATATGCAGGTGATACGATATCATTTCCTGAGAGTTTTTTTCCGCATAAATATCTTGATTTTAACTGCCCGTTCTTAATATCTTCCATAATCTGGAGCCATGTTCCCTCAGCAGCGCCTATGCTTAACGCATCAAACGCCTCCCTCGGAATCGTGTCCGCCGCTGTTGTGATATGGATGCCGCCTGCCACCACCGGAATACCCCGCTTTTTATATACCTTTGCAATTTCCATGGCGCGCGGCAGAACATCAACCGTGACAGAAATCCCAACCACATCCGGCGTATCGGAAAAGTCGATTTCCTCAATATTTTCATTTGTTATTGCCACCTGATGATCATTACGCAGCATATTTGCTATGGTTAACAGACCTAAAGGCGGTGCCATATGCAGCTTTATATCTGTGTCCATCGGACGCTTTATCATCCTCGGCTGAATCAGTTTAATGTACATACTTTGTATATCCTCTCTTTTCCTGATATTGCCAATATAGCACCGTCGAGAATGATTGTCAATATATTTTTATTGTTTTTCGATANTTNTATATTGNTTTGAATTAAANATGGAATCTCGAATTACAATTGAGGGTGAATAGCAANCCGAGAGTCCCGTTTGTAACCCAAGACTCCCGTTTTGTAAATGAAAATCTACTTTTGTAAACGAGATTCCCCTTTTGTAAACGAAACTCCCGTTTTGTAAGCGAAATT
>WFLX010224312.1_pt1 | contig 20283 bp, 15 predicted proteins | sample 4967041 | NCBI WGS metagenome assembly WFLX01 (sample SAMN12857096, study PRJNA449069) | gut metagenome | isolation source: stool from male and female vole | host: Microtus ochrogaster | place: USA:Florida | collected 2017
GGAGTTACAGCGGCAGCGTCCTTGACAGAAATATAAAGCACTGTGTGCTCTGTAACTAAAAGATGGGCAATCTCTTTTGCATAGACTGCTTCATTATAGTTCTCATCTTCCATTCCAATGGTAAAGCTTTTTACCCTGCCCTGATAAACGGACTGCATCAACGCCACAACGGTACTGCTGTCAATCCCCGCTGACAAAAAAGCTCCTACCGGAACATCCGCTGCCATTTGCTGAGAAATAGAACTCTTTAATAACCTTTCCAATTCATCTGCCGCTTCTCCGGGACTTCCCTTAAATAAATTCTGCTGTCCTTTCCTGGCCGCTTCCTTCATGCTCCAATAAGAATAAATTTTCCATGAATCATAGGGCTCCGGAATTTCTAATATGGAACCCGGTTCCAGCTTCCATATCTTTTCATATATGGAATAGGGCGCAGGAATATATCCGTGAAGAAAGTATAGATCCAAAACCTCCTTATTAATGGGATTAGAAAAACCTTCCAACGCAGAAATACATCCAATATCCGAAGCAAATACAAAACTCTGATTTACCATTCCATAGTAAAGCGGCTTCTCTCCTACCCTGTCCCTGAGAAGATATACTATCCTCTCTTCCCTATCATATAGGGCAATGGCAAACATCCCCTTACACATTTTGACAGCCTTTTCAATTCCATAAGCTTCAAAAGCTTCCAAGAGCACTTCGGTATCTGAGCTGCTCCTAAAACCCTTTACTTTCTTTTCGGCTAATAATTTTTCTGCTATTTCCTTATAATTGTAGATTTCTCCATTATACGTAATAACGAATCTTCCACTATGAGAAAACATAGGTTGAGAACCATTCTCAGACAGGTCAAAAATAGAAAGACGCCTGTGACCGAATGCAACCCTTCCATCCTCTGAAAAATAAGAACCGCCCGCATCTGGTCCTCGGTGAAACATTCGTTTTTTCATTTTCTCCAAATTTTCCGCATTGTCTCCTGCAAAATTACAAAATCCTGCAATCCCACACATTTCCCATCTCCTATTTTCGCAAAAAGATCAGTGAATTCAAGTAGTTCTCCCATTCTGAAAGAACCTTTTCCCTGGAATAAATTTCACTCGTTACACTTGCTCTTTCACCCATCAAATCTGCTTTTTGCAAGTTTTTTAACACAAATTGCAAGTTTTCCATCAATTTATTTTCATCTCCAACCGGTATCAATAATCCATTCTCACCCGGGTCAATCAGCTCTGCCGGCCCCCCGCAAGGGCAATCTGTGGACACTACGGTAAGCCCCATAATCATTGCTTCAATCAACGCATTCGGCATTCCTTCTTTATTGGAAGATAATACAAAAACGCGTGTTTTGTAAATAGCGTCCGCCACATTATCTATATTGCCTGGAAGTAGAATTCTCTCCTGCAGCCCAAGTAATTTTGCCAGTTCCAGAAGTTCCTTCCGCTTTTCTCCATCACCATAAATAATCAGCTTATACTCTGGGAACTCTTCTGCAATCCCCGCAAAAGCCTTCATTAGCATTTGATGATTTTTGTTTTCATCAACCCTGCCCACAGTAACAATTGTTTTTTCACGTTCTCCCAAATAACGCTTCCTAAAAAAACAGGAGTTAATGGGATTTTTTAGTATCACAGCCTTTTTTCTAATACCCCTTGGGAAAAAATCCAAACATTCCTTAGTCTGAAGAATTACCCCGGAAGCAAGCCTAAACAATGTTTTGGCAAGAATCTTTAACAGAATACTATAATATTCCCTGTCAGGTTCGCTCCTGACAGAAACAGCTACAGGAATATGAAATCCAAAGGAGGTCATAAGTGCCATAATATTATTTTTACCGATAAATGACAAAATTACATCCGGCTTGTATTCCTTCCAGATTTTTCTCAGTTTCCTAAATCTGGTCAGGAAATTCCTAATCCTCCCCTTCCCAAGTTCACTGTCTGCAGGCTCCGAGATTACTCTGCATATTCCTTCCGAAACCTGATATTCATCCTCCAGCTTATGGGTCGTGACCAGTATCACCCGATAACCGCGGCCATATAAATGATCTGCCAGATTGGCAATCACCCTCTCGGCACCGCCTTTTCTAAGACTGCTGATATATAAGGCAATAGTCTTTTGGGGCATCAGCTCCTCCGCAAATTCTTTCCACTTTCTGTATATGCCGTCAGGAGAAACCTTTTCTATAATTTTTGTCCCATTTTNCCCCANTNCCNCTGCAAGNTTAAANTCGGTAAGGAGCATAAGNATAGCATCTGCAAGCCTGTCCTTATCTCCCACTGGAACCAGACAGCCTGAAATTCCATCCTCGATCAATTCACCAGGACCGCCACAAGGACAATCGGTTGAAATAACCGGAATCCCTAACGCCATAGCCTCTATCAATGCATTTGGCAATCCTTCATAATCCGAGGAAAGCACAAATAATGATGCGTCACTGATCTCTTTCTCCAAGCTGCCGCTCTGCCCCATAAACCTGACACGGCTCTGCATCCCATTTTGATGCAGGTAATCACAAAGAAGCTCTTNTANTCNGTCTTCACTTTCNTCTCCATATATTNTTAACTCATNTTCCGGCACCTTTGTCATNATCTGCNNAAACGCTCTGAGCAGAAGAAGTTGATTTTTCTGAGCAGAAAGCCTCCCCACACTGACGATATACTTGGACCTTTCCTTTATGCCGTCACTAACTGTCAGATATTTATCATCAAGAGGATTCCAGATTACCCTGGATTTTTTCTGAAACTTTTCATCAAAACAGTTCAAGGCATCACTTGTCTGAAATACACACCCGGCTGCCTTCCTCTCCATCCTGCGGACTCCATGTTTATAGGGAAAATAATCGATCCGCGGATCATTCCTGACAGATACCAACAGCGGGATTTTCATCCCAAGCATACTGTAAGAACATCGGAAATTTGCTTTATTACAGAAAGATATCACAAGATCGGGTTTTTCCTTACCAATTACTTTCCGTAAATCTGTAAAACGCCTCAAAGCCAATGCGATACGCCCGGTATTCTCAGGATTTCGGCTATCACCCAAATTAATCCTTCTCACTCCTTCTGCAAGCTCATATTCCTCATCTGCCCGCCATAAGGTTACAATAATTGTTTCATATCCATCCCTTGCAAAGCGTCCGGCTAACACGCTGACGACTCTTTCCGCACCGCCTTTTCCCATACTGTTAATATGAAACAGCAGCTTCTTTCTGTTCTCCATAAATTCCATTCCCTTCAGCGCTTTCAAAGCCGCGATAGCACATATGCTTCATACCATTTCTGAAACATAAAAAATGCCCATACCAGATGCGAATAATTTTCTCCTGTCCCCGAACCTGCATCGCCCCTTTTTACATAATTCTCCAAAAATCTTCGAGTATAATCCGGATCAAATATCTGCTGTTTTTTCAAAAAACCTGCATCTGCATATGATAACACTTGTTCTCTTAATACCCCGCGGAGCCACTTATCTAATGGCACACTAAACCCTTTTTTAGATCTTTCCAATAATTCCCTGGGAAGATACTGATAGGTAATATCCTTTAGTATTCTCTTTCCCGTTCCTTTATTATATTTAAAACTATGTGGGAGGGTCATGGAATACTCCATCACATTCTGATCCAAAATCGGGCATCTTGTTTCCAGCGAATACTTCATAGATGCCCTATCCACCTTACACAAAATATCCCCCGGCAAATAGGTCTCCATGTCAAGCAGCATTCTTCTTGCCTGCCAGTTTCTCTCTCCGTATCTGGACTCAAATTCATACAGACAGGAAATTGGATTTCCGCTCTCTGGATAAAGCACCATAGCTTCTGCTGCTTTCCGATAATTTCCTACGGCAAACTGAGTTTTCGCTTCCCTGTTTCTGTTGCCGGCAATCACACGAAGCTTAAAAGGATATTTATCCATGATATGAAAAGCGTTTCCAAACGCACCGGCCGCCGCACCAACGGCATCTAAAAGCTGTGCCTGTCTGACTCTTTTATATGTTTGATAACCGCAAAAGAATTCGTCTCCCCCATCGCCGGAAAGAGCAACTGTCACCTTTTCCCTGGCAAGCTTTGCCACCAGCATAGAGGGAATCTGGGAAGAATCTGCAAATGGCTCATCATAATAAACCGGAAGGCTGTCCACCATCCCCAGCAGATCCTGCTCCGACACATATAGTTCCGTATGGTCACAGCCCAGATAATTTGCTACTTCTTTTGCGTATTCTGCCTCATTATATTTTTCTTCATAAAATCCAATAGAAAAAGTTTTAACTGGAGCATTCGATATCTGCTGTGCAATGGCTGTTACTATAGAAGAATCATAACCGCCGCTAAGAAAAGTCCCTACCGGTACGTCTGCGACAAGTCTGTCTCGCACAGCTCCCTTAATAAGTGTCAAAAGCTGCTCCTCTGCCTCCTCATAGGTGCCGGAAAATGTACCCTTTTTCTCCTTGTAAATCTTCTTAATATCCCAGTATTGATGTTTTTTTACTTGTCCATGGCGAAAGCTTACCACTTCTCCCGGACACACTTTACTTACTCCTTCAAAAATACTATCCGGCTCGCAGATATACTGATGATATAAAAACCGGGAAATAACTTCCTTTCGGATTGGTGCATCAAATCCAGGGCATTTCATAATCGGCTTTAACTCCGATGCAAAAACCAAGTTTCCGCCCTTAATCCAATAATACAAAGGTTTTTTCCCTATTCTGTCACGAATCAAATATAATGTATCTTCTTTTCTGTCAAATATAGCAATAGCAAACATACCATTTAATTTCTCAATGCAGGAAATCCCCCATCGCTGATATGCCGCAAGAATCACTTCTGTATCGCAGGTTGACACAAAGGGATAATCGGAAAGTTCCTCTTTCAGTCTGTTGAAATTGTAGATTTCGCCGTTAAAAACAACCACTACCCGTCCATCTTCGGACTCCATGGGCTGATGCCCTAAAGGTGATAAATCCATGATGGCAAGCCGTCTCTGGGCCATTCCCACGTAATATCCTTCCCCAGCCGGATACAATGAAGCACCATGATCGTCGGGTCCCCTGTGATACATGGTATCATTCATTCCATGCAGCTCCTTTTCCGTTATTCTGTTTCTACTGAAAAAACCACATATTCCACACATAAAGACGGTAAAGTCCTTTCTGTCAATTCGCTGTCTCTGATTTCTGTAATGTATGTATACAAGAAACCAGCCCTTCTAAATACGCTTCTTTAGAAAAGTCAGATGCACGATTCAGCGCAGTATTCTGATAATTTTCATACAATGCTTCATCCTGAAAAAGTTTAAGGACCGCCTCTGCCAGCTGCCGCTCTCCCTCTTCAAGTAAAATTTCTCTTTTGCTCTCATCTTTCCAGCTAACTGTCAAATCTTTTTTTTCTGAAAGCCTGGGGGTTAAAATTCCAAAATCGGCCTTATATATCCCTTCTTTTTCTTCTGCCAGTTTCCAATCTCCGTTTAAAATTTCGGCCGGTCCAGACAGACAATTTACTGATACGATTGGGAGAGATAACGCAAGCGCTTCAACAAGGGCATTAGGAAGTCCTTCACTTAGAGATGTGAGAAGGTAGCAGTCTGCAGCCCGCAGATAAGGAAAAGGATTGGTTTTAAGGCCCGTAAAATGCACCTGCTCTCTAATTCCAAGATCTTCTGCCAGTCTTTGATATTCTTCAAATCTTCCTTCGCCAATAATAGCCAGCCTGGTATGTGGATCCATTTCATAAATTTTGCGGAATACCTTGAGCAAATGCCAAAATCCTTTTACATCATCCTCTCGTCCCATAGAAACCAACACCCTGTCTTCTGTTTGGAAAAAAGTTAGATCCTCTCCCTGTGTATGACTGCTCTGCTTCAAAATTCCTGCAATATCACAAGGATTCCAAAGTGTCTGCACATTATCAAATCCATAAGTCTTTTCTGTCAATTCAGTCATCTTCTTGGAACAACACAGAACCTTGTCCGAATGGCGTCCAATCAGCTTCATATAAAGGCTTTTCTTGATTTCCTCAAAAGAGTGGCATGCCGCTATTTTATGCTTTGCCCCAAAACTCAATGCATTGGCAATATTAGCTGTCATTCCAAAGCTATAGGATACGTCTGTATTTAATTCTTTTTGGAGTTTGGTCAGCTTCAGGCATCGCAAAAAGATATTCAAAAGCTTCCCTAACAGCCCCTTTCGGGAAGCAAGATTTAAATTAATCACCTTCAAACCTGATATATCAAATGCAATATCTTCCATGGAAAATACGACAATTACCACTTCGTAATCTTTTTGAAGAAGCCGGGCAGTCATCACGCAGATTCTTTCGAATCCCCCTTGGTGAAGCATCGGCGTAATCAACATAATCCTATTCATACCCAGTTACCCGTTTCATAAAATTTCATCATCTTTTCCGCCTGTCCCTCTACGTCAAAGCCTGCCTCTGCAACCTTTTCCCGATGGCTGATACGCATATAATCCTCAGTTTCTTTCACATAAGATGCCCATTTCCCGGCATCTTCCTTAATGCTCATAGCCTTTACCAGTTCTGTCACCATAACCTCCTGACAAATACTGTCAGACATCAAGCACCTAAGCCCGGAGGCCTGTGCCTCCAAAACTGTCCCCGGAAGTCCTTCGTATCTTGAAGGATAAATAAAATAATCCATTGCCTGATAATAATCCCATATGTTACTCTTTTTTCCTGCAAAATATACCTTTTTTTCAATACCCAATTTTTCTGAAAGCTGTTTTGCGCCCTCCATTCCTTCCCCATCTCCCAAAAGTAAAAGGGCATACTCTTTCCCGGATTCCATATATTCTTTTTCTTGGCAGAGAGCCGCAAACACCTGTAAAAGGTATTCATGATTTTTGGCATAGTGAAACCGTCCCACATGTCCGATCACATATTGATCTGCAAATCCCAGTTCTTCTCTTATCCTTGTGCGTGTTTCCGGATTATAATCAAATTTCTTGCAATCAATGGCATTAGGTATAAAAACTGTTTTTCCCTCATCCATGGCTTTCTGTCCAAAGACCGATATCCCTGCAAGCTCCGAGCAGGTAAACATATAATCTGTTTTCCCAGGAAGGCTTTTCCGCATCCAGCGGGTAACGATCCCCTTTATTCCCTGATCCACCCCGGCACTTCTTGCATGGGCAATAGCAACAGGAATCCCTGCACTTTTGGCAATAGGAAGGTAAATTGCGGCAGTGCTGGTCATATGCCCCTGAATTGCCTGATATTTGTAATGCTGCCTGAAAAATTTTTTTAACTCATGGACATAAGAAAAATAGTTATAAATGCGAAAACGAGGGACACGGTAAATATGCCCTCCCATCATTGTAATTTCCTCATCAAAATACCCCTTTTTCCCGGTATGTACCAGAAAATCAAACTGTACTCTGCTTCTGTCTATATGACGATACAAATCCATGATCCGGCTCTCCGCACCTCCCAAATTGGTGCTTCCTAAAACATGCAAAACCCGAACAGGCGTCCCCATCCTAATTACCACACCTTTCTCCTTACCAGCAAACTCTGTTTCACCTGAGTCTGACCAGCCAAAATTTCCCTTTAGCCATCAAAAACTCTTTGTATCTTCCTGCAATTCCCCTCTTAACCGCATTCACACCCAAATATTCTTCATAGGAAATCCACTCTACATCATCTCGTTCAAAGTATCTTTCGTACTGTTCCATATCCTGTCTGGTATTAGTTCCCGTATGGACTACCATAGTGGAATAACCATTTTTTCTTTTCAATGTATCTGACAGCCGAAAAGAAATAGGATAAAAAGTAAATCCTCTATATTCATAGGGACAGTTTCCGAACCCGTCTGTCAATGCCCTAAACCCTGTATCTTTCAGCGCTCTCAATGTATTTTTATCATAAGAATGGGCTGGTGCCATAAAAAGGTTTGTCTCAATTCCCTTTTTCTTTAAAATTAATTTCCCCTTCTCCAACATTTGCCGCTGTTTTTCATAGGAAATTCCTGCAAACTCCGAGAAATCATTCAACGGAAGCAATCCGCCTTTTCTGGTGGTGTAAATATGCTGATACCCGTGCATAGCTACCACCCAGCCCTGCTCTTGCAGTTCATGGACATAAGCCCAAAAATCCTCCGGTTTTCCCTTATCGCTGCCCTTTAAGTTCTCGTCCTTATTATCTGGAACCACCCCTATAAGCGGTTTCACCTGATACCGGTCAAGAAGCTTCTTAAATTCAAAAAAACGCTCCCAATCCATATCAGGTGTAATATCGTCTAATCTCACTGCAATTTTCACGAAAGATTCTCCTTATACCAGTCAATTGCCAGAGCGATTCCCTTAGCAAAATCATACTCGGGATCATATCCCAAAANCTCTCTNGCCTTACTGATATCCGCATTGGAATCTTTGATGTCTCCGGCACGGTCGNNCCCGTAATTNGGTTCCACATTCTTGTCAAGCGCCCTGCAGAGCTCATGGTATACATCGATCAAANATTCCCTTCCGCCGGCACCGATATTAAAGGCTTCTCCCGCCGCCTCAGAAGGTGCAAGACATGCTTTTAAATTTGCCTCTATTACATTATCCACATAAGTAAAATCTCTGGACTGCCTTCCATCTCCGTTAATGGTAGGCACTTCCCCATTCATAAGCTGTTTGATGAACTTGGGAATAACCGCCGCATAAGCGCCTTCCGGATCCTGCCTTCTGCCAAACACATTAAAATACCGCATCCCGTAAGTATCCAAACCATACAATACCTTGTAGAGCCTGCCGTACTCTTCATCCACATGCTTTGTCAGCGCATAAGGTGAAAGCAGTTTTCCTTCCTGTCCTTCTTTTTTGGGAAGAACCGGATGATCCCCATAAACAGAAGAACTGGATGCGTAAACAAACTTCTTCNCATGATTCTGNCTGGAAGCTNCCATCATGTTTAGGGTNCCTCNGATATTGNTCTCCTNATACAAAAGNNGCANTTCAATACTCCTNGGAACACTTCNCCAAGCCGCCTGATTTAACACATAATCCACATCTTTTGCAGCTTCCATGCAGGCATCCAAATCCCGAATATCCTCCTTTAGAAAGGTAAATCGGGGATTCGCAAGGAAAGGCTCAATATTTTCATATTTCCCTGTAGAAAGGTTGTCCAGGCATCTTACGGTATATCCCATGGAAAGGATTGCCTCGCACAAATTGGAACCGATAAATCCGGCTCCTCCTGTCACAAGAAATACACTGTCTTTCTCAAACTTTAAATCCTGATATCCCATTTCCTGATGCTCCTTTTATAATCTCCAGTAAATATAATCTTCCGTCAGATATTCACTCCGGTCAAATAATCCCTTAATATCCATGAATACCTTCTTTCCATGTTTCGGATTATAAAAACCGCTCACGGATTCCTTATTAAGTCCTAAGAACTGCGTGTGGGCAACAGCAACAATCACTGCGTCCATATCTTTCACGGCATCCATGGTCTCAAAAGTAATCCCATAAAGCCTCTGTGCCTCATCCGCATCTGCTGCCGGATCTACCACAACAGGCGTGATTCCATATTCGCCGAGCTCTTTATAGATATCAATGACCTTGGTATTTCTGGTATCCGGACAGTTTTCCTTGAAAGTAAATCCAAGGATTGCCACCTTTGCATGCTTTACCGGAATATCCGCTTTGATCAGGTTCTTGACCATGCTCTCAGCCACATATTTACCCATATCATCATTAATCCGTCGTCCGGAAAGAATGATTTGAGAATGATATCCAAGCTCTTCTGCCTTGTAAGTCAGATAATAAGGATCCACTCCAATGCAATGCCCGCCTACCAGACCGGGATAAAATTTCAGGAAATTCCATTTGGTCCCTGCCGCTTCCAAAACAGATTTGGTGTCAATCCCCATTTTATTAAAGATAATGGACAGCTCATTCATGAAGGCAATGTTNATATCTCTCTGGCTATTNTCAATAACCTTCGCAGCCTCCGCCACCTTAATGGACTGAGCGCNGTAANCCCCGGCTTCTACCACCAGCTCATAAACCTTCGCCACGGTATCCAGTGTTTCCTCNNCCATACCAGATACAATCTTAACANTAGTTTCCAGGCGATGAACCTTGTCNCCAGGATTGATTCNCTCTGGAGAGTAACCGATCTTGAAGTCCACCCCGCATCTAAGCCCTGACTCCTTCTCCAANNTAGNAACGCNGNTATCCTCTGTCACTCCGGGATAAACAGTGGACTCAAACACCACCACGGAGCCCTTGGTCAGATTCTGTCCTAAGATTCGGCTTGCGCCTTCCACCGGACTTAAATCCGGTGTGTGATCATCATTTACCGGTGTGGGAACCGCCACAATGTGGAACTTCGCTTCCCGAAGCTTACCAGGATCTGCTGTAAACTCTACAGAAGTATTCTTAATCACTTCATTTCCCACCTCATTGGTCGGGTCAATGCCATTTCGATATAGCTCAATTTTCTTCTCATTTAAGTCAAAGCCTACCACTTTAATCTTCCGTGCAAAAGCTACTGCAATGGGCATTCCCACATAGCCAAGGCCAACCAATGATAGTTTTTCTTCCCCGCTTAAAAGTTTTTCATACAAATCCATTTTTCTTCTCCTTATCGTAAAACTTTCTTTATTTCTTCTAAATAATCCTGAACCACCTTCTGCCTGTCAAATTCCCGCTCCATCTTTTCCCGGGCTTTTTGACCCATAGAAGCTTTCTCTTCTGCAGGAAGCTCTAAGAACTTTCTTAATGCGCGAATCAAGTCCCCTGCATCACCGGGTCTGCATCCAAATCCGGTAATTCCTTCTTCGAATATTTCCCGACATCCGCTGATATCTGTTGCAATCACCGGTCTCCCCGCCGCCGAAGCTTCCATCAGTACATTACTCATGCCTTCATGATAAGTGGGAAGAATCAATGCTGAACAGTCTTTTAAGTATTTCTGCACTTGTGGGTCAAAACCAAGCTGCTTAACATNGCCTTTCNTTTCGNCCTCGTCCAAANGCTCCTNAANATCCTCATCACAGTAACCCANCAGTTCNANGGACACCCTCTCGCTGTGAAGCTCCTTTGCTGCTTCTAAAAGCTCCATGATTCCCTTTTCCTTCATCATTCTTCCGATATAAAGGAATTTCACGGATTCTCTCTTCGGATATTCCTCCTGTCTGTGCCGGTCCAGATTCACTCCGGACCCCTTCACCAACCTGCTGCTTTTTCCCTTAATATGAAATTTTTCAAAAATTCCCCTGTTTTCTTCATTTTGAAAAAAAACACATTCCGCCTTCTTTAGTCCCATGCGGTACATAGTGATGATCATTTTGCGGAGCAGTCCTTCCTTTTGAAAGGTACTGCCCAGTCCTGTCACTGTCACAACATAAGGTACTTTCAGAATCCTGCAGCAAAATCCGCCGTAAATGTTGGGTTTGATAGTGTAGGTCAGCACAAGATCCGGATTTTCCTGTTTCATCAGCCTGCAATAATTAAAAAAGAGCTTGATATCCTCTATAGGATTTACTCCACGCCGGTTGACAGGTGTATGAACAACCTTACAGCCTTCCTCCGAAAGTTCTTTTGCCTTTACCTCATCCGGCAGACTGGCTGTAACCTCGCCCTCCGCCAAAAGCTTTTCCACCAGTTCATTCCGAAAGTCATACAGTCCCCCGGACGAATTGGCAAGTATCAGTACTTTGCTCATTTACTCTATAATCTCCCTGCCGTTCATATCCGCTATGGCAATTTCATTGTACTTCATCATACAAATGCCCTCCCGGTATTCTCCGATGGTAACAGGATTTTCTTTTCCCTGAAGGTTACGGATCATCTGCGCCGGCATATTTACTCCGCAGGCATAAGCATGGGGATATCCCCCGCCAAACCTTGGATTCACTTCCGAAAGGTAAAAGGTTCCGTTCTGCTCAAACAGGTCAATATCTATCATACCACAAAAACCACATTTTTCTACAAAATTCTGTATCATTTCAAAAAGAGCGGAATTCTTTACGGAAACGGATTTATCCGTTTCTCCTGCACGCATTCTGATTTTTTTCTTCAAAAAAATGGAGGTACATTTCCCTGACAACATATCAATATACACATCGGCGCCATACTCCTGCCCATGCATAAACTCCTGAATCATCAAGTCATCGTACCGTTCAAACAATACCTCGATCTCCTGCTTTGAGGTCACCTGATTTATATTCAAACTGGCGCTGCCTCTCACCGGCTTTACAAACACCGGATAAGAAATCTTTCCCTCTTCCTCCGCCTGATAAAACTCTTCTTTATCCATGTAACATTTTCCGGTGGGGATCCCCATTTCACACAGCATCTGAAACATCCGGTACTTATCAAAGCAGGTCCCTACAAGCTCATAGGGTGAAATAATCGGCGTTGTTCCAACGGAAAGAAAACGCTCCTTCTCTTTTGCGAGAAGGGACAGCTCCGGATCGATCAGAGAAAAAACGCCGTCAATCTTTTCCTTTTTACAAATATCAAGTATCACATCAAGATACCCCGGCGCAGTAATTCTTGGAACCAGATGAAAGGCATCTGCTTCATACACTGCAGGTGCAAGGTTCGAACAGTCCGTAGCAATNACTNTGCCCNTCTNCCCGATGGTTTCTTTGAAGTACTGCACAATTTTGTTTCTTGTTCCCGCGCTTAATATCAATATGTTCATAAAACAATTCACCTCTTATTATGNCGCTTACCATAGGTCATCNTANACGATTNAGGTAATCAAAATACAGNGGTGTTCCCCCGGTATGGATAAAAAGAACATTTTTATCCTTTATCTGCTGTTCTTCCAAATACCGGCACATGCCATGGAAGGCTTTTCCCACATAAGTACTATCCATGGGAATTCCTTCAAAATTCATCACATCCTGAATCGTTCTCTTTACGGTATCATCATATTTTCCGTAGCCTTCCAGCCGGTAAGCATCGGTAAAAATCAGCTCTTCTTCGGTATACAGTCCGTCAAACTGTTCTCCCAGATACTCCTTGATACTGTCTTTCACCACCTGCCTGCCCCTTTCGGCCTCCCGCGCAATGCTGATGCCGATAATCCTTTCCCTGCCGCCATAGAGCAGTTTCCCGCATACAAGGCCTGCCTGGGTTGTTCCGGTACCGGAGGCATGGAAGATATAATCAAAGCTGATCCCATTTTCCCGCTCATAACTTATGATTTCCTGATAAGCTTTCACATATGCCCGGGTTCCCGGATTTCCATGTCCTCCCCCGGTAATAAAATAGGGCTTTCTTCCTTCTTCGATATATGCTTTCTTTCTTTTCTCAATAGTTTCTGATACCAGCGAAACCGGACAGGTCTCAATGATCCCGCCAAACTGCTCCACCATCCTCGTATTATAGAGGATTTCCCGATTTTCTTCCGGCGAAATGATGTGACAAGCAATCCCCATCGCTGACGCCATATTAGCTGTGATCCGGCAATGATTAGAGCTGTTGCTCCCATAGGTCATTACCACATCCACATCATTTTCCCGGATCTCCTTATAAAACTCCGCCGCTTTCCGGACCTTATTTCCCCCAAAGCTGAAAGGAAGAAGATCATCTCTTTTGATAAAACAACGGTTTGATCTGTATTCTCCATTTAATGGCTCTATGGGTGTTACCGGAAGCTGCTGCTCAAATAATGCAATTTCTTTCATACCTGCTCCTGACTTTTACGATAAACGTCAAAATCTGCTACTGTCTGTTCGGCGCCGGAAAGTGTCCCTGACCTCTTTAAAACCTTTCCCACCGTCATTCCAAGCACTTTTATATCCATTCCCAAAGACAGATTATTTACATATTGAAGGTCATAAGAGAACCGATCTTCCCAGCCAAGGGCATTTCTCCCGTTTACCTGAGCAAGTCCTGTAAGCCCCGGACGAACATCATGACGGTGTCTCTCTTCTTCCGTATAGTAGGGAAGATATCTGACCAAAAGAGGTCTGGGTCCAATCAGGCTCATATCCCCCTTTAAAATATTGACAAGCTCTGGAAGCTCATCCAAGCTGGTAGAACGAAGCAGCTTCCCAAATTTCGTAAGCCTTACTTCATCCGGCAGAAGCTCCCCCTTTTCATCCCGCGCATCCGTCATAGAACGAAACTTGTAGAGCTTAAATATCTTTTCATCCTTTCCCGGTCTTTCCTGCGTAAACAATACTGGACTTCCAAGCTTCACCCGCACCAGAATGCACAAAACCAGTAATACCGGTGATAAAATGATCAGACTAAGCCCTGAAATGATTACATCAATGAGCCTTTTGACAACCTTTCCGTACATGCTTCCTCCAATCGTCTTCCTATGACAACGCTTTTTGTCAATTCTTCCCAAAGCACTTCCGCACAATACCAATAATCCTTTCCATATCCTCCGGGGTATTTTTAATATCGCTGGGAAGACATAAACCATGGTTAAAAATATTCTCAGATACACTTTCTATCTTAGAGCCCGCTAAAAGGTCACTCTTAAAGCCTTCCGCAGTCACAAAGTCGTACTCCTCAAATACAGGCTGCAAATGCATGGGCTTCCAGATAGGACGGGATTCCATGTTTTCCGCATCCAGCGCATCCATAATTTGATCCGGCGTCACGCCGCAGCCCTCCTGAATCGTTATACAAGACAGCCAGCAATTATCATCCCCGTCAGGATTTAAAGGATTCATAGTAATTTCCTGAATATCCCCGAAGCCCTCTTTGTACTGTGCATAAATAGCTTTTTTCATCTGTTTATGCTCGTCCAGGTGAAGAAGCTGTCCTCTCCCCACGCCGGCAACAACATTACTCATTCGATAATTGTAACCAATCTGAGAATGCTGATAGTGTCTTGCCTGATCTCTTGCCTGTGTGGCAAGGAAGGTAGCCTTCTTGGTAATTTCTTCATCTGCCGATACCAGCATCCCTCCGCCTGAGGTAGTGATAATTTTATTTCCGTTAAAAGAATAAATACCGATCTTGCCAAAGGTTCCCGTGTATTTTCCCTTATAAGTACTGCCCAGGGATTCCGCCGCATCTTCAATTAATGTCACCTGATGACGGGCACAAATCTCCATAATTTCATCAAGTTTTGCGCTGGTTCCGTACAGGTGCACCACAATCACAGCCTTAGGATTCGGATATTTTTCAAATGCGCGCTCAAGGGCTTTGGGATCCATATTCCAGGTATCTTTTTCCGAATCAATAAATACCGGTGTTGCCTTTTCATACACAATGGGATTACAGGTAGCGCTGAAGGTCAGGCTGGGTACAAAGACAACATCTCCCTGTCCAATTCCCAAAATACGCAGGGCAAGATGGATCGCTGCCGTTCCAGCGCTTAAAGCAGCTGCATGGGGAATTCCTACATACTCCGCCAGCTCTTTCTCAAAGTTATTTACATTTGGTCCAAGAGGCGCTACCCAGTTGGTATCAAATGCTTCCTTTACAAATTCCTGCTCCTCTCCATGCATAGTCGGGGAGGATAAATAAATCCTTTTTCCTGACATCTTACTCATCCCTTTCTCCGTAATGATAGGTCGGCACGATTGCCTGCACAAGCGGCCGGATATCGTTATCTTCGCTGTTTGACGCTTCTTTCAGTTCTTTCAATTGAACAAAAAACTTCATTTCATCAATTTCAATAGGCTTCCCGATATGAATCAGTTTATTAGCTGTCTCCGTAAGCCCTTCCTCTGCCATAAGAAGTTCCTCATAAAGCTTTTCCCCGGGGCGAAGGCCTGTAAATTCAATCTTAATGTCCTCACCTACCCGATAACCGGACAGCCGGATTAAATTCTTTGCCAGATCCAGAATCTTTACCGGCTTTCCCATATCCAGCACAAAAATTTCCCCGCCCTTGCAATAGGCTCCTGCCTGAAGCACCAGAGACACCGCCTCCGGAATGGTCATGAAATAACGGATAATATCCGGATGGGTCACAGTCACCGGACCACCTGCCATGATCTGCTTTTTAAACAAGGGAATCACGCTGCCGTTGCTTCCCAGCACATTTCCAAAGCGTACTGCCACGAATTCCGTATCATAATGCTTGTTAAAAGTCTGAATAATCATCTCACAGATCCGTTTGCTGGCTCCCATAATGTTCGTGGGATTAACCGCCTTGTCCGTAGAGATCATTACAAACCTTTTTACATCATTCATAGCTGCCGCCTGGGCTGTCTTCCAGGTTCCAAACACGTTATTTTTGATTGCCTCGTTAGGACTTGATTCCATTAATGGTACATGTTTGTGTGCTGCAGCATGGTACACGATCTCCGGTTTATAATGTTCAAAGATCCAGTTCATCCGGTTGGTATTCCTGACGGAAGCAATCAACACAATCANCTTCTGCTCCGGNTATTTACTCTTANGNTCCTGCTGCNCATCANAAACACTGTNCTCGTAAANATCAAGAATAATCAGAAGATCCGGCNTATGGGCGGCTATCTGCCGGCATAGNTCGNTGCCGATGGAGCCTCCTCCGCCTGTAACCAGTACCCTTTTGCCGCTCACATATCCTAAGATAGAGTCTATATCTACTTCGATGGGATCTCTTCCAAGCAGATCTTCCACTTCCACATCCCGCAGCTTGCTGACGCTTACCTCTCCGTTTACCAGCTGGTACATTCCGGGCAGTGATCGCAGCTTACAGCTTGTCTCTTTACAAATATCGAGAATTTCTGAAAGCTCCGCCCTGCTTATGGAAGGCATTGCCACAATAATCTCATCAATACTGTAGATATCGGCACACTCAATGATCTTATCCCTGCCGCCTACTACCTTGATTCCCTGTATAAATCTTCCCCACTTTCCGGGATCGTCATCGATAATACAGCGGATCACCATAGTAGAAAAGTTACTGTTTACAATCTCTTTGATAATCAAGTTTGCCGCTTCTCCGGCGCCGATCACCATAACGGAAATATTATTATTTTTGTTTTGCTTTTTATGCTTCANCNCNCTGAAAAAACGGTNAGAAAATCTGCTGCAGAAAATGAAGCTGATCAGCAGAAACGTGTACAAAAAATAATAGCTTCCCGGCACTGCCAATTGTCCCGGCGTCCTGAAAAACTGAATCCCCACCGCCTGAAGGAACGATGAGATCACACTTGCAATCACCAGATTCTGTAGTTCCGTCTCTCCCGCAAACGCCCATAAACTGTTGTACATACGAAACAGATACAAAACAACTAAAGTAATGAGCATATTAAACGGCAGAAAACGGTTAATAGGTTCCACAAAGTGGGCCGGTATTTCCGACATCTCAAAACTATAACGCATAAGAAGCGCCACATAGCTTGCCAATATTACGCTGATCATATCATATATGATCAGGCAGGTCCTCCGATAAAAAAGCTTCACATTAAAGGGAGTCTTTTCTTTCTTTCCTTCTCTACTCATGTTAACGTCCTTCACGAAATACCAGTGGTGTAATTACCAACATAAGCACCAGACCGCAGGGATGGCTTAAATGGAATATCCATTCCACCATACCCGCCACGGCAAATGCAACTGTGACTACCGCCGGTATCGCCGCATATGTTATTATATCCTTCTTCTTATGATAATAAATGCAAGAAGCTGCAAAAATCCCAATTCCAATCAACACAAACAAAATCCCCACCGGAATTCCATGGTCATAGGCCACCTGAAGATAAATATTATGAGCATGAGTAGCTATCTCCCCGTTCTTAAGGATTGCCCCCATCTCTTCATGTCCTGTCATATTGAGCTGTTCGATATAAGAACGGAAAATATCCAGTCTTCCGTTTGTATAATCAGTTTCTTCCTCCTGAGCTTCCGGCACATAGTCGGTAGATGCCACAAATTCTTCCAGCGCCTCCAATCCCCGAATATCAGCGATTTCATCTGGCACTTTACCGGTGATCACAATCTCATTCCCAAATTCATCATGTGTCCTCTCATACTCTTCAATCTCTCCATAGGGATCAAGAGTTCCCGCAGGGATACTAAAGATCTTTTCTCCAAAAAGTTGAATAAAGCGTCCGACCCGCATAAATTCCACAGAATTCAGTTTTCGTCCCCTTAAGGCTGCATCCCGGAAATTTTCAATCTCATACATATACGGTTCGCTGACAAGGGCCGGGATGGTCCTCTGCACGGTAAAAGTCACCGGAAAGCAGATTACTACGGCAAAGATCATTGCAAGCAGATATCTTCCCATATTCAAAAGCTTTTCTTTTCCTTTTCCCCCGCTCATCATAACCACTGCAAACAGACTCGCAGCTCCTACCGCCATAAAACCTGTTCTTGCCATGGTAAAGAGCATATAGGCAGATACGACGCCGAACAAAACCAGTTCCTTCCAGATTCCCCGAAGTTCCCGGCTTTTTCGTATTTTACTTAAAAGAATCACCAATGCGGCACATTCTACCACCATCAGATAAGCTGCCGTAGTGGTCACGGTATGGAAAATATGCGGATACCTTGCCGTCCGATATGTTGTATAAGGACGGTGCAGCAATGCATAGCCGGTAGCAAGCATAAACTGTAAAATAACCCCTCTGCATACGTTTACAAGAAGTCTTTCCTTATGATCCCACATTCCATAAGACAGGTAAAACAATGTGAAGCTTACCGCCATCACCACCGTCCACCATCTTCCGTTCCGGAAAATAATAATTGCCGCAAAGAAAATCATAAGAAGACCTGCATACAAATAATCCGGTCTGGAAAGCTTTTTGCGGATCAATCCGATCACAGTTCGGATTAAAATCAGCCCCAGTAAAATTCCGATAATTGTTGTATGCCGGATCACCTGCAGATTCCATCCGATCTCCGTTTCCGTAATGGTTTTCTCCGCAAGCAGCGCCGCCTCATTCCGATAATAAAGACTTCCGGCTATTCCCGCCAGAATCAAATAAATCAAGTTATAAAAATTAAAAATTTCTTTCCATTTGAACATAGCTATCATGGCAAGGGCAAACCAGATCATTTCTTTACGCTCTGCCATGGCATGGTGAATATCATAAAGGCCCGCCATATACTCGCAGCACCCGCCTACGGCTCCTGCAATGCACACCGACTGGAACAGATCCGAAATATGGCTCTTTAGATATTCCATGGTAACCACCGATGCCTGTCCATCCCGATTATGATTGATACCGTAAAACAAAATTGCTGTAAGAAATTAGCAGCTGACAAAGAAGAAAGTATTGTCCAGCAGATACTTACTGCATGCTCCCATGAGAATTGCCGCCAGACAAAATACAGTAAACACGGCAGCTGCCGGATTTCCTACACATTTTACAATCTTTTCTACCGTAATCAGCTTATCTCTTTCTCTTTTGCGATAATAAATTCTGCAGGCCAAAATAAGCATTGCCGCACATACTATTGTAAGAATTCCAAAAACTGCTACCTTTCCCTTACGCAACGGAACGCTGTAATTATAATCCGCCGCCAGATTCATGCCCTCTATGGAGGAATCTGCATAATACATAAGCCCCGCAAAGGGCATCTCCGTCATCGGAATCATCTCGCACCCGAGGAATACTTTCCCGTCTTTTCCCTGAATACTCAAATGATACATCTTACCGACTTCCGTATCTACATCCATTAAAACCTCAACGTAACCCGGAAGCTTTGTCTCGTCAATGAGAACCTCCTCCTCGGCAATCATGACCTGCCCTTCATTAAAAAGCCGGACAAAAAAGCTTTCCCCGCTGCTTCCCTCTCTTAGAAACAGCCTTACATCCGCCAGATGATTATACTGAGCCGCAAAACTCTGTAAGACAACGCTGTTCTCATCTACTGCCTCTGTTACACCCCCGCTTACCGGCGGTATGGAAAACGTTATCGTCTCATGAAAAAGCCGGATTGGCCACAAAGATACCAGCATCAATACCGTCATCATCAAAATGATAATTTCAATTGCCTTACTCTTATACAAGATTTTTTTCATAGTCTATCCTTTTTATAAACCTCAATGTCAAGTAAGTATATCACAGTTGCCTGCAATTATCAAATTCTGCCAAAAGAGGCGGCAGCACTACCCACAGGCTGATCACATACCGCACCAGATAAGTCGGTCCAAGCAAAACCGTAAGAAAGCAGAAAACAATCGGAAGATACGGCATCACCTTATCGGGACGCGCCTGATAAAGCTGGCAGCACAGACAAAATGCCCACACCCAGAAAAGAAATCCCGGTGAAAACAACATGGATACCACTGGAATTTTCTGCTGAAAAATTTCCAGAGACAACTTCCGATAAAACTCTAAAAGCCACGGAAGCTTGCTTTCTCTTACTCCCGGCTCCTCCACTTCATATCCGAAATAGGAGCTGTCCTCATAAGTA
>WFLX010017424.1_pt1 | contig 20282 bp, 13 predicted proteins | sample 4967041 | NCBI WGS metagenome assembly WFLX01 (sample SAMN12857096, study PRJNA449069) | gut metagenome | isolation source: stool from male and female vole | host: Microtus ochrogaster | place: USA:Florida | collected 2017
TCAGGCTTATCTGAACTCGAAACAGAATCTGATGTTACTTGTTGATCGACATCATTTTTTTTATCAGGCTTGTTTCCTTCGAGTTTGTCAAGGTCTTCAAAATAGTTTTCACCGTTATTGAGATCCTCGTCTCCAAAGTCATCAATATCTATTTTCTTACCGGTCTTTTCATGTTCCTCATCTTGACCGATTGTTTTTGCCAGACGCTTTATTATGCCTCCAGTATCGCTGACCCAAGTATGAGCCAACTTACATCCCCAACCAGCAAGAACAAATTCATAACCTGAGGGTGTCTGACGGTAAAATATGTAATTATTATCCGGCACTTCCAATATATCATCAGCAAATGGAGCCAGTTCAGGAGAGTTATTCAGTTCCTTCTTTATGGCTTTCAATTTACTATTGAGTGAAACGAGAATGGTTCTCATTTCCGATTTTGGAGCTTCAGACAATGAGGTATATTCAGCATCATCATTTGAATACCATGTAGTAGCAGAAGATTTTGTCATCACATCTGCAAAAATATTCGCAGATTTACCCAACAACATCTTTAGCCGCGAGTATACGTTGTTATAGTTGAGTTTCAGACGAAAACTCAACTCACTATTGTTGACTTTGAGAATCTGTTTCATATTACTTCAATTCCGAGAAAGCGTCCGGACAACCATTTTGGAGGTCAAGTTTATAAGTTCGAGGAAGAATCCCATGTTTCTTTATGTATTCCGTAAGAACTTTTTTAGTATAAGGAACTTTCATAAGGTAGGGGGCATCTTCTCTGTCTGTCAGTGCCTTTGCACTTGCTTTATAATTATCTTCATCAGCCGCAACAAAGAGTCTTGCAAGTTCAAACATATAATAGTTGTAATCGTTAACCATTGAAACTAACTCATCAAACTCGTTATTGGNGTTATGTTGTGGTAGGACTGAACGATATTTTGAAGAACGTTCAATTAATTGAGNATTTGNTTTTTCATTATATGCTTTCTCNAAACTCTCTGTCATATCAATTATTAAAAGATATGTTTGAGCCATATCGCTTTCATCCGAGCCGAGTATCTCGCACAGGTTGTTTCGATCTTGATAGACCTCATTCAGTGAGGCATAGCCAGATAAGATTTGTTCGATATCGTCTCCTTCTGATTTTTTTGTAAATTTACGATTCTTTATTCGTTCAATTTGCGATTTAGCAGATTCTATTTGTTCCTGTAATGACTGAATCTCATTATCAAGAGGATCAATAGCACTATTCTTAATGCTATTGCATAAGGCATCTATGGTTCCCTGCTTAACCTTCTTGTTAGTTTGAGCATATGAACCCAAGCAACATAAAAGTGCTATAAGTACTAATGAAATATATCTCATAATTGCTCTTAGTTATTATTGTGTTTTTTCTTTTGTTTAACTAACTCGTCAGGCCTTAATGTTGTCTTGTCATCCTTCTTTTCTTCCTTAACCGTCTTATCAGGGTCATTGGACTTTTTAGTAGGATCAAGTTTGGATGGCTCTGTTACTTCAGGTTGTACCTCATCCCCAGTTTCATCTTTTATCTCTTTCTTAGGTTCTTCTTTGACAGGCGGCTCCTGTTTTGGCTGAGTTTTAGGATTTCCTCCTTTATTTTGACTGTCAGGCATTGGTTGTTGTGGCATTGTTTGGCGAGTTACAGGTTTGCCCTGTAGTGCTTTATTCAAGTCAGCCATTAACTGATTGTTATCAATATCTGAGTATGTGTTATCAATAAGATATTGTATTTCTTCTGTTGTCGTGTTGGCATCCTCTATGGCAGCGTAGCAAATATCCCACCATATTTGCTTATAGTTCTCTAATTCAGCTATAATATTAGCCAACTCTTGTTGCTTTTGAGTTTTTATATTGTTCTTCTCTACAACCAATTGGCAATTTGTAGCCAATTGGTCAAAGTTCACAGGTGCAGTCTGAGCCGAGGCCGTTATCATTGAAGCTACGCCTATGATTGATAATAACATTTTCTTTTTCATTTGATTATCTGTTAGGATTATTTACAAATGAGGTCAATCTTGATTTTGCAGATTGATTCGTTGAAATCTCATCAAATCGAATCTGGTCATCTAAGAGTACTTCAAGATTTTGTGTTGATTTATAATGGTTTTCAACCGCCTTTTCCAAGTTCATATAGTAATCAGACTCAGCTTTAGATCTATTAGAAGCAAGGTTGTCAACTTTACTCTTAATTGACGGATTTTTACTGAAGTGAGAACTATAGTGTTTAAGAGATTTAACCTTATTTTGAGCAGCATCAGCGGACATGGCATTAAATGCTTTGAGCGGACGAGAGTAGGTCGCATTGCCACTGAAAGATAATGCTCCGAGCAGTTGGTGATACTCCGAAAGGAAATTAGAGGCTTCGGTTAGATTGCTATTAGTACCAAAATTATCTAACTTAGTGTTCAGGAAAGTCAACATATCTTCTGATAACTTTACTGTATTGGCAGGATAATTTGTCTGTTTGAATAGACCATCAACTTGTTTGTTGAGGTATGAACAAGACGCGGTAAACAAATATTTCTGTAATGCAGCTTCTTCGTCCATACTTATCAAGTCGCCCTGACTTGTGACGCGGTCAGTGTGAATGCCAGTTTCAATCTTTTTGTAGCCAGATTCCGTCCACTTACCTTCTTTACACAACTCATTGATTTGTGCTTTCCACTCATTGGCTTGAGCCGAAGAAAAGTCTGGAACTTCCTCTTCACTGTTTGATGGAGCGATAATATACATCAGTCCGATGACTGCGCCAATCAATACGGCAGCAATCAATATGAGTTTTATTAATTTTTTCATCTTATAAAGTCAATGATAGTCATTATTATTTAGGAAGAATATTCTCTTGTATTTGAGAAAGAGACTTCCATTTTTTCAAGTCGGATCTTAATTTAGCTTTGCCACTATTATCAAGTCCCTGTGCATAATGTCTCAAATCGTTAATAATCTTTTGCTGTTGAGAAGAAAGTGCTCGTGGAGTTGAAGAAGGAATAGCTCCTCCATTTAACTGTTTCAAGACATCGATTAAAGCATCATTTCGATTTTGCTCATCATTATTTTGTGGTCTTAATTTTTGTCCATTGGACATCAATGAGCCCTTATCAGGACTGAGCAATAAACTCAAAGCATTAAAACCAGCTCTTATTTTATCAGTTCCACTGGAAGGCTCTTCTTTGACACTTGGTTCTTCCGGCTGTTTCCTATTAGGATCTGGTGTCTTTGGTTTTTGCGGCAACAGGATTTTTGACAAAACAGTACCGTAGGAGCCATTTAAATTGTCTGTGATATTTCTTACCTTTTGTTCAACGGCATCATAATCTTTTGACTTAATTCCAGCAACAATTTTGTCATAAAGATTGATATCAGATTCTTTGACCGATAAATTTATAATTACAACATCAGGCAAATCCTTAACCTCGAATATGTTCTTATAATCTTTCGCCAATAAATCACATCCCACATATGAGACGTTAATTTTGACTTTATCAGTTGGATTATTATCCGGATTGTATTTAACGCAATACCCGTCTCCCTCTGAATTTGATTCAACTATTTGTTCAGGATCAAAAGTCAAAGTTAACTTATCAATTGAACTCTGAGAAAGCGGATCACCATCGATACCCACGAATGATAAGGCAAAGTTCTTCTTCTCATCTTGTGGATTATCATCCACAAAAAGATGTATATCATCTTTGTCAGACTTATCTATTTTCTCATCTCCAAATAAGGCTTTATAGCACCAGAACCCGCCAAACGCTAAAAGGCAAGCGACCACGGCAACTACGCCATAGGTCATGTAGCGCTTATTCTTTTCGCGTCTGATTTGTTCGGTATCTTTAGCCGTTTGTTGTTCTCCTTTGGAAATTCTTAATCCTTGGTCATTTTGTCCTGTTGAAGTTGTTCTATTGTGAGGATTAACGGTACGACCTCCGTTACCATTGTTGCCTGTAGGAGTGGTAGTCCGCTGCTGAACAGGTTTGGGGTCTAATCTGTATGGCGTGTTTATGGGAACTTGAACATCCTTATAATAATCAGACTCAATTACCATTTCCCATTCACTTTGATTACCAGACAATTTTTCGGAAATTGCAGAGGTAACGTTAGTGAATGTTCTGCGATCTCCATTATACCGATTGATTAAGGTAATATTAACGGGTTTAATAGTCGCAGGTCGATTATTCCACATAGGTGCAAANTGCCATAACCATCCTCGTTCAACNTTGATGTTTATTGTCGCTCCATTNTGAACTCTTTGCAAATCGAGATTAGCTCCGGCACCAACAATAGAATAATCGGGATTTCCACTCTTGATAGTTTTACGTCCATATATCTCCTTCCCATAGAATGTATAACTATCAGAAGGGATATTGAAAGAGGTTCCATTTGAGTCAANTATTACCGGACGAATTAATGCCATCGGTACTTCATTAGCACCTTCATAGAAGCNGAAATATACAGTCTTCTCATCTTTTNGGAANCGATAAGAAAGAACAATGGTATCACCATTNTCGATTGACCCTATAATGTCNGTACCTGCTTCTCCTGATAATACTTGACCGTAAGTGAAATTCTTATTAGGAATATCTTTTTCTCCTTGTTCAGGATTTATATTGGGTATTCGGTCCGTCAATCTAACTTCTCCCGGAACAGGACGATTGCCGTTTTCAATTCGCACCTTATAAGTAAGAATTTCTTCTGCAGGTTCATCTATATTTTGCGGAGCATGAGGAGACAGGAACACATGATGATATCCTTCGTAAGATTTACGCATAACCGAAGATAGGTATTGTGGCATACTTCCTTCAGGAGCAGCTACATAACCTATCTGTTTATTCGGTGAAGTTACGTCTATTCTCGAATTGACAGGCTTTTGCATTCTGTCATTGACAAAGGTATATCGAGAAAGAATATCTGAATAGTAATCCTGCATTAGANCAGCCGGATTCTGATTGACCATTCCATTCAAGAAATTCTTTTCATAGAATTTGTCGTTGACTTCGTTCAACAATTTGAAGATTGCTGTCTTATCATTTTGGTTCAGTTGACCACGAACCAATTGGTAACGAGGTATCAATGCTGTAACGACCAAAATACCAGGACGACGGAACGAATCCAAGATACGAGTAATCAAGCTTACAGCAATGATTTTAGGAGAAAATGAAATAGCATAGGCTTTCTCCCCGGCATTTAGGAATGTCAGGAAGTTTCGGTAATCGAAATCAAACTTAGCCTCATTATATACGTCGTTTGCATTTGGAGACGCAAAAAAACGAGAGAAGCCTGTTAAGTTACCAGATATGATTAAACTAATTTCCATAGTCTTTTAATTAGCTATTAAACCAGTCGGATAGGTTGTCAAAGAAACCTTTTTTACGACGAGGAACTGTATTCTTTTGAATTACACGAAGAACCTTGAGTGAGTCTGTTTCATCGAATGTATATACATCACCAGGCATGAACTTACCAACGCAAAAAGGATATAATCCCACGTGAAAGCCTGTCTGCTTGTTGATGTTATACTGCTCACAGATACCTTTAATGTCTTCAAGAACGGCTTGGTAACCCTGAGAATTGAGAACGTCTTGAATTACATCGCGATCCACGTAATCTCCAAGAGTATCACTCTTGGTAAGGATTACATGTATTGCGACAACTTTTTTCATCAGTCCTTTGTTTTTAGAAAGAAGTGATGATACACAGTTTAGTACATCGCTCTGCATTACCCATTGCTGGCTGCCTTGACCCATTTCGACGTTCTTTTCGTTAGTCGGGTCAATAACAAAGAATATCACTTTGTTATTGTCATTGGACAAAAGTCCTGCGGCACCGGGGCCTAAGTCCGCTAAATCGGTAGGATTGTTGATGGCTGCAAATTGAGCAGTTTTCTCACCCGACATCTCGATTAGAGAGNTCTTNTGAAGGTGATTATCCNCGTCATTGATTTCACNGTCNATAACCTGAATATAGTTCTGGTCAGTTGCAGGAGGAAGCATACTGGTTCTCGCATAATTGCGCAGCTCCATAGCATAGTTGCCGCCACCACCGGGACCTTTAGGGTCAAATCGGAAGCCGAGTTTACCTGTAAGGCTCATGAGTCCGGCAAGAACGCAGGTCTTTCCAGAACCAGATACACCGAAGAAATAAACATCGGTATTACCATCCTCACTTGTTGGATTTTCAAGACGAGAAACAGGAAGTTGTCTCTGTTCGTCTATGAGTCGAGGATAGCGTTTGATATGGCTGTAAGCTCTATCGGTAAGAGTATCGCTATTGTCAACAAGGTCAGCCATAGTAAGAGCATTCGTGCTGATGTACTCGTACATCATATCACGAGTGTACTTAAAGGGAGAACGCTTCATGTCGGTAAGCAAGTCGCCTTTCATCTCCTGAATACGGCGGTCTGCCTCTTCCCGATAGTCACAATAGGGATGTTTAGCAATGAACTCGACATAGCCCAAAATTTCATTTCTTTGGGTAGCGTCAATCCAGTCCTTACGTGCTTCCTTTTCGTCAGCTAAACGTTCAAGTTCCTTTTGAGCCTTGTTCAGATACGTTTGAGCCGTTTCAGACGGATTCATTGCATAGCGTTGAATGAATTCGTTTATCTTTACAACCCTGACATCTGAATTTGATTCAGTAAGAATTTTATCCCAATCAGAAACGATAGAACCAGCTTCCCAATGTTCAAGAAGGTCTTTTGCTTCTGTTATGTGCGATGACGGATAGAATCCGGTATTGCACTTCTGGATATAACCATTGAGGACAATAGCATCATGAGAATTTTTGGCAATAGTCCAATCCATGAACTCTGCTTTTCTCAATGCTTCTTGAAGATANTTTTCTGAGTATGTGCCATCTTTTATCTTTGATATAAAAGACATCACTTCACTCATGTCATCGGAATTTTTAACGCTCATCCAATCTCTATCTTCTTGAGCGGCAGCTAACTTCCGACGACGATCTTTGGCTTCTGCAAGATGTGCATTAGAGAATACTCCCTGATTGCACTTGTTTATAAACTTTGTAAGTGCATCCACAGAGTTTTGAGACTTCGCCCAAATGATTTCCTCGGCTTCGATATTATAGCGTTGTTCAAGCTGATCAATTTTCTTGTACTTTACTGCCCTCAGACCTTCGACTGTTATGCCTGAATCCGGGTCAAGGCATAGTCTGAGGAGGTCTTCCATATCTACACCCGGGCGGTTGCAGTTGATGTAGATATTGTTGATTTGTTGTTCTGTCATTGTTGTGTTGTTTTAGAATGTGAAGCCACCGTCTTCTCCAATTACTGAAGTGTCTCCTTGCTTAATGGGAATTACAGTCGATTTGTCACCCAAGAGATACTTAACTAATCCTAAAAATCCAAGGAAAAGTACTACGAGAANACCTACGACCGAAAATTTATCAGTCGATTTAAAAGTNTTTAGAATTCCACTTTCATTAGTGTAAGACGCAGTCTCAAACTCAGGAATATTTTTCTCTATGTTGTTTTGAGTTTTGCCATAGATACGTTCCAACTCTGTGGCATATTTATCCTTTGCTGTTCCAAGTTCATAGGCGTACTGAGGAATAAACATTATATTCCAGTTGTTGAAGTTTGTTTCACAATTCTTTACAAGATTGTTTTTCTCTGCTTCAAGTGCTTTGTATTCTGCCCCTTTAAGGCTCTTAGAGAAACTTTGTGCGGCTTGTGTAACACTTTCTTTTGTAACGCTTGAAGGATCACTTATTTCAAGAAGTGAAGCAAGCTTAGTGCGACCTTCTGAGGAAGTAAGCATCGCTTCCAAATCTATCTGATATGCACTCACACGAGACTCGCATTTACGNCTGTAATCATTGAANAGTTTGTTCAAGTCGTTGGTNTCAGTCTGAACCTGCTTCATNACGTTATCCTTGTCAAACTGCACGTCAAAGAACTTNGCNGAGAANATNTAACAAGGNATCAANGCNAGTACATAAAGTGCNAACATTGNNTACTCNACTTTNTTCCATGTTGACTGATTNCNATCCTGTGCTTTTGCATAGGCGGCGAGGAAAACGAATACTGTCATGAGAATGACCGTGAGGATTGCTACTACTATGCTTGGTATTTTATCTCCCAAAGTCATAAAGTTCATTCCGAAGAANNCCAAGACGCCCATAAGCNGTAGCGCCACAAAGGNGATTACATCACCTTNGGATAGATTGCCTGAGTTGTTTTTGTCGCTCATAATGAGATTATTGTTTTATNATNTNATACGAATNAAGTTAAATTCAACTTGATTGGTCGAACTCTTTGCCTTACAGAATAAATTGCCCTTTCNGTCCGANGAACAGTTATATTTATACGGAACAAAGCTTGTTGATGATTGAGGAGAAGTTGCAGACCCGGACTGTTTGATACTAATCTTCTTGCCTGATATTTTGGCTTGTAGAGGTGCTGTATATTCTATTCCATTGTTTACGATTGTCAATGTGCCAGCGAGATTTTTGAAAGTCATAAACAATTCAATCGGTGTGTTGTCACCCATATTTACAAGTTGAGTGGTAGTCTTCCATGTACCATCAAGACCATGAGGATCTTTTATGGCATCATCGTATTTTAAAGTATCAGCTGGTTCAGTTGCTCCGGGGCATAGACGGCTTAAACTATCAATTTTTTCTTGGAGTCTGCGGACTTCTTCTTTTATTTTCTCACAGTCAACCACCGGCTCGTTGATGTCTTTACCCATAGCTACAGCAACCGCCTTTCCCAAATTGATTTCCGGACCAATTGATGGGCCGACGTTAGTTCCAGTCTCTTGCAAAATGCGGATTGCGTCTTCGGCAGATAGGTTTCTGTCCGCAGACCTCATCAACGCCAATGTCCCACTAACAATTGGAGCAGCCATACTCGTACCTTGCATATATTGGTATTGGCTATTTGGAGCGGCACTATAAATTGCGACTCCGGGTGCAGAAACAGTTGAATAGTCTCTATTCAAAGAAGGGTATCTGCCAAAATTACTAAAATCGGCTTTTGCTCTATTTGGATCTACAGCAGAAACTCTAATTGTATTTGAATTACGCTTCTTTGGGTCAATGCCGGAAATTATATTGTCATTGCCGGCTGCGAATACTATGATGCAATCTCGTTCCCTAGCTTTTTCAAAAACCTTTTCCCACATCTCTTCTTCTTCCTTAAATGAATTAGAGATATAGTTGAGCTGCTGACTCTCCGACATACCTTTAACCTCGTTAGGTGCGTACATACCAAGCGAGACATTTACTATGTCAGCACCATTGTATATTGCATATAATACACCCTCTATTATAGCAGTATTGCTCATAGAGCCATCCGGATTATCATTCCCTACCTGAACTGGCATCAACCTGCAATTAGGAGCAATCCCAAGAAGACCGCTTTCATTATTACAGTTTCCTACCGCTGTAGCAGCTACATGAGTTCCATGCGCGTTTACTCCATCTTTGGTTGTTATCGGTTTCAGATTAGCATTTTGTGTCAATACATTATATGGAGAGACAACTTTGCCGGTAAATTCCGGATGATTCAAGTCAAAACCATTGTCAACAACTGCAACAACAACATCCTCCGATCCCTGAGTCATATCCCATGCGGTATATNCCCCAATGGCATCAANATACCATGAGGCNTTACGGTCTGTGAAGTGCANGGTCGNTTGCAGAANAGTNTCCTTGNTATNCNCTTTCTTCAANGCANNCNAATGAAAAGCNGNNAAGAACTTGATTTATCNCATNTNTTANCNNCNAGCGNTTGTTTACCNNGNCTNTAATTTGAAGAGTATATAAATCCTTGTTGTAATACATGATCTCGTATTCAGAAGACGAATAATGATTCTTAAATGCTCTTGCCCATTCAAGCATGGTATCATCACTCTCCTTTTCGAGCATAATGTTCAAACGGTTGTTAGAAACTTGATAGAGTCCATCCTCACTCATTACAACCCCATCCTTTTCAATAGGCATAATGACTGGATTCTCAGGGAGTGGGTTATAAAATGGATTTACTTTATGGATTGGTCCTTGACAATCTCTAAAAAGGAATAATAACAATATTATCAGAAGAATTGCAAGTAGAATCCACCATAACTTTTTAAGTAAGAACAGAATCCCCTTTATTGTATCATTACATAATTTCTTCCAATTATATTGTTCCCTATTATTCTGAATAGGTGTCGGCTTTAAGATATTATCATCCTTCTTTTCCTTATCATTGACATCCTTGTCATCAAGATTATCCTTTTCTGATATAGACTCTTCCTCTAACGTCTCTTTCTCTTCTTGAGTACCATCATCAATTTCGTCAGACTCATCTTTTGGGGCGTTTTCTTCTTTCTCAATATTGTCTTCGTTATTATTAGTGGCAACGTCGTCGGATGAATAATCTTTTTCTGTAGAATTTATGGTATTATCAGATTCTGTTATCTGATTAACATCATTGTCATGATAATCATCATTTGAGTTGTCAGAGTCTGAATCGCAAGAACTATCGCTGTTATTTTTACTTGGATCCTGTTTATGAGATTGTTCCCAATTACCTATGAACTTACCGCTTCTGAAGATACAACCTCCCTCAATATCTACTTGGCGAGGTATAAGTCCCCAATTGACTATTACTATTTGGTCTTCGCCACAATAGACCGATCTGTCTTCTATATTCGAGATAACCCTTGATAGCAGTTCGCTCAGTGGCATACCTCCTTCTTCAGTTTTCAGAGTTTCAATTAGTTCTCTTACCGACTGAATTTGTTTGTATAAAAGATGAGCATAATACTCTTTTTCTTCACCATATAATTCATTAAGCCTTTGAGGTTCGGAATCAAAGACATCACTACTCCATATTATTTCAGTTTTAGACCTGAATCTCGGATTCGCAAAAACAGATTTATATGGGAACTCCGGTCGCGACTCCAAAAGACCGCGCACACCTTCGTAATAGTCCACCACATAGACGGACTTTACTTTTGGTAGGATTACGTCCTTTAGTAGAGTGCGATGTAAATCCATATTATGCTAATTCATTAAACTGGGCTAATAAGATACCGAGTCTTTTATTAGCCTCAATATCATAATTAGGCACGTTATACGAAGCGATAAAGGAGATTAACAATAGGTCAATCCACTTGTTATAGTTGACATACGACGGCAATGACGAAAGATTACTGTTTTCTTCTGTCGGACGAATATCATCAAAGAGTGCGGATAATTCCTCCAGCGACTTAGGCGCATTGCTTTCCTGCTCGTAGTCAAAGGATAGGCACAAGTTGTTAGATTCGTTTATTTGGTGCAANTCAGCNATTTTANNNTTTGAATAATANTGATANCCGAANGAAACANCAAAGTCATTNATTANCTCTGCTGNAGTNTCAGCAATCATATCCAATATAGCATGAGGCACGTTGATTGCATCAACAAACGGACTTATCCTTTTCCCTATTATTGATGTTAATCCTACTGTATCAGCAACAGACTTCATATTCTCAATTAAGTCGAGAATTACCAAAGTGTTGCATCCCATTGATTCGTAGAACTTGAGATTCTTCTGAGACTTCAGGTCATCTATCCAGCGAGAGACAATTTCTTCAGCCAGTTGCTGAGAATTGCTTTTCTGCTGGTAATTGCATTCAAACAATGTCTCAAGAGATATGTGTTTGACGTTCTCAAAGAAGTTCTTACATTCTTCAACATTAGGATAGTGATATCTTTGACGAAGAATTTCCAAATTCTGCTCGTANGTGTTTTNTGCANAGATTTTCCCTTGACATCTTGNGCGAATTAAATCGTATTCTTTCANGTCCCGCTGAGAAATCATCTTCGTGTTGTTCAGCCCGGCATAATATATGTCGAATACGTAATTCTCGCTTATCTGGAGATTATGTATCATTCTGCCAAAGAAGTAGTTGTCCCGTCCACACATCACGTCAAATTCAGCGATTATTGAGCCGCTGCGAGCTATTGCCTTTTGAAGAATATTAGCATCATCTTCATCATGATAATATTCGACCATCAATGCTTCTACAGCATTGTGGATTTTCTTTACATCAGCTTGATTTTTATATAGGCGACTTTCTTTTGCATTGCCTGCAACAATAGACAAACGCTGAATTATGAGTACAGCACCATCATTGTTTCGTGTACAAGCACTGCTCCATGCCAATTCTGTATCATCAAAGAATCTCTTGACATTGACATTGTTAAGGAACGATTCTTTCAATCGCTTCCGGAAATCCTTGTCATTTTCCTCTTTTTCTTCGCCATACTCTGTAAATCCTGAGAATATTCTATTTCCTCTTTCACCAGAGTATTTATAGTCACGAAGAAGATAAGTGTTCTTGAAAGACCCCATATCAGTCCACTCATCAAACCATTTGTTAGATGTTGCCATCAACACCTGATTATATAGAACTTTGCTGAAACGTTCGTCCCAACGATTATCTATTAAATCATTCTTCGTGTCAGAAACATCGACACGAAGGTCTATGTTAAATTTGGTGGCAATGAGGAATAATGGAGATATGATGGACTTGTCAATGAAGGCTCCACGACTTTTTGCATCCGCACCAATATTGTCCTCTACCCATTTTTTAAGAATCGGTGGCATAGCAGAAGAACCATTCTGCATATGGTCATGACAAATCATCAACACATTGATGAGTTTTTCATCGGAATACTTGTTGAATAAGTAACTTACTTTCCCTCGAAGAACCATCTGCATTGACAACTCTTTGGGTATCTGAACCTCATCAAGTTCAAGCCTTGAACGAGCACCGGGAAAATCCAAAATATCAACGGTGTTCAGAAATTCCTTGTTTATTGTCTGATTCCAACCACGTCCAAGCAAGTAGTTCTTGGAATTTTCATCAGAAATGCCATCGAGACAATACTTCATTTGCTCATGGATTGACTCTTCAGGAATCTTAAATACGACTTCAGCCGTCATCGCACTTAAAATACTCTTGCTGAATCCCTGTATGATTCTGTTATGCCCATTGGTAGAAATGAGAATGTCTGTACCTAAATCCAAATCTGCATTTCCTGTGACAGGCGTTAACTCGACGAGTTGCTGAAGGCAGATAGAACTCATTAACGTTGTGTGGGCGTTTAGCAGTGCGCTGATAGGGATATAGACTTCCGAAGAATAATCTACGGTTTGGTAGCCTTCAAGTATTCTTTTGAAGAGGTTTGTTATGTCAGCGTTATCATACCACATCTTTGACATGATTGACGGCCAATCCTTAGGCTGAATCTTTCTTATGTACTGAGCGAGTACATCAAAAAATTCAGATCCCAAGAGTTCACTTGCAACATTCGCCATATACTTTTCTATGTGTTCGCGAATGTTGAATATGTCATCCTCGTCTAGATATGACTGAATGTCCGGCATTCCTTTATAACGTCGTTCAATTGATGCCATTGAATCATTAATATCATCTTTTGATAGGACAAGATGGTTCTTAACATCAAGATACGCAGTGTTGCAGAGTATCTGAAGAATATCCGATACAGACAAAAGTTTCACAAGTATAGGGAAGTCCTCATCGACAACATCGTATTTACTTGTGAATCGGGTAACGACACCAGTCGCTTCGGTGTCGTTTGTTGGTGGGTTCATTTCTTCTATGAAGTTATAAACCACACCATTTTTATCTGTAACAGTAAATTGAGTGCCTTTTGAAGCTAGCAGACTGCTTATGACATAAGATTTTCCTTTTTGACTCTCGCCAAACGCCGCAATAGCAGGATTTGACGACAGCGAGAATAAATATCTCTTTAGTTGACGTCTTTTGTCAATAAGCTTCTTAAATACCTCAACCTTTCTGCTTTCAGCCAAGTTAGATTGAGACCAACGAATAAACTCATTGATAGAGTCTATCTGGTCTGATATATTCTTTATCAGCTCGTGATTTTGCTTTTCTATGATGTNTTTCATATAAGCNGAAATTTAACCGTTTATACTGAGGANAAATTCGCCCNTGTCAAGCCAGTAAGCACCNTCGCTTGCCAGACTTTGAACTTGGAATTGAAGTTTGTTCATTCCAAATGGTTTTCCCATTGCGTCAACTGCTGAAACAATTTTCAACGACTCCTTGTCTTGGCCGTAGTTTCTCACAATTGAAATCTTAAGAGGAAGAGCAACCGTGTGCGGGTCAACATCATCAGCAAGATTTAATGAATAAATTGGTCTTGCCTGATAAAATTGTGAAACCAGTTGTTTACATCCGATGAATAATGGGAAGCCGTGCACCTCAAACGAAGCCGAGTTTTGATCTGGGGACAGAATCGCTTCGGAAATCTTATGGTTCACAGAATTATATGGTCCCATATAATTTGCAGTAGAGACCATTGCTTTCTTGAACTTGCTCATATTCATGTGGAAGCCATTTATCCCTCCGTTAGATGACAGGTATCCTATCATTGCACCAACTGCAACCAATGACTTTNGATCGCTAAAGTATCCTAAACCATCTGCAAATGGATACCATTCACCAACTCTATAGTCATTCAGTCTGATTAGACGATTGGGAGAAATTGGATAATACTTCAAGAACAAGTCAGTGATTGCGCTCAACGAAGTTGGCTTACCTGCAAGAAGGATTATATCGCAGTTGTAGGTGTTTAAGACCACAGCCAACTGCTTCATCAAAGGCTCAATCTTGGTTATCACAATCTTTGACAACTCGTCTGCATTGAAATTCCATGTGATTTTCTTAAAATCGAAATCCACATAAGTTTTAGAANCCTTNTTNAAANTGAAATGGTTAGAGAAGTGTTCGAGAATGAAGGGAGCAGGTTGGAGTTCTCCAAAGAAATCATTGTATGTTAGTATTGTGGATTTGCGGCCGAGTCTCAACATATCCAGCATTTTCAATCCCATGGGAACTGAAATTTGAATGTTGAAATCCTGTCTCATCAGTCGATCTTTATAATCCATGAGAGCTTTGTCCTTCCCAAAGAAATTATGGATTCTTTCGGATGTCTCTCTGGACGCTATACTAAACTTTAATGCTTCTTTTTCATTTTCAGTCAGATTCGTAAAGCTAACTTTTCCTTTAAGGTCTAACGCTTCTACAAAGTCTTCATCGCTAAGATTCATATAGGTAGAGCATACTGCGTTGAAGATTGGTCCCTCATATAGCTTGCCAATCTCTGTATGATGCCCCTCTATGATGACTGCGCGAACAATCTCTTCTAATANGTCNTCTCCAGCGTAGNAGNAACTNNNCCANNACAATGNCTGTGNAGTGAGATTACATNNTCCGTTNTCATCGTANNTGTAGGTGCAGANCATTACATCTGTAGTTCCTGCTCCAATATCTACAGACCCGATAGTTAGAGAGTTTTTGTCATAACCATCAGAGATAAGTTCCGGTCGTTTATGACCATACAGATTGAAGAAGTCTTCGCAGTGGTTAAGGTAACGTTGAGCAACTTCAGCATATAGATATACTAACTGACAGCATGTTGCTTCATCATAACCCCATTCCGTATTGATGCGCTGTGCCGCAGGATTATTAGGATTAATTGAAAGATGCTTTACAGATGGAATGATTTGAATCTTACCTTCCCAATCAGCAGGATTGTATGGCTGATAATACAAATCGGGATCTTTACATCTAAGTAGGGCGATATATGCCTCTTCAGCACATTGACGAAGAATTACTTGCTCCTCCTTGGGCATTGCAGTCGGGCAAGTAATCAATATGTTCCTCAGTTTGCGTGGAATATTGATGTCTCCATGTTTCTCTCTATACTCAGCACTGTTGATTTGACATTTCGCCTGTTGAAGAATTTCTATCATGACAAATGTCATAAGAGAACGGCGAGAGAAAGAACTGAAGATACCTCCATTCTTAGTTTTGCGTAAACTGCCATCACTATCAAACTGTTCAGATAACCCCTTTATATTGATATAATGGTTCATCGAACTGTTGGCGGCTTCTTCTTCCGTGGTCAGAAAATCCCACTGGCCATCAAATTGTTTGCTGTCCCAAAGATACCTTTTAGGGCTTGAATAGTTGGTCGTACGAGCTGCAACACCATTTGCAGGACGAGACTTGTAGATAAGCTTAATCGCTTCATCACCAACTCGCAAGAAACTTTGCCATACAAACTGGTCGGGCAAATCCATTTCCCCGAACTTGCAATTATGGAAGGCGATACGCATATCAAACGGTTTTTTGTAGACCTTCCAAGGTTCTGATAAGTCTTGCATTTGCAGCATATCTACCTTAGTGAAGTCACCATCTTCAAAGAGTACCCCACAAGTACGGGAATTGCCAATATCAAGAACGAGATCAACGGGCTTACTTTCCTCCTCATCAGTATATAGGATTACATCAGGAGTCAAACCAATCTTTTTAAGGAAAGATATGATGGTTATATAANATGCTNTATATCTGAANTGGGTACTGTTTCCCTCAGCTCCTTGTAATTCANTGTTCTCTTTCTTACCATGAATAAGTCCGGCGATATAATCNTCCACCCATTCACAGTAATATNGTTTCCCGGAGAAAAAATTAAACAATAAAGATATATCATCCGTTACTGCATAAGATTNTTCGGTTTCTCCATCATAGAAGAAGGGTTTGACCGTTGAAGCATCATTGATTACAGCTGTTGTATCAAATGCCCAAATCACATTGTATCGTTTGACATTTTTGACAGATGATGTAGGCACAAGTTTCATACGGCACCAACCGGTAGGTCCAAAAACACTGTTCCCACTATTGTCTCGCTCAAACATGGGTATGGGAATCCATTGATTCTCTATACAGTCTAAAGCGGATTGACCTTTCGCTAATTTTTCTGTTATCGAACCTGCAAAACAATATTCACTATAACATTCGGACTCGTCTAAAGTGTCTAATGTTGTAAAGTCAATCTTGTTTTCATCTACAAGACACTCATCTCCAAGTGCATTAGTGTATAGATAAGGAACAGGCTTGTGTTTACGTAGTTTTTCTAATGGCACTATCATACCATTAGAAAAACTTGCGGCCAAGTCTAATGTCCATACATCTTCTGTTATGTTGTAACGTTCGTGGAAAACCAAAGGTATGTCAAATCCATTTTCATCTTTTATTGAGAGGGGACTTAGAAAGTTGCCTTCTTTATCGACAAAACTATCTTCAGCCTTAATCTCAAAGCTTGATGACAAGAATTGAATCCCTGTATTTGCTATGAGCGATGTATTCATATCAGAATATGATTAAAAGTATTATTGTCTGCATTATTAATAAGAGTGGAACACAAACTTGAAAAAGCTTATGTTGGGTTTTGTGTCGGAATGAAATCATGCCAACGTATGCTCCTAAAGAGCCCCCTATAGCAGCGAAAGCTATCAGTGCATTTTCGGAAATTCTCCATTTATTTTTAATAGCACATTGTTTGTCATAGCCAAATAGACATATAGATAACAGATTAACTATAATTAGATATAGGACTATCATTTTATAATTTCAAGATTCTGTGTATCTATTGAAAGTTTGGCGCAGCCGAAAAAGTCAAGGGCTACAATGAGTTCGCTTTTAGCGTTGTTCATATTCATAACTTCACCTTCAAGTCCGGCGAGGTTGCCTCTGACCACACGTACTTTGTCACCTGCTTTGAATGGTTTTTCAGTGATTTCAACAGGAATATCGGATTGACCTAACATGAATTTGAGGCGTTCTATTTCGTTGTCAGGGATAATGGCCAAGGGCTTATTCGTGGAGTCTTTGATAGAGCCGGCTTTATTGGTCAAGAAGCGAAAAATGAATGGTAAGCCAACAATTTCCTTTCTTCTTTGTTCTGTACAATAGATGAAGATGGTTGATGGAATTACGATACGGTCAACTTTAGATTTACGACCGTTTCTCCATACACGAATCTCTGTCTGAGTGGGGAGGTAGTTTACCACTCCCTTTTTTGAGAGCTTCTCAGAGGACTGTTTCTCGGAGTTGTGGTTGACTATTCCCACAAACCAGTAACTTTTGCCCACGCCTACGGCGTCGTCAACGACATCGGTCGCTGCCGGAGCTTTTTTTATATCTATCTCATTTGCGCTCATCTAAAAGATACAAATAGGATATTTTGTTAGGCTCTCTAAATTAGAGATACTTATCCGAGTGCAAAGTTACGACTAAAATCTGAAACTGCCAAATTATCAGTCGTTAAAATTATTGAGCAGGGATGAGAAAGAAGTAGATAATAAGTGCCAATATGTGAATTGTTTGGCTAATGACAATATGTTGTTTTAACTAATTATTAATGTATCAAATCCTTATCTCATAATCACAATCTCTAATTTAGAGATTTGGATGGAAGCCAAACAATAAAACCCCGATCCAGAGGAAACGGGGTCGTTACTAAAGACTTTTGAGGATTATGGAATTTGCCTTGTCTACTATTGATGTGTCAAGGCTGGCAAGGTAGATTTGAGTGGTTGCCTCGCTGTCGTGTCCCATTCCCTCGCTGATCACTGATAAAGGTATTCCTTTTGATCTGGCTATTGATGCCCAGCTGTGTCGGGCAACATAAAGGGTAAGTGAAATTCCGATTCCTGCTTTCTCTGCTATTCGTTTCAGGTTGTGGTTGATGTTGTAGCCTACGTTCCTATATGTGGAGCGTTCACTGAGTCCGGAACTTTTAATTATGGGGAGAAGATAATCGCTTGTGTTCTCCGGGTACTTGTCAAGTATCATCTGCATTTCCTTCGTCCATTCGATAATCAACTGCTGACCTGTTTTGCGTCGACGGTAAGTGACGTATCCATTTGCTAAGTCAGTTTTTCGCAGATACGCCATGTCTATGAAGCTCATTCCACGGAGCATGAAACTCATCATAAACATATCCCTCGCAAAGTCAAGTTCCGGAATCAGTGAAAGATCAAGTGCCTTGATCTTCTTTATGGATGACAGTGGTAGGGCGCGTTTTACGGTCTTGTCAACCCCGGTATACACATGCCGGAACGGATTGCGGTTCTCAATGATTTCATCTTCGACCGCCCGGTTGTAGGCTGCCCGAAGAATCCGTGTATAAAATGATATAGTATTCGGAGCCACTCCACGCTGCTGATGCCATGCCTCGTATGCCTCCATTATCTCTGAATTAAGACAGTCCAGCATAATATCCTCTCCCTTGCGGAACTTCTTGAAACTGTTGAGGGCAGAAATATATGTCTCAGCAGTCCTGATCTTACTGTTCTGTTTCAACTTGATAATGTGGCTCTCCATGTAGTTGAACAGCGAGTATTCATTGACGTGACGGTTGAACTCGTCGATAACATCATCGGCGGTATAGGACAGTCCCTCATTGTCAAGTTTGCGTATGATCTTGTTGAGCCGTTCCACGTCCCACCGTATCCGTTCCCGAATTGAAAGAATAAAGGATTTGCGCTCACTCTTCTGTGTGGTTGTTACCATTGAGCGGTTTTCATCCCATTCGGCCGGGAACACGTGATAATCAGAGAAAAGCTGCCGCTGCTTTCTCTCGTGAAGGATCTGATAGAAAATAGTGCCCTCATGGTCTGCGACAGTCGAGGGCTTGAACTTAACTTTTATCGAAGCCATATACCTATGTTTTAATATACTATTAAATATAAGCGGACTATTACGGCATCTTCTATAGTGATATGTTAGGGCTTAAACAGAGCTTGATATTCAACCCACCGTCTGCGTCTTATACCATGATGCAGTTTACCGTTATAGTGACAGAATGAGAGATAATCTGCAAAGATGTTCCGGTTGCCGGATTCGAGTTTCCGTATCAAGCAGCTTTTGGCATATCCTTGACCTCCGATAATCTTTGCCGGACCACAGTTATAGCTGACACAGGCAAGNANNAGACTATCAGCNCCNAAAGAACGGTANAAAGCACAGAATTTCCTCAAATCCTTTCGTAGTAAAGCGTCTGCTTGTCTTTCTGTCAGCTGCACACCTTGCATATATGGCTCACCGGGCTGAACTACGTGCCCAAAGCCTATAGTCGGCCAATGTTCTGGACGATGCAAAGACTCATAATACTTAATAATCAGGACAGCTCGTTCAAAAGGGGGCAGTTCCATAAGTGAAGACCGATCTCCGGCATTTACACTTACTCCAAGGGGCACAAGAAGCAGCCATATAATCAATCTTTTCATTTGGCGTAGGCTCTCCTCTGTATCTCAGCAATCATGTTCTTTACTTCGACATCAACCTGAATAAAGTTCTTGTATAATACACGCTCTCGCTCTTCACGTGAAGGAAAAGTATAGAATTTCGGTAGCGGCACATACTCGGATTCTTCTT
>WFLX010260645.1_pt1 | contig 20273 bp, 13 predicted proteins | sample 4967041 | NCBI WGS metagenome assembly WFLX01 (sample SAMN12857096, study PRJNA449069) | gut metagenome | isolation source: stool from male and female vole | host: Microtus ochrogaster | place: USA:Florida | collected 2017
GGCAGTCAAGTCGCCACAGGAACAGACAGAATAGTTGCGGCGAAGGTAATAGCGCCACTGTTTGAGTCCTCTCTTTCGAATACTACAACTGAAGCAAGCCAACACTTGCGCCACTTGAACACTATATGAACATGACACACTACATTTTCGTCACAGGAGGCGTGGTTTCCTCCTTAGGCAAGGGCATCGTGTCGTCCTCTATCGGCAAGTTGCTACAGGCAAGAGGCTATAGCATCACCATACAGAAGTTCGACCCTTATATTAACATCGACCCGGGAACGTTGAATCCTTACGAACACGGCGAGTGCTATGTGACAGTCGATGGCATGGAGACGGATTTGGACCTGGGGCACTACGAGCGCTTCACCGGCATCCGTACCACCCGCGGCAACTCCGTCACAACGGGCAGAATATATAAGACGGTCATCGACCGCGAGCGGCGCGGCGACTATCTCGGTAAGACCATTCAGGTGGTGCCGCACATTACCGACGAGATAAAGCGCCGGATGCTGCGTGAGGACGATGAGAACCTGCCTGACTTCGTGATAACGGAAGTGGGCGGCACGATAGGCGACATAGAGTCGGCACCCTTCATGGAAGCCATCCGGCAGTTGCGATGGGAGTTGGGCCGGCGTGCAGTGAACGTACACCTGACGTATGTGCCTTATCTCCGTGCTGCCGGCGAACTGAAGACGAAGCCTACACAGCATTCCGTGAAGGAGATGCAGGGCATGGGCATTCAGCCCGATGTGCTGATACTCCGCACCGAGAAACACCTCAGCGACAACGTGCGCTTGAAGGTGGCCTCGTTCTGTAATGTCGATTTGGAGTGCGTGGTGCAAAGCGAGGATATGCCCAGCATCTACGAAGTGCCCGTGAGCATGCAGCGTCAGGGACTTGATGCCGCCATACTGCGTAAGTTCGGCATTCCCGTTGGCGAGACGCCTGCCATGGTTCCCTGGCACCAGTTTCTGCAAAAACAGCGCACGGCCGACCAAGAGGTCACCGTGGGGCTGGTGGGCAAGTACGACTTGCAGGATGCTTACAAGAGCATCCGCGAGAGCCTGAATCTGGCGGGCATCTACAATGGCTGTAAGGTGAAGATGGAGTTTGTGAACAGCGAGACGATAACTCCGGCCAATGTCGGAACCTGTCTGAAAGACTTAGACGGCGTGCTCATCTGCCCGGGCTTCGGCCAGCGCGGCATAGAGGGAAAAATCGTTGCAGCCCAATACACGCGCGAGCATAACATCCCCACCTTTGGCATTTGCCTCGGCATGCAGATGATGGTGATTGAGTTTGCCCGCAATGTGCTGGGCTATGCCGATGCCAACTCCCGCGAGATGGACGAGCAGACGCCCCACAATGTGATAGACATCATGGAGAGCCAGAAGTCGATCACCAACATGGGAGGAACTATGCGACTGGGTGCATACGCATGTCAGCTCCGCAAGGACAGTCGGGCTGCTGCGGCATACGGTAGGGGTTCACAAGAGCCGGGAGAGACCGTGATAGAAGAACGTCACCGCCACCGCTATGAGTTCAACAATTCCTTCCTCAAGGAGTTCGAAAGCAACGGCATGCAGTGTGTGGGACGAAATCCCGAGAGCAATTTGGTGGAAATTGTGGAGATACCGGACCACAGATGGTACATCGGTACGCAGTTCCACCCGGAGTACAGCAGCACAGTGCTGCATCCGCACCAGCTGTTCATGGACTTCATCAGAGAACTGAAAGTTCGTGAATAAAAGCGAAAGAGTCTGTTTGATTCAAAGTTGATGGTGAAGAGAACGGGGCGAAGCGTGTGCCGGCGGGCAATATGTCCGGAGTAACAGGCTACTATGCACCGGTTTCGCTCCTTACATCTTGACTTCTGAACGCTGATGAACCGCAGCAGGCCAAGACAGGCAACATCCGATACACATTATAATATTATATAATAATGAATACCAACAAAAGAGTAACACTGCGATTGAGCGACGGCACNGAGTTCTACGGCACGAGNTTTGGNTATGAAGGCAATGTGGCTGGTGAAGTCGTGTTCAATACCGCCATGACGGGTTATCCCGAGAGTCTGACCGATCCCTCTTATGCCGGACAGCTGATGGTGCTGACTTTTCCTCTTGTCGGCAACTACGGCGTGCCTCCTTTCTCTGTGGATACGAGCGGGCTTGCNANCNTCATGGNNAGNGACAGAATATANGCACGTGCCATANTNTGTNNGGACTANAGTACGGAATTCNGTCATTGGAATGCCTGCGAAAGCCTGGCTTCATGGCTCAAACGTGAGCAGGTGCCTGGCATTACGGGTATCGATACACGTGAGCTCACCAAAATATTGCGAGAAAAAGGCTCCATGCTTGGCAAGATTATCATAGAGGGTGTGGAGGACGACAGTGAAGGCTTCGGGAATTATGAGGACGTGAACTTTGTGGCAGAAGTAAGCTGCAAAGAGGTAATAACTTACCTTCCGCAGGACTACAGAGAGCCGCAGAACCGCCTGCCCGAGGATGCTCCGTCCGTACAGAAAGCGGTGCCGGGGACGCGTGTGGTGCTTGTTGACTGTGGCGTCAAGAACAACATCATCCGCTGCTTGCTGAACAGAGGGGTAGAAGTGGTGCGTGTGCCATGGGATTTCGACTTCAATCAGTTGGATGGTGACAAGGGCAAAGGTTTCGACGGCTTGTTTTTGGCCAATGGCCCGGGCAACCCCGACACCTGCCGGAAGGCGGTGGAGAACATCCGTGCCTTCATGGAGAGAGAGTCGGAGAGTGCCCAGCCACGTCCCATCATGGGCATCTGCATGGGCAATCAACTCCTTGGCAAGGCGGCCGGTGCCACTGTCTTCAAACTGAAATACGGCCACCGCAGCCACAATCAGCCGGTGCGTCAAACGGGTACTAACCGCTGTTTCATCACTACACAGAATCATGGTTACGCTGTCGATACCACTACTTTGGCGGCCGACTGGGAGCCTTTGTTCGAGAACATGAACGACGGGTCGAACGAAGGTATCCGTCATAAACGCTACCCTTGGTTCTCTGCTCAGTTCCATCCTGAAGCGTGTGCAGGTCCCATTGATACCGAATTTATGTTCGACTGGTTCGTGAAAGCTCTCTGTCATCAACCTTTGGACTTCTTGGAAAGCGCTGCCGCATCATCAGATATGGGCCGAAAAGACGTCCGGAAGGTGCTTCTGCTGGGCTCCGGCGCACTGAAGATAGGCGAGGCAGGGGAGTTTGACTACTCAGGTTCTCAAGCATTAAAGGCTCTGAAGGAGGAAGGTATATCCACAGTGCTCATCAATCCGAATATCGCCACAGTTCAGACTTCGGAGGGAGTGGCGGACCAGATATACTACTTGCCCGTAACGCCATATTTCGTGGAGCGCGTCATAGAGAAAGAACGTCCGCAAGGCATTCTGTTGGCTTTTGGCGGACAGACAGCACTCAACTGCGGCGTGGAACTATATAAGTCCGGCACGCTCGCCAAGTACGGCGTGCAAGTGTTGGGAACTCCCGTTCAGGCCATCATAGACACCGAGGACCGCGAGCTCTTTGTGGAGAAACTGAACGAGATACATGTGAAGACCATTAAGAGCCAAGCCTGCGAGGATATTGCCTCGGCACGAAAAGCCGCCCGCGAGTTGGGCTATCCCGTAATCCTTCGTGCTGCGTATGCACTGGGAGGTCTGGGATCTGGCTTCTGCGACAACGAGGCCGAATTGGACAAAATAGCGGAGAAGGCTTTCTCCTTCTCGCCTCAGGTGCTGGTGGAGAAAAGCCTGAAGGGATGGAAGGAGATAGAATACGAAGTGGTGCGCGACCGGTATGACAACTGCATCACCGTCTGCAACATGGAGAACTTTGACCCTCTCGGCATACATACGGGGGAGAGTATCGTCATTGCTCCCAGCCAGACGCTGACCAATGCCGAGTATCACAAACTGCGTGCGCTGAGCATTCGCATCGTGCGCCACATAGGCATCGTGGGCGAGTGTAACGTGCAGTATGCGTTTGATCCCGAGAGCGAGGACTATCGCGTCATCGAAGTGAATGCGCGTCTGTCTCGCAGCTCTGCTTTGGCTTCCAAGGCAACCGGCTATCCGTTGGCCTTTGTGGCAGCGAAGTTGGGATTGGGCTACGGCCTGTTCGAGTTGAAAAACTCTGTGACCAAAACCACTTCTGCCTTTTTCGAGCCTGCACTTGACTATGTGGTGTGCAAGATACCGCGTTGGGACCTGGGTAAGTTCCGTGGCGTGGACCGTGAACTCGGTTCCAGCATGAAGTCGGTGGGCGAGGTGATGGCCATCGGGCGCACCTTCGAAGAAGCCATCCAGAAAGGGTTGCGCATGATAGGACAGGGAATGCACGGCTTCGTTGGCAACAAGGAACTGCAAATAGACGACCTCGACAATGCACTGAAGTCGCCTACGGACAAACGTATCTTTATGATAGAGAAAGCGTTTTTTGCAGGCTACAGTGTGGCGCAGATACACGAACTGACAAAGATAGACAAGTGGTTTCTGGAAAAACTGCTGCATATCTTCGACATCAACCGGCAACTGCGTTTGCAGGATATCTGTTCGCTGAACTGCCAAGTACTTCGCACTGCCAAGATATACGGCTTTACCGATTTCCAGATTGCTCGTGCTTTGGGGGTGGAGAAGCATCCTGCTGTGGATGGGCAGACGCTGGACATAGAGGAAGCCTGTCTCATGATACGTAACATCCGCAAGAAACATGGCATCGTGCCCTATGTCAGGCAGATTGACACCTTGGCAGCTGAATATCCGGCACAAACCAATTATCTGTATCTTACTTATAACTCTTGTGCCCACGACATCGCATATGAGGGAGATGGGCGTAGCTGCATTGTGTTGGGTAGCGGTGCATACCGCATAGGCTCCAGCGTAGAGTTCGACTGGTGCGGCGTACAGGCTCTCAACACCATCCGCAAGGAAGGCTATCGAAGCGTAATGGTCAACTACAATCCGGAGACAGTGAGCACAGACTACGACATGTGCGACCGTCTATACTTTGATGAGCTAACTTTCGAGCGCGTGATGGATATCATCGACCTTGAGTGTCCAATGGGGGTAGTGGTAAGCACTGGCGGTCAGATTCCGAACAACTTGGCCATGAAGCTGGACGCTCAGCGTGTGCCCATTCTGGGAACACAGGCCAAGTACATCGACAATGCAGAGGACCGCGATAAGTTTTCCGCTATGCTCGACCGCATCGGCGTGGACCAGCCGGAGTGGAGTGCCCTTACCAGTATGGACGATGTGAACGTGTTCATCGACCGTGTGGGATTCCCCGTACTGGTGCGTCCTTCCTACGTGCTTTCCGGTGCAGCCATGAACGTTTGCAGCAATCAAGAGGAACTNGNACGCTTCCTCACTTTNGCGGCTAATGTGTCNAANAAGCATCCTGTGGTAATCAGCAAATTCATGCAGAANACAAAAGAGGTGGAGATGGATGCCGTAGCAAAGGATGGCGAGATACTGGCATATGCCATTTCGGAGCATATAGAGTTTGCAGGCGTACATAGCGGTGATGCCACCATCCAGTTCCCCGCACAGAAACTGTATGTGGAAACTGTGCGCCGNATCAAGAAAATCAGTGCGCAGATAGCGCGCGAATTGCACATCTCCGGGCCATTCAATGTGCAGTATCTGGCACGCGAGAACGAGATAAAGGTCATCGAATGCAATCTGCGTGCCAGCCGCTCCTTCCCCTTTGTTAGNAAGGTACTCAAGGTGAATCTCATCGAGCTTGCGACACGCGTTATGTTGGGGCTGCCTGTCGAGAAGCTAAGCAAGAACTTCTTCGACTTCGACTATGTTGGCATCAAGGCCAGTCAGTTTAGCTTTAACCGCTTGCAGAAGGCAGATCCGGTTTTGGGTGTTGATATGAGCAGTACCGGAGAGGTAGGTTGTTTGGGCGATGACACGCATGCCGCTCTTCTCAAAAGCATGCTTTCTGTGGGACACCGCATTCCCAAGAAGACAGTACTGCTCAGTACCGGTACAGCCAAGGACAAGGCAGCCATGCTCGAAGCGGCTAAAATGCTGATAGATCACCAATATGAAATCTATGCTACCGGCGGTACCCATCGCTATTTGCAGGAGAATGGCATCCCCAATACACGCGTTTATTGGCCGAGTGAGGAGGGCATGAGCCCACAGGCACTTGACTTGTTGCAGGAGCATAAGATAGACATGGTAGTGAACATTCCCAAGGACCTTACCGCTGGAGAACTGACGAATGGTTACAAAATCAGACGTGCTGCTGTCGATCTCAACGTTACGCTCATCACCAATCCGCGTTTGGCTTCTGCCTTCATCAAGGCTTTCTGTACAATGAGTCTTGATGATTTGGCCATCCGCAGTTGGAGCGAATATAAGTAGTACAAAAGAGAGTGTTGATTTGTATCTCGAAAGCCATACAGGAAAAGTTCGGGATACAAATCAACACTCTCTTTTTGTGCAGTAGGTTCACATGTCGCTACGCCATGCTCTATCTTCCACGCCGCTGTCGGCGTTGAGCTTACGGGCGAGTACAAAGAAGTAGTCGCTCAGACGGTTTATGTAGGCGNNTACAGGGNCATCTATCTGTACCCCCGTCTCTCTCAAGCGCAGTATGCATCGCTCTGTGCGTCGGCATATTGTGCGACATACATGTGCAAGAGCAGCCGCTCGTCCTCCGCCCGGGAGAATGAACGTTTTCAGTGGTGTTACAAGTTCCTGTAAGCGGTCAATCTCCATTTCCACCGTTTCTACCATCTNTGCTGTAGGTGTAGTGCTCCNGTGTGGTTCACGTCGTGCCGTGTCAGTGGCGAGATATCCGCCNACAGCGAAGAGGTGTGCTTGTATGCTTAGGAGGAAACGAATGTCTTCCTCGTTGGAGCAGTAGGTGATGAGCAATCCGATNTGTGCGTTCAGTTCATCNGTCGTGCCGTAGCTCTCAATGCGTTCGCAACATTTGCTGACACGTTGGCCGCCCACTAACGATGTTTGCCCCTTGTCGCCGGTTTTNGTGTAGATAGTCATGTCTTGTAAGTGTCGTGTCTATTCAAGTAACGTGAGGAAACGCGGAAAGACTGCATCGATTTACTTGTTGCGGCAAATGAAATGTTGCAGTTGCAAGAGCAACTTACCCAATTCAAGGCGTGTGTCTATTGNAAAGCTTTCGTACTTATGTGGTTTTGTTTCCCGTCACCATTACTCCCACTCGATGGTTGAGGGCGGTTTTGAAGAGATATCGTAGCAGACACGATTGACGCCTTTCACTTTGTTAATGATTTCGGTGCTGACTTGTGCCATGAAGTCGTAGGGCAGGTGTGCCCAGTCTGCCGTCATGGCATCGGTACTTGTGACNGCACGCAGGGCTACAGGGTTCTCGTAGGTACGCTCATCGCCCATGACGCCGACGCTGCGCACTTCGCTCAACAGAATAGTGCCAGCTTGCCAAATCTGGTCGTAAAGNCTCACTTCTATTTCGCCGTTTTTCATGTTCGCCGGAACGCCGGCAGCCAGAACGCGGCGTGCCTCTTCGCCAGAGAGTTTGGTCTTGTAAGCACGCAGGCCACGGATATAGATGTCGTCTGCATCTTGCAGGATGCGGACCTTCTCGCGTGTGATAGCTCCGAGAATACGAACTGCCAGCCCAGGACCAGGGAAGGGGTGGCGTGTGATGAGATGTTCGGGCATGCCTAATTCTCGGCCTACTCGGCGCACTTCGTCCTTGAAGAGCCATTTGAGGGGCTCGCAGAGAGAGAGGTGCATCTCTTCGGGCAGGCCGCCTACGTTGTGGTGGCTCTTGATGACCTTACCTGTGATGTTGAGACTTTCTATGCGGTCGGGATAGATGGTGCCTTGGGCCAGCCAGCGGGCATCGGTAATCTTTTTGGCTTCTTCATTGAAGACTTCGACGAAATCGCGCCCGATAATCTTGCGTTTCTTTTCTGGCTCTGTGACGCCTTCAAGGTCACTGAGGAACTTCTCGCTGGCATCTACGCCAATCACGTTCAGCCCGAGGCATTCATAGTCCTTCATTACGTCCCGAAACTCATNCTTGCGNAGCATNCCGTGGTCNACGAANATGCAGGTNAGNTNCTTGCCGATGGCACGGTTCANAAGTACGGCGCATACGCTGCTATCCACGCCTCCCGAAAGACCGAGAATGACGCGATCGGAACCTATTTGCCGGCGAAGTTCGCGCACAGTGACATCAATATAGTTGGCTGCCGACCAGTCTTGGCGGCCGCCGCAGACATCTACTACGAAATTCTTCAGCAGCAAGGTGCCTTGTACGCTGTGGAACACTTCGGGGTGAAACTGCACGCCAAACACGGGTTTACCGCCTTGGAAGGATGGCAGATAGTAGGCGGCATATTCCACCTGTGGCGTGCTGGCNGCCACTTGTGCACCGGTGGGCATAGCGGTTATAGTGTCTCCGTGGCTCATCCACACTTGGCTGTTGTTGTCGAAGCCGCGGAAAAGCGGACAGTCCTTGTTGATTGTAGTGAGGTTCTGGCGTCCGTATTCACGGCTGCCGGCTGGCTCCACGTTGCCGCCATTGTTGTAGGCGATGAATTGTGCACCGTAGCAGATGCCCAGAACAGGAAGGCGCCCGATGAACTGACTGAGGTCAACTTTGAATGCCTCTGGGTCATATACGCTGTAGGGGCTGCCTGCCAGGATAACGCCGATGACGTCGGTGTCGTCCGCGGGGAATTTGTTGTAGGGCAGAATCTCGCAAAACGTGTCGAGCTCGCGCAAGCGGCGTGCTATGAGTTGTGTGGTTTGTGAGCCGAAGTCGAGAATGATAATCTTCTGTTGCTGCATACCTTATATATAATAATGTAATGTAATGTTGAAAGTCTCGCGCCAGTTATTGTTGGGTGAACTGGAATGCTTTTTGTAATTTGTGCACAAAGATAATGATTATTTTCTAAACTGTGACTAAAATAACGCAGAACTTTTGGTATTTTGCGGCGATTGTCCTAACTTTGCGCCTTCAAAATTGTGCCGGGGCAGACGCTTTGGCGAAACTCACATCATAGCAAGTACATGACAGCGTACAGAACTACCATTATCCAGAATGCCACGCTTGTGGAGGCGAGTGGGATGTTTACCGTCTCGCTCCGTGTGGAGGACGGTCGTATAGCCGAGATAGCCCGCGGCCGTGAGTTGCTTGTGTCGGGTTCTGCCCTGGTGGTGGATGCCGAAGGTGCCATGTTGCTGCCGGGTGTGATAGATACCCATGTTCACATGCGTGACCCGGGGCTTACGCACAAGGCTACTATGGACAGCGAGACGCGGGCTGCTGCCCGTGGTGGCGTCACTACGGTGTTCGATATGCCCAACGTTGTGCCGCAGACCACTTCGCTGGCTCTCCTTGAAGAGCGTTACCGGATGGCGGCGGACCGTTGCCATGTCAACTACGGTTTCTACCTTGGCGCCACGAGCGACAACCTTGCTGACATCCGTCGCCTCGACACTACACGCTGCCCCGGCGTTAAGCTTTTCATGGGGAGCAGCACAGGTGGTATGCTCGTGGAGCGCGAAGAGGCGTTGCGTCAGATATTCCGTCATTCACCGGCACTCATTATGACCCATTGTGAGGATACGGCCCGCATCAATGCCAATGCAGCCCGTATAAAGGCGCAGTATGGCGCAGACCCCGATGTGAGATTGCATCCTGTAGTGCGCGATCATGAGGCTTGCCTGCGGAGCACAGCGTTGGCGGTTCGTCTGGCACGCGAGGAGGACGCACGTCTGCATGTCGCACACCTGACGACGGCGCAGGAACTGGACCTTTTTCAGCCGGATGATGCATGCGTCACGGCTGAGGCCTGTGTGCCGCATCTTGTCTTTTCGGATGCCGATTATACGACGCTCGGCACCCGCATCAAATGCAATCCGGCAGTAAAAACTGCTGCCGACCGCGCCGCTCTTCGGCGGGCGTTGACGGATGGCCGCATCCGGACCATAGCCACCGACCATGCTCCGCACCTGCTCTCCGAGAAGGCGGGCGGTTGTCTGCGGGCAGTTAGCGGCATGCCCATGGTGCAGTTCTCGCTGCCNGCCATGCTTGGTCTTGTGGACGAGGGGGTGCTGGGCATCGACAGAGTTGTGCAGCTCATGTGCCACAACCCTGCTCTGTTGTTTGGCATTCGAGAGCGCGGCTTTATCCGTGAGGGATATTATGCCGACCTTGTGCTGGTCCGCCGGCGTCAGTGGACGTTGCACGCCGAAGACATAGAGAGCCTGTGCCGCTGGAGTCCGTTGGAAGGCCGCCAGTTCGGCTGGCATGTGGAAAAGACTTGGGTGAATGGCCGGCTCGTGTGGGATGGCATGGCGGTGGATGCCAACGTGTTGGGGCAGGGGGTAGAGTTTGACCGATGCTCCACAGAGTGATGCCGTTTTAGTGAAGGAGGCATAGCCTCTCGACCATAGACTTCTTGCCTGAGAGGCTATGCGNCTGGTGCGGAAAGACGCGGAGCCTTTGTCCTAAGTTCAGGCTTAATATGAGCCTTTTCCTGCCGAGCATTAAACCTTGCCGCCTGTTGTCGGTCTATAAGAATGTTGAAAAAGCAGAAACTATTACATTAAATAATGATAATTACATATCAATGAGAAACAGATATTCCCTCCTTCTTTTCTTCTTTCTGTGTGCTGTTACATCATTTGCACAGAAAGTCACGCTCAGCGGCATGGTGCTGGACGGTAGTGCGAACGAAAGTTTGCCGGGCGCATCGGTAGTGCTCCTTCATCCCAAGGACAGCACCCAGGCCACCGGTGTTTCGAGCGGCATGGACGGCAAGTTCAAACTGCCGGCTGTGAAGTCGGGCAACTACATCCTGCGTGTCAGCTACATGGGCTTCCAGACCTATTACCGCAATGTTCAGTTGCCCAAAAGCAACAAGACCATCGACCTCGGGACCATAGCGCTTGAAGAGAACAGCAAGTTGATGAAGGAGGCGGAAGTGAGCATCAAGGTGGCTCAGGTGGAGATGAAGGAGGATACCTTCGTCTTCAATGCCGACGCCTANCGCCTCACCGAGGGTTCTATGCTGGAGGAATTGGTAAAGAAACTACCCGGTGCAGAGGTGGAGGAAGACGGTACCATCAAAATCAACGGCAAGACCGTCTCGAAGATTATGGTGGACGGCAAGGAGTTCTTTGAGAANGACACCAAGATGGCAATGAAGAACCTCCCCTCCAAGCTCATCAAGAAGCTCAAGGCCTACGACAAGAAGAGCGACTATACGCGCATAACCGGCATTGATGACGGCGAGGAAGAAACCGTGCTGGACCTCTCTGTCAAAAAAGGCATGAAGGAGGGGTGGATTAGTAACCTCGACCTTGGCTATGGCACGGAAGAGCGCTACACCGGCAAACTCAACGTGAATCGTTTCCTCGACCATTCGCAGTTCTCTCTCATAGCCAGCCGTAACAACGTGGGTGACCGTGGCTTTGGCGGTCCCGGCGGGCGCGGATGGGGCGGAGGTGGCGGCGGCATCTCCACCAACACCATGGTCGGCGCCAATTTTGCTTGGGACAATGGCAAGCCAGAATACTCGGAGGGGCTCATCAAGATGGGCGGCAATGTGCGCTATTCTGCCGACAAGAACTACAGTCAGACGCTTACCAACAGCGAGAACTTCCGTGCCGGCTCCCGTTCCACCTTCTCCAACAGTGGCAATGTCAACACCAGTCGCAGCTACAACTTCAATGCCGACTTCCGTCTGGAGTGGATGATAGACTCCATGACCAACCTCATGATTGTGCCGCGCTTCTCGCACTCGCAAAGCCGCAACAATGGGGCAAGCACCAGTGTGGAGTTCAACAATGACCCATACGCCACTTACAACGGAATCGCCATGACAGACCCTCTGAAGGAGTATAACATGGAGGAAAACAAGATGCTGGTTAAGGAAATTGGCAACTTCGAGCAGCTCAACGGTAACAAGTCGAACAGCAACAGCGACAACGTCAGCGTGTGGACGCAGCTCAATCGCCGGCTTGGCAAACCCGGGCGCAACATTACCTTCAACATGGGTGCCGACTACAATCACAGCGAGAGCAATTCGTTCTCCCGTTCCGAGATAAACTACTTCAACGATCGGTTGCCGAATAAGTTCACCAATCAGTACAACCTGTCTCCTTCTACGGGCTACAACGTGCGTCCGCGCATCAGCTACACCGAGCCGCTCATCGGCGCGCTGAATCTCCAATTAAGCTACCAGTTCCAGTACCGCTACAGCGATAGCGACCGCTCCATGTACAGCATAGATTCGCTGCTCACCAAATTCGGCGGCTACTACACCAAGGAGGACCTCTACCTTGGTTATCTTCCCGGACTGGACAGTCTGAACTACTGCCTGAATGTAGAGAACTCGCAGTATGCCACCTACCGTGAGTACAATCACGATGCGGGCATCATGTTCCGCTACAATGTAGGCGAGAATCGCTTGAACTTCGGCGTGAGCTTTCAGCCGCAGACCACCCATATGGATTACATCCGAAACGACACTATCCAGCGTGTGCGCCACACCTTCAATTGGTCGCCTCGCGTGGATTACCGATGGAAGATAAGCAACGTCAGCCAGCTGCGCTTCCGCTTCAACGGACGCATGTCGCAGCCATCCATGACCAATCTGCTTGAGATAACCGACAGCAGCAACCCCACGCGCTACAGTACCGGCAATTCCAATCTGCGCAGTTCATGGACCAACAACCTCAATGCCTTCTACAATGGCGCTAACGTCGAGAAGCAGATGAGCTGGATGGTGAATGCCGACTACAGCCAGACGAGCAACAGTATCTCAACGGCAAGCATTGTCAACGACTCGACGCACATAACCTATTCGCGTCCGATGAACATCAATGGCAACTGGAATACAAGAGGAGCCTTCATGTTCAGCTCTGCGTTGGGGAGCCAAAAGGCGTTCAACGTAAATACCTTCACGAATGTCGGCTACAGCCGCAACGTGGGTTATCAAAGTTCCAACAGCGACGGACTCGACCCTGCATGGAAGGGTATCTACAAGCCTGATGGCAATGTAGACATGGACTACATCTTCAACACCTTCCCTCTGACACGCTTCACCACCAAATCCACCAATATCGACGAGCATCTGCGCTTTAACTATCGCAACGATATTCTGGAGGTCGGCCTCAACAGCGGCTTTAGCTTCCGCCATTCGCGCAACGATGTGCAGCAGAATGCCAACCTTGACACATGGAGTTTCTCCTATGGCACAAACTTCACCATCAACTGTCCTTGGGGCACCTCTTTCAGCACTGATCTCACGCAGCAGAGCCGACGCGGCTACCAGCAAGCCGACATGAACACCAACGAGCTGCTTTGGAATGCGCAGATTAGCCAGAACTTCCTGAAGGGCAACGCTGCAACCATCAGCGTCCAATGGTACGACATTCTGCGAGAACGCAGCAACATCAGCCGTGCCATTTCAGCCTTCAACCGTTCCGACACGTGGACCAATGCCATCAATTCATACGTCATGGTTCATTTCATCTACCGTCTCAACCTTATGGGTAACAAGGAAGCTCGTGCCGCCGGCTACGGAGGCGGTTATGGCGGAGGCGGCTTTGGAGGTCCCGGCGGAGGCAGAGGTGGCAGAGGCGGACGCTTCTGACAGAAGAGAGAACGGGGGCTTGCACGTTTGGACATAAGGCAAGCAGGACAATCCTCACGGACTGTCCTGCTCTAAACAAAGGTTGGGATATCAATATCCAATCTCTTTACCGACCAATACCAACCATTCAAATTAACCTAATAAAAATTATTTAACCATATCCAAATCGTGCTTCACAGCACTTGTTCTCTTTTATGACAAAATAAGGTGGCCTCTGTAATGCAGAAAGGCCACCTTTTTTTGTATAATTTGAAATGAACGTAAATCTGATGCGCTTCGGGCGCCCTTTTGTCAGTGACAAGCCGTCGTGAATGATATGCCTTCGCCGTCAGCTTTCGTACTTGTGTGGTTTGACTTCTACACAACGTGCGGCGTCGGCCTGCATGGCATGCAATGTCGGCCCGCGCAATGTGCCGAATCGGCTTGTGCGGCCCGCTGTATGCTCCTGTTGTCTCGTGCTCCGTTGCCAGAGTACTGACGCAACGTGCTGCAACGCTCTGCTTCTTGACGACTTCAAGCGCATGGTTGCAGCAGGGACTCCTTGAGCGCGAGGGAATTGTTGCCTGGCTGACGGGAGTAGGGACAATACATCAGAGGAGCCGTTTGGCAAGCATAAAGAAACGTGCCTTGACGCACCGCTTCCGGGGGAAGAGCTTCTTCCACAGTTCCGGTGTAAGCAGGTCGCAGCGTTCTGCCATATCGCGCACAAAGATGTCTTGCAGGATGTGTGTCGTGGTGGAGTCGAAGATAAAGGCATTGACCTCGTAGTCATAACGAAGCGAACGGGCATCGAGGTTGGTGGTGCCTATGGTGCAGAAAAGGCTGTCCACCATCATTATCTTGCTGTGGTGAAAGCCGCCCTTATAGTAATAGACTTCGGCGCCGCGGTCCATCAGTTTCTTCATTTCGAGTCCCACCAGCAGGTCGTTGACTTTTCCGTCGCTTTTGGCTGACACCATGAACTGCACTCTGACGCCTCTTTTCAGTGCACGCCGCAATGCGGCACGGATGGGGTCGGAGAGCGATGCGTAGGGATTGACTATCTGCACCAGGCGGTTGGCATTGTCAATGGCGGCGCAGTAGCTCTGGCGCATTATCTTTGGGGTGTGACGCGGCCAGCGGCTGGCAAAGGCTGCGTCCACTCCGGAACTCTGCCATTTCAGCGGACATGTTGCACTGTCGGAGGCGATGGCGGGTGTGAGCGCCTCGCCGGTAGTCTTCTNCCACATGTCGCAAAAGAGTGCGGTGTAGGCCGCCACGATAGGACCGCCCATGCGGATGTGCATGTCGCGCCACTCGCCCACCTGAGGCTTGCCGTGGAGATAGTAGTCGGCCACGTTCATGCCGCCCGTATAGACAACCAGTCCGTCGATGACGGCTATCTTGTGATGGTCGCGGCTCAGCAGATGGTTTATCCAGGGAAAGCGCACGGGGTCGAAAGCCTCTATCCTTACGCCCGTTTCCCGTATGGCCTTCAGATATGGTTTTGTCAGCGGCTGACTGCTGTGGTTGTTGCCGAAGCTGTCGTAGAGTATGCGCACATCAATGCCCTGCTGCGCCTTGCTGCAAAGCATGTCGAGCAGCGCTGTGCAGATGCTGTCCTGCTGGAACTTGAAGTAGTCCATGTAGATGTAGTGGCGGGCATTCCCTATGGCCTCGAAGAGGTCGGCGAACTTCACCTCGCCGGTGGGCAGNACCGTGGTCCGGCAGNCGCTGTAGAAAGGCATCCCGATGCGCCGGAATGCATGCTTGGTGCCTTCCGTGGAGTCCTGNGCCCACAGGGGAGAAGGCGGCATCGACAGCAGCAGGAGGAGGGAAAGAAGTATCTTGCAGTTCATGGCAATGGCGTGTGCGCCACTTTTCTATATGNCGTGACGCACAATTCGCTGCAAAGGTACATTTTTTTTAACAAAAGGACAGTTATTTCATATAAAAATGCTACCTTTGCAATGTTATTTCCCTATGATAAAAAAGAAAACGAAAGCTATGAGTAAAGTTGTAATTAGTTCCTACGAGGATTTTGAGCAGTATGTCGGTCAGCAGCTTGGAGTCAGTGACTACGTTGAGCTGTCGCAGGACCGCATCAATNTGTTTGCCGATGCCACTCTCGACCATCAGTGGATTCATGTCGACACCGAGAAGGCGAAGGCAGAGAGCCCCTTTGGCCAGACCATTGCCCACGGCTATCTGACATTGAGCATGCTCCCTTTCCTGTGGGATCAGATTATAGAGGTGAACAATCTGGAGCGCATGATGAACTATGGCATGGACAAGATGAAGTTTGCACAGCCTGTGCTGAGCGGTCAGCACGTTCGCATGGTGACCAAGTTGGAGGAGCTGGCAAATCTGCGCGGCGCCATTAAAACCACCANCAAGTTCACCATNGAGATTCAGGAAACAGGCAAANAGNCACTCGANNGCTTNGCCACNTTCATCTACTATTTCAAGCAGGCCCAATAATTAAGTGTGCCGACACCTCTCTCTTGAATGCTTTGTGCGGGGGTGCATTTAGCCTCCCGAACCGCGCACTCATTGACTTCCACCCCCGGGCGAACCGTGCGCTATTTGTCCGTCACGCAAGACGAATAGCGGCCGCCGCCGGGGTGTTGGAGTTGTCAGGCAGTGAACGGCGCGATGTCTGGCTCTGGCAGTCAGAACAGTTCGAGCTGAATGTGATGCGGATTGGGAACAGGCTTCGGCGCCACTTCCTCGCGCTTTTCTCTGCGGGGGACGCAGTCAAGAAAGAGGTCAAGCTGTACGGCAAAGTCAGCCTTGAGCGCGTAGGTCCCGTAGCACAAATGNCAAAAGGGCGACTCGCGGCGCTGGCTCTGCTTCCACAGGTAGAGCCCTACGTTTTGGCGAATCTCGTCGTAAACAATGTCATCGGCAAACAAGTCGGCATGCAGGTTNTAGATGTGCCGCGCAATGTTTTTGATGCGACAGCCATTTCTGCCGCACTCATGCAGTACCTCTACGATGTCTCTATGGTAGGTGTTGTTCACTCTGCAAAGATACATCTTTATTGTTAAAGAATAAAAACTTGTGGCAAAAGATTTTGCGGAATGGGACTTTTTAACTAACTTTGCGCTTGATTTCATTTAATAATAAGGTCAGAGGATAATGAAAAAGACAGCTTTGCTCCCCATTCTCTTTGTTGCTACACTCTTTTCGTGCAATGGCGACTTCGATGCCTACGAACTCTCTGTCATCAACGAACCTGCTCTTCACTTTGCCGACCAACTGGAGGATTCCGTTGACTTTTACACTACAGACAGTTGGACACTTACGCCGCAGTGCGACTGGATTACGGTGGTAGGCGACACGTATGGCAAGGTCCGTCACGATAATGGAAAACGTTATCGTTATCACTGCCCTATACAGCTCAAACCCAATGACACGGGTCACACGCGCACCGGCATGCTTCTGCTCAAGTCAGAGGACAAGGTGACGTACATTCCCTTCGTTCAGCTCGGCGTGCCCGAGTTCAGCCGTCCGGAATATTCTGTCGCGTCATACGTTGGCGGCCTCTCCTCGCTTCCCGACTCAGCTTACTTTGTCTTGACCAAGAATGCAAACTCTATGGAGGACTCACTGGTCTTTGTGGCGCATGGATGGTGGCAGCTCACTCCGGCGGACCCTGCTGTTTCCTGGGTGTCGGCTGACACTTACTCTGGCAATAGGGGAAGAAACAAAGTGATGCTGACCTTCCAGCCGAATACGGACATGTCCAACGAGCGAATGGCCCGGATGACGTTTACGAGCGGTGGCGTCAGCTCCCTGATTACTGTCCGCCAGTTGCCGGCCGCAGTTTCCGCCGACTGAATCCGTCCACCGCCTTACATGCACCTATGCAGTACGAACTCTTCAGCGAATCTGATTTCCGGCAGGAAACGCCATTCACCCGCCGTGCCGTATGTATGCTGGGTAAGTTTAGTATGGCAGGCAAAACTTTGCAGAAAAAGTTGCAAGCGCTGGGCGCTGACATTAAGAGCGGCCTGAGTCGCAATCTGCATTTCGTCATCATGGGCAGCGATGTTTCCCCCGAGCAGACAGAGCGCTTGCGTCAGCTCAACTTCCACGGCTATTGTCCCAGGGTGCTGACGGAGGACGACGTGATGCGCATACTCCAAGGCCATTGTGCCGACTACATGGTGACAGAAACCATCGTCAAGCAGCTACACTTGACCTACGCACATTTTCTCGCAGCCCAAATGCACCTTGACGCTACTTCCAACCCACTTTATACCAAAGAACTTTTTCTTGCTGCAGACATCTCGCCCGACCTCTACCAGAGTTTGGGCAACCGGGGCGTCTATGCCAATGCTTACATAGACGACACCACCGATGTGCTGGTCATCAGCGATGCCACGCTACGTCGCATGCAGGCAGGCGAGAGCGATGCCACGCTGCACTACATCGAGCAGCAGTACAACCGAAGCCGCGCACAGAGTTTCCGCTATGTCCTCGTCAACGAAGGCGCATTACGCTCTTGGCTCGGATAGTCTTCCGGCTTTACGCAAAGGAATCTTCAAGACAAGTCACATGTCATGGATACTTCCCTCTTAACTTCCGGCAACCTTTTTTCAAACCTTCATCATCTCTACACATNTTAGGAACNATAGTCAACACGGNAACCATCCTCATCGGCAGTGCTTNCGGNGCCNTTGTCCGTGAGGGCGTGGGAGAAAAATACAAGTCGGCGATGTTCAANGCTCTNGGGCTGGCGTGTCTCGTGCTTGGTGCCAACGCAGCGTTGCCCAACATGGCTAAGAGCGAATATCCCGTGATGTTCATTCTGAGCCTCGCCATAGGCGGCCTGATTGGCACAAAGCTTGATTTGTCAGGAAAAATCGAGCGTCTGAACACAAAAATCAATGCACGGTATAATAAAAAGGGGAATGGCAGTCTCAACGGCCTCGTGACGGGCTTGCTGCTCTATTGCATCGGCACATTCTCCATCGTCGGCCCTGTGCTCTCATGCCTCTCCGGCAGTAAGGGCTGGGCATTCAGCGAACCGGGTAACACCTACCTATATACCAATGCAACACTCGATTTGGTGACGTCGGCAGTCCTCGCCGCTTCCTACGGCTGGATTATGCTGCTGGCAGCTCCCGTCTTGTTCTGTTGGCAGGGTACATTCTATGCCATAGCATATTTCTTCGGAGAAGCTATGCCCGAACCGATGCGCGTGGAACTGAGCATCGTAGGTGGCGTGCTGATAGTCAGTTCCGGTCTCGGCATCCTTAATATTAAGGATTGTAAGACTGTCAATCTACTCCCCAGCCTGCTTGTTCCGGTAGTGTACTATCTGTTCTGATTCAGGTTGAGCCGGACTCTGTAAAAGCCACCTCAATCTCTGAAGGAATCTTTGGGAAGAGGTTCTGGCTCATTGGTTTGTTGAACAGGCCTTAACTGTGATGAATCTGCAATTGCGGGAATGGGAAGCCAATGCCTTGCTTGTTGTATTCCGTGTAGATGCGTTCTTTCATGTCGAAAGAGACACCCCAATAGTCACTACTGTTTACCCACACGCGGATGGTGAAATCCACACTGCTGGCCGCAAGCTCGCTTACCGCCATGAAAGGTGCAGGTTCCTGTAGAATCCGACTGTCGCTTTTGATAAGGTTCAGTGTGACCTCCTTTACTTTCTCGATGTCTGAACCGTATTCCACCCCAATGATGAACTCTACGCGACGAGTTGCGTTCTTGCTGTAGTTCACCACATTGCCGCTTGACAAAGCGCCGTTGGGGACGTATATCTCCTTGTTGTCGGGAGTGGTAAGGATGGTGTGGAAAATTTGAATGGCTTTGACAGTGCCGCTTACACCCTGTGCATCGATAAAATCACCTACTTTGTAGGGCTTGAAAATAAGCAGGATGATGCCGCCTGCCAGATTCTGGAGATTTCCGCTCAGTGCCATGCCTACTGCCACACCGGCCGATGCCAGCAGTGCAGCAAAACTGGTGGTATTCACTCCGAGAGAACCGACCACCGTGATGACAAGCAGAGTGATGAGCAGAATGTTAAGGAAACTCTTCAGAAACGACTGAATGGTTGGCTCCACATTCCTGCGTTCAAGCATCTGGGCCACCAACTTGTTGATAAAGCGGACNATGTAACGACCTATAATNANTACCACTNAAGCCACGATGATNCTCNTTCCGGTATTCATGCCCATCGTGATGGCTTCGTGAATGATTTGGGCTAAATTGCCGTTCTCCACAGTTGCCTTGATGACATCTTTGCTTGTCCCTAAAAGTTCTGTTTGTAGTAGTTGAATCATAGTGGAAAGGATAATNCGTTTGTNCTTTTTTGCAAAGATACGTAAAAGTAAAGGAATTAAGGTTGTGATTATGATGAAAAGTTATGTTATATGCAGTTTTTGTGTATGCAGTTGGTTTAANAGGTTATTAGTGTTGTAGTGGTGTGTGTGTTGATTGCTTCTTTTAATATATATAATAATGTGTTATTAAGAAAAGGTAGAATTAAGTTATAAAAAAGTGTATATAATTTTTGTAGATATATCAGAAAGCTGTACCTTTGCACCCGCAAACGAGAGGAACGGTCCTCGCAAGAGATTAGGTTTCTTCGTTGTATCCCG
>WFLX010000818.1_pt1 | contig 20264 bp, 6 predicted proteins | sample 4967041 | NCBI WGS metagenome assembly WFLX01 (sample SAMN12857096, study PRJNA449069) | gut metagenome | isolation source: stool from male and female vole | host: Microtus ochrogaster | place: USA:Florida | collected 2017
GCCGTCACCGGGCATTGTGGCGATTGTCACTACAGAGTATTCGCCGTCGATTTTCAGAGGTTCCGTGTTCGGAATGTCCTGTACTGTCTGTGCGCTGGCTGCCAAGGCAACTGCTGCAAGACCAAAGAGAAAAGTTGATCTCATGTAAAAAAGGTTTTAAAGAAATTAGTAAATTATTTGATGATTATCTTTTTGCCGTTGTGGATATAGATTCCGGGAAGCTTGTGTCCCTGGACGCGGATGCCCTGAATGTTGTACCATCCATCGTCGCCAGACGACATCTCTCCGGCCGGGATCTCTTCTACTGCGTTGATTCCATTGTCGGAAGTGTAGAGGAAAATCTTACACCAAGGATTGTTGCCGGTCCAGGTCTTGGTCAGATTGTTCTTGACTCCGTTTTCGATTGGGATGTCGATTGTGACTTCTTCGGTGCCCTTGGGAAGTAGATACTTACCTTCTTCGAAGGCCTTTCCATTGAGTTCTATCAGACTGGCATCAGAGTAATTATCCAAATCGTAGCGTGCAAAGCCTTGTATTCTGATCCAGTTGATCTCAGCTCCGGCAGGCAGGGTGATGATATGCTGCTGGTCGCGTCCCATACCCATATATTCCCCCTTGGTAGTGTAGCCACCACCGACACTGTTGGATATTGAAACTCCATTGCCAAATGACCAGGAATTTCCCTCACGTGTGACATTGCTTATTTCGTATGACTCCCGTACGGGATCGTATTCATAAATTCCACCCAATACCTCTCCGCCTTCATTCTGGGCGTTTGTGATCTCTTCCACGATACTTGCCATATAGACTTCAAGCATAGTGAAGCCTTCTTCGGTAGTGATGTTCCTGTCGGCCGCATCGTTTGGATTGAGACCATTGGCTATTTCCCATTCATCAGGCATGCCGTCGCCATCAGTGTCAAGAGGAGCTTCGGTGCTGTTGAGAGTGGGCCATGCGCTCCATCCAGAGGGAGCATCGGAGGGTTTGTTGTCATCTTGAGAATTGATGAACCCCTTGCTGTTGCCCTTCCCGGTATAAGTTGCAACTCCATCACGCACATCGCTCACCATCAGGGCATCGTGACTGTCGCGGCTGAGTGAAGCTCCGGCGTAGTCGAGCACTTTTTCGTAGGCTTCTTCAGCGGTATGGGTTGTGGTGTAGACGAAATCGATAGGTTCAGCGAGGCGGATATCTTTCTTCACCTGATCATTCCATGTGCCGTCAGTTGCGGAGGAAGACGTGTCGATCTGGTTATACATACCATAGTTCCAATTGTCCTTGGTCACATCCGCATATTTGGTATTGACATTTCCGTCGACATAGAAAGTGCCCCAAACATCGAGCATAGGACTATATGCAGGATAAGTCGTGCAGTAAGACTTTGTCCGGATTCCAATGCCGGCTATGCGTCGCCCCTTGCTGCCGGTAGGGGTAGCGGGACCCGGCTTATAGTAATTATTGACTATGTTGACATTCATACCTTCCCCACCGTAGCAACCGTTGCCGCCATAGTTATACATGACGCAATTTCGCATATCCACTCTTTCGTCGGTCTGTGTGGTAGGACGAGCTCCCAAGCGTGGTGTGCGGCTTGAATGATGCACGAGAAGGTTATGATGGAAGGATGCTCCCGAACCTCCTACAATGCCTCCATATCCATGGTTCCCCTTGGAGTGGCCCGCATTTACGAGGCTTTGGCTGATGATGGTCCACTGGACAGTAGAATTTACATTTCCATAAATAGAGCAGGCTTCGTCAATGCTCCAGCTTACTGAGCAATGGTCGATGATGATGTCATGGCCGTCGTTGCCTCCAAGGCCATCCCAGCCGTCGGCTCCGTTTGCTTTTACATTCTTGTTGCCGAGTCTGAATCTTGTATATCTTATAATGGTGTTTGATCCGACATATACCGGATAATCAGCAACACAGATGCCATCGCCCGGGGCTGTCTGTCCGGCCAATGTGGTATTGTCGGTTATAGTAATGGCACTGTTGAGATGTATAGTACCTGAGACATCAAACACTATAGTACGGGGACCCGGCTGCGAAAGTGCCCAACGAAGTGAGCCTTTGGCATTGTTGTCTTTGAGATTTGTGACGTGATATACATTGCCACCGCGTCCGCCGGTAGTATATCTGCCAAAACCCTCTGCACCGGGGAATGCCAGGACCTTCTCTGCTGCCATCATAGCGGTGCTTCCGATCAAGGATGCTCCCAAAGCAAGCAGTGCAAAAGTGTGATGTAGATTTTTTTTCATTATGTCTCGTTTTTTTCTGTCGCAAAGTTATATCTTTCAAGCATCTTGGAGGGTAAAAAAATTATCGGAAAATTACTCTGCGACGGTATAAAATTGTACGGATGATAGAAATGTACCCTACTTTTGCGAGAGCCTTGGTCTCGCCACCCAACCGAAAACACCTACGGCGAAGGGCAAACTGCAAAGTTATAGAAAAAGCTCCGGGGCTTGACGCTCCGGAGCTTGAGGATAGATTATATGGGGTCTGCTTATTTGTTTACAATCTTTTCGTGCTTGGCAGTTCCGTCGGCATTGCGGGTGACTTTGATTACTACTCCCTTTGAAGCATCGTTTACACGTACGCCCTGTAGATTGTAGTATTCAGCATGGCTTGATTCGGCTGCCATATTGTCTAATCCGGCGGAAATGGATTTGGCAACCTTTCCAAGGCATCCATTTGGATTGATGGAAGCTATTGAATAAAGCTGCAAATTATCAGAAGCATCCGTTGTAAAGCTTGTAGCCGGAGTATATCCAGCGAACTTGCCATCGTAGTATACGATATATCCGGCAGCTCCTTCCACGTCATCCCACACGATATTGCCTTTGTCGTCAAGCTTGGCATCCGGAGCCTCGCACTCAGCTACCATAGCTGCTGCATCCCATGAGTTGAGACCTCCAAGCACGTTGCGCACCGTGAAGTGATCGGCATATTCCTCGGGAAGGATTGGGGAGTATGAGTTGGTGCTTGATGGAGAGTTGACACGTGTGCTCAGGTCGAGAGGATTGCCATCGGCATCCATTGAGTTGTATTCAAAGAAGTAGGTCGGGACATCGCTCATGCGTCCCCAACCGCCGGCACTCGGAAGAGCTTTCATGATAGTGTTGAGATAGAAAGCACGGGGTTCGTTCTGCCAAGGACGTCCAAGATCGTAGGGACCTACACCGTCAATAGTACAGTGCTGGAATACGTAGCCGTACTTGTTGGCAGGAGAAGTAGCGGGAGCCACGATATAGCCTCCACCTATCTCGTGCATGAGCGTACAATGATCGAAGAAGTGGTCGCCACCGCCACAGATATAGTCGACGTTGCCGTGGATTGTGACATTGTACCAGTAGCCACGATCGCCGCTGACCTCTGTATCCTGGATAGACTGAAGAGTGACATTCTTGAAGATATCGAGTTCACCGCCGTAGTGAGCCACGCCTACACCTACGCGTTCGGCCTTCCCGAAGTCAAGGTCATTGCGGATAGTGAGGTTTTCCATGAAGATATTGGCTGAACTGCGGGTTGAAACCACAGGATAGGAGATGCCTGTCTGAACGCCATGGATGAGTACGCCATTTTGGCTTTCACCAATCATTGCCACGTTGTAGACCTTGCTGATTTCCAATGCAGTTCCACCGAGGTCGTAGTCGCCATTCTTTAGGAAGATGATGCTTTGCAGGTCATCGCGCTTGCTNTTGGTGTTCTTGATGGCAGCTACGGCAGCCCGCAATTCCTCAACATTGGAAACTACCATAAATCTTTCAGCTGCGATCGGAGTTGCAACTGCAGGAGAGCCGACTTTCAGAATGTGGGTAATATCCTTGTCGGTTGCATTTCCGTAAGTGTCAGTGGCTGCTCCGGCAGGGATAGTCACTGCTACGTCGGTATTGTAAGGAAGATCCCAAATCGGGAAATTGAGCGATGAGCTTCCACCCTCAGCCTTGACTTCAGTTCCGTTGACTGTGATAGTAGTCTCAGTCATAGCGCGGTTGAACTGGAATGTCACGACAGCGTGGTTGCGGTCTTCGACATTTGTGGCAGAGGTCTTCACCAATTCAGGGGCAGTGTTGGGCACCACAATTTCATATACAAACTCGAACCAAGCCACAGGTTGTCCACCACCTTCGAATGTGATCACAAAAGGAGTGCCAGGCACGTGATTCTCTACATTTACTACGAGACAGAGCGCATGGTCGTTGTCGACACCAGTCTGGAAATTGCGAGCAGAAGGAACTCGCAGAGTGGCCCCTTCGCTTGTGATGGAGGCAACCCTTCCCGGGGTGTAATTGTCATAGAGTGCTGCCATTACGAATTGCTTCACTTTCATGTCAGAAGGTGGAGTGAGGACGATTGGCACATTATTCTTCATCTTGAACTGGGTTCCGGTCCAACCATCGTTCGCATTGATTGAATATTGGCCATTGTTCCAGATGCCATCNGAGCNGTTGTATCCGCTGTCGTACTTCAGAACATCCTTCATGTCGTTTTCGGAGGGCTCATAGATAAAAATGTCTGAGATATTGAAGCTGAATTCCTGTTCGAGTGAGCCNGCTTTTCCTACGAATGAGTAAGTAGCGGTGTGGTCGGCAGTCATTTCTCCGGTAGCCTTCACTGAGCTTCCATCTACGAATGTGGCGATTACATCCGGAAGAGAAGTGAATACATAGCCTTCGACANTGACCCCATTCTTTTCAGTGTTGAAGGTCTTGATGTAGTCCTCGTCGGCTTCCAATCCGTCGAAAGTAAGACGGGTGAGTACGATTCCGCCGATATGATAAAGACGTACCTTGTATTCAGTCTTTGATGATGCAGTGCCTTCATCTACGATAAGATTGAGTATAAGTTCAGAAGATTCACCTAACGCCGGAGTCGGAATCTCGATTGTGCCATCTTCCGATACTGGAAGCAGTTGGTCGCCTAAGGTCGCCTTAAGGGAAGCCCCTAAGAATTCCGCCTTCACTTTAAGTGTAGGCTCGCAATATTCCATGGGAATATTGAAGGTATAGTCATAGCCTTCATATTCGATTGGGTCAATTCCTTCGATNGAGATATCTNTTAGGCATGCGAATGTNTCGCCCACCTTTGTGATAGTATGGTCAATATAGTTGGCTATATAGCCACTTGCCTGGCTGTGGAATGTATATTTAATAGTCTTTTTGCCAGGTGTAAGGAATCCTTCAAGGAGAATGTCGGCTACATGTATGCCGGGGATAGGATAGTAGGTGTCTACTTCCTTCTTATTTGTAGCCTTGTCGATGATCTCAATCTGGAATTCACCGGTATTTTGGAACCAGTTGAAGTTGATATTCATACTGTAGACACCAGCCTCAAGCACGAATACCTCACCAGTAGCGCTACATCCATTTTGGGCATATCCAATGTTGGCACCATCCCCTTCGATACGAAGGCCGTTGTATGTCCAACAAGGATGATCTATGTCAATCACGCCAGGGATTGTCATCCATCCTTCCGGAACCTCTGAGGGATCTTCGGGTTCTGTAGTGGCACCTCCGTCAATGCATACGAATTCGGGAGTTTTGAAGTTGAATGCCCAGTCACGTCCTTCTCCGGGAGTGAAAGAAAACTTGATGTTTTTCACTCCTTCCGAGATCGTGCCATCAAGAGGGAAGTCAAACGGTTGCCATTTGTAGCTATTGGTGGGAGCCACGGTGTTGCACGAAGCTTCCACAACGTTTGTCTCGGCATCCATCACCTCGATCTTCAGCATAGCACCATTGCCAGTGGCCCAATCAAGAGGCACTACGGCTTTGTAGGTGCCGGCTTGATGCACATGTACATTCTTGAATGTAAGAGTGGAGCCTTCAAAGGCGTTGCAGAAATTCTTATCTCCGTCATTCCCTTCTACACCCATATTGCCTTCCCAGATATAGTTTTCTTCATCCTGAGTGTCAGGTACGGTTCCAAGCATTCCGGGGATGTGGAAATAATAAGTATCTTCCTCAACTATATTGCCGGAGCCAGCCGTATAATTGCCTGAGATGCATACTTCGCTGAGCCCAATTTCACGTGCCTTGCCAGCATCGCCATAAAGATAGAATTTCAGAGCGAGTTCACCTTTGATTGCGGGGATATCATTGATGTCGTAGGAAAGGGAGTAGTCAATATCCGCATCGTCGGTATCGCTCTCGTTGGTGCGGGCAGGGATGGCTTTTTCTGCAATGGTGTAGGAAGCATCGCCGATTTGAACTACTATGTCTAAGCGTGCGTTGCCGGTCTTGATAGCGGCGGCGTTGAGCTTGAGAGAGGTCGGGATGAAAGGCACCTCAGTGTTGATGGTAAACTTGACGAAATCCGACTCAACGGGAGTAGCGGATACTGAGGTGTTCCATGTGGTGAATTGGATTTCGCCGGAAGNGGGTTTGGCGGTGCGCACTCTGTTGGAAGTGATNCCTCCTTCAAAGGAAAGGTTAGACGATGAGAAGACAGTTGGGTCGCTTATATCTGCGGCCACGTCGCTAAAAACTTTCTCTCCGAGATGCCAAGTAGCCGAGACGGTGTTCTCGTTGTCGGCTGCGGCCCTAATCAGTGAGGTGAGTCCGGAAGCAGCATAAGCCCCGCCTACAGCGAGTGCAAAAGCAGCCAGACCCATCACTACTTTGTTAAGTTTTTTCATGATAGTTAATAGTTAATAATAATTCACTGCAAAATTATCACATACCGCAATATATTAGGGAGAAAATTTATCGGAAATATCGTAAATAGAAAATATCCCAAAAGATTAGGCCAATCTTTTGGGATAGAATGCATTTTTCATGGTAGATAACCTTTAATTTAATTAACCTAACTTACATTTTTTCATATTTGAGAGTGTTTTTCACTTTGCAAAGTTATATATTCAAAGCGATATTTGGGATTGAAAAATTATCGTAAGTGGGATAAAAATATGATTTTTTTTGAAATTTAAAGATAATATTTGGTAATAATTAATAATTTTATTAATTTTGAGATTATTATTTGTCGGCATTCGAAGGAGGATGTTGAATTAAAAATAAGACATTATGACCAATAAAATATATCGCATTTCTAATTGGATATTGAGTTGCCTGCTGACAGTAGTAGGTGCTTATGCCAGCCCCGGCAACAAGGCAAAGACTTTCGACATCAAAGATGGACTTCCATCAATCAATATTTCGCAANTGCGCCAAGACGACAATGGCCTTATCTGGATAGGCACATGGAATGGACTGGCGTTTTTCAACGGGGAGCATTTCTATACCTTCCGAAGCGATGATATCAAAGGTAGGCTGTCGACCAACCGCATCCATTCGTTGATGCCCGATAGCCTTGAAAATGTATGGTTTCTGACCTACGACAGAAAACTAAATATGCTCGACAAAGACAAAGGTCGATTTATATCTATTTCGGAATTCCTTCCGGAAGGGACAGAGCTTCCTCCTCTGCAGGATCTATATCGGACGAAGAATGGAATATGGGTGGCATCTTCTGATAAGAAGAGTGTAGTGAAAATTACATACGTCCTTGGTTCTCCAGACGAATATGCCGTAGAACTACTCTCTACCTCGGATCTTATGCCGGGTTCGACTAAATTTAAAGAAGTGTTAAGCGTTGTTGACGGAGAGAGTTGGATAGTGACCGACGAAAAGACATTTCTTGAAGGCACGAATCTTGCCATATCCGGCAACGTGATAGGCATTGCAGAATCAGATGGGAAAAGTTATCTTGTGACTGAGCGAGGAGACATGACCTCGCTGCAAGGGCATCAACTTAAGGAAGAGACATCACTTAATGATTTTGGCAAGATCACGGGTGTAGTCAAGATTAATGATACCAACATAGGGGTGTCTACCACCCAAGGGTATGCCGTCTACAACTTGAAGACCAGAAAGTGGCAGAAATATGATATAAAAGGAGGGATTATTAAAATTTTCGGCGACAGCAACAACCATATATGGATGTTTGGTGAAAATGGTGAAGTATGGATGAGTTCAGGAGTCGCATCCCCCATTGCTGTTCCGTCTGAACCCAGCTTGACACAGGGCACCGCATTCTTAACCCCCATGATTTATGAAGACCGCTATGGCACAGTATGGCTTGCTCAGGAAAACAGGCAATTGGGGTATTATGACGAGACGAAAAAGAAAATTGTCCCCACTCCTGTAATAGTTCCAAAGTTGAAATACGAAGCATTGCCGATGGTGGAGAAATACTTCGTAGATCATAATGGAGATCTGTGGCTTATTTCGACGAGTGGATTGTCGTTTGTCAACTTTACTTATCATAATTTCAAGAATCTTCCATTAGAGGCGAACAATGAGACCCGATCTGTTCTTGCCACCCGGGATGGAACGCTGCTTGCAGGCTCGGTCAACGGAGTGCTTGCGAAGTATAATCAGGATGGTAAGTTGATAGGCTATCTTTCGCATACTCCCATCGGAGATGCAGGTGGAAACCTCCTCATAAGTCCCGAATATAAGACATTTTCCAATAGAATCTATGCCCTGCATGAAGACATTCAGGGCAATCTCTGGGTAGGAACGAAGGATTCCGGTCTTTATACCATCTCTCCCGAAGGAAGAGTGGTGCATTATAGTCCAAATAATTCCGGACAGTATCATATAGACAGCAATGTATTCTATGGTTTTGATACGGATGCCAAAGGAAGATTATGGATTGGCAGCTATGACAAAGGCCCATATATAGCCTCGATGAATCCGGACGGTACGGCTTCTTTTACGGCTCTATCCGACTTGCCCGGATTCCCTAAAGAAGAAGGATTCAAGCAAGTGCGACGCATCACACATAATGATGAAGGCTTGATAGCGATGTCGACTAATGCAGGAATGCTTATGGTTAAGGATGATTTTAAGACTCCTTCAGAGATAAGATTTACGACGTTGTGTCCAGACTTTACCGATAAGGAAAGTCTGAGCACTGCCAATGTGATGCAGACTCTGTTTACTAAGAATGGTTATGCCTTGGTCTCTCCAATGGGTGGCGAGGTGCAGCGTATCGACAATGAAGATCTTATGGAAGGGAAAATGAAATTCAAAAAACCGGCATCAGAAGAATTGTCAAGGGTTTTGTCGAGAGGAAATGTGCAGTCGATGATAGAGGATTCTGCAGGGAATTTTTACTTTGTTAGGGATACAGATATAGTAAGGTATTCTCCATCTGACAGTACAATCAATATTCTTGGGAGCGGGGTCTTGGGNGAGGACTATGAGTTTTNAGAAGNTATNCCTNCTGTAGATAAGGAGGNCAATCTATATTTCTGTGCGTTGGGTGGAGTAGTGAAGCTTGACCCGCAGAACATCTCTAAAGAGGCTTCCACTCCCTCCATCATATTTACCAGCATGCAGACTCCGGAGAAAGGTCAGGAAAGGATATTGATTCCTTCGGAAAAAATTGTCATTGAGCCTGACAATCGCAATTTCTCCTTGTCGTTCACATCAGTCGACTATATGGGAGTAGGGCATACAGAATATGCTTATAGATTCGGAGAGGATGGACAATGGAACTATATAGGCACAGATAACACATTGCACATCTCGGGCCTTTCACCCGGCACTCACCGGCTTTATATAAAGAGCACCGATGCAGACGGCACATGGTGTGATAATGAGGAGTATATCGACATAGAGGTCAAACCCAGATTCAGCGAGAGTCTTTGGGCCAAACTGCTCTGGCTATTGCTGATATTGCTCATGATTGGAGCAGTGGTATGGATCTATACTTCTCAGCGTCGTAATCGCCTTATGAATATGATGCGCCAACGTGAGCATGATTTCTATGTCAATGCCAGCCATCAGCTACGCACTCCATTGTCGCTGATCGGCTCTCCGGTCTATGAGGTGCTGAAGACAGAGACTCTTTCGGAAGTGGCAAGAGAACATTTGGAGCGTGTGCGCCGTAATGCCAAGAATATGCTGAATGTGCTCAATTCGATGCTCGAGAAGGAATTCAAATCGTCGGGACTTTATGAGCCCGAGACATCCGGTGCAAATACGGTGCAGGTAGATCTGAAAGATCATCCATCATATATGACCTCAGAGAATTGGCTGGAAGCAAAAGACACTGCAGAAGAAGGGCAGAGGCAGGATGTCACAATTCTTATAGTGGAAGATAATGATGATTTGAGAGGTTTCCTGCGCGATATCCTCCAAAGTAGATATAAGATACTCACTGCTTCAAACGGGAAGGAGGGTCTTGAGATTGCAGAGTCAGGGCAGCCTGACTTTATCCTGACTGATGTTACGATGCCTGAAATGGATGGCCTGACAATGGTCAAGAAAATAAAGAGCCATAAGGAGCTTAGCCATATCCCGATAATAGTGCTTTCAGCTAAAACATCAATGACAGACAAGATGGAGGGTCTGCGTTCAGGTATAGACGACTATATCTCAAAGCCCTTCAGTGCCACCTATCTGCGACAGCGTATTGCCAATATCATTGCTCAGCGTGCCATGCTTCAGCGATCCTTTATGGAAAGACTTGGAAGCAGGATGAGTCAATCGGTAGATAAAGAGATCGAAAATGATGCTACGACACAAACCCCTTTACATGAGGCGACAGATGCAGTGACTGAGGTAGCCGCTGACCGACAAGAATATCGTCTCAGTGCGCCTGAGATAATAGAGGAAGACCATCTTATGATGGAAAAATTGATGAAATTCATAGAGGAGCGTATCGGGGATGAGAATCTTAAGATTGATGACATGGCTGATGCTGCAGGCTTGGGGCGCACAGTGTTTTATGGAAAAATTAAGGCCATAACAGGTATGGCTCCGAGCGACTTCTTACGTACTCTGAGAATGCAGCGAGCTGAGGAACTTATCATACGCAGCAACCTCACTTTTTCTCAAGTGGCGTTCAGCATCGGATTCTCAGATCCGAAATACTTCACCAAATGTTTCAAGAAAGAGACCGGCATGACCCCATCAGAATATCGCAAACTCAAACGTGATGCAGAAGAAAAAGGATAATTTTTTAGCGAAAAAAGGAGTCCTATCTGACATCATGACCAACTAATGATAATTTTTAATAATGTCAAGTGGTTGTAGATAATTAATTTTGTGGAAAACTTTCACAAAATTATGAAACTAAAAAAAACTGTAGTTATTACGACCGCTATTTTGTGGGCAAACCTTCCGGTATCAGCGGAAGGCCCGTTTAATGCAATAGTAGCAGCCGATGGCACCGGTGATTACAAGACAGTGGGAGAAGCCATTTCCAATGCACCGGAGGGGCGCGACACGCCATGGCTTATCCTTGTCAAGAATGGCGATTATTGTGAGCATGTCACGATTCCAGCCTCAAAACCTTATATTCATCTAATAGGGCAAGATAAGCATAATACAGCCATAAGGATGAANCAAAACGTAGGAGGGAAACCTAATGGCTCGGAGAAACCTGGAAAGACCGCATACTGGGATTATTCTGTGCATAATCCTGAGGCAAAGAATGGNGCTAAGGGATTTGCAGTAGTTGTGGTGGAGGCTCCACATTTCTATACGGAAGGAATATCTTACATAAATGATTGGGGAGTGGAATCAAGTAATGGACCGCAGGCTTTGGCAATGCGCAGCAATGCAGACTGCGGAGCTTTTAACGATTGTATCTTCCGTTCATATCAGGATACATGGTATACTGCAAGTGCAGACAGTGCGCGACATTATGTAAAGGACTGCTTCATAGAAGGTGCTGTAGATTATTTCTATGGTGGAGGGGATGTGTTGGCCGAAAACTGTACTTTCTATAATGTCCGTAGTGGTTCTGTCATAGTAGCCCCATGCCATGATAATGCCAAATATGGCTACGCATTTTTAAATTGCACCATCGACGGCACTCCTGAAGCTGCAGACGGCAAACTGAAATTAGGTCGCCCTTGGCATAACAATCCAAAGAGTGTATTTATCAATACTACCGCGCTAATACCTATATCAGATGAGGGCTGGACTGATATGGGCACTATTCCAGCTCTATTTGCCGAATACAATACGCATGATCAACATGGGAATCCGGTTGACTTAAGCAAGCGTAAATCAATTTTTAAGCATCGCAACCGTCAGACAGGAGAGGAATTTAGTGGGAGTTGTCCCAGCACAATCAATAAAGAAGAGGCTGAGAAATATAATTATGAAAATATGATTCTCTCCGACGATGGTTGGGATCCGCGAAAGATGATGGTAAGACTTGACGCTCCAAGAGGATTCTCGTATGAAGGAGGTGTGCTGACATGGGAGCCGGTGAAAGATGCTTCAGGATATGTCGTCTATGATGGGCAAGATATAATTGCCACTACATCACAACCATCATGCAATGTGCCTAAAGTAAATACCGCTCTCAAGGTACGTGCAGTGAATGAGTATGGTTCGCTTGGGAAGCAAGGAGGATTATGATAATGCATAATTCATAATGTTTAATTGGCTTCCCCCCAAGCTNNTGCAAATCATTATACAAAANTATNTATCNTTGAATCATTGACGANATTTATCTGATGAGACTATTCAATTAGNTTGTTTAATCATTTAACTAAAATACTAACCGAATTATGAAAAAGCTGTGCAAGATGCTTATGGCTGTAGCTATGGCTGCGTATCCGTTGGTTGGTCTTGATGCCAAGACAACGCTCTATATATGCGGCGACAGCACTATGGCCAACTATGCAACTGACGGTTCTACACCTACCAGAGGCTGGGGACAGTATTTCGGTACATTTTTCACTCCCGACATTGACGTGATCAATTACGGCAAAGGAGGAATGGATGTACTGAACTTCTACACCAGTGCAAGCTATTGGCCTGCAATCAAGGCAAAATTGCAGCCGGGCGATTATGTCCTTATGCAGTTTGGCCACAACGATGAAAAAAACGGTGGCATGGATGGGCGTAAGCTCAAGGCTTATTATGAGTCGATAGGCGACAAAGAGGCGGCCGCAGCGGTCGACACCCGAGGCACCGAACCGAGTGGGTCTTATGTTGAGACCTTTTCCAAACTTGTAGATGAAGTTCGTGAAGTGGGTGCAATTCCAATCCTTGCAACTCCAATTTGCCGCATGAATTTCACCAATGGAGATATCCGTCGTGCCGGACGTCACGACCTTGGAGATAGCTTTAGCCTTCTCACTCCCGACGGCCCGACTACAGGCAATAAGATTCCTGCCGACGACCACACTATGGATTATCCCTATCAGATGATCAAATTGGCCGAGGAGAAGGATGTGCAGTATATCGACATGACGCAAGACACAAGGGAACTTTTCTGCATGTATGGCGATGCACGCACCCACAGCATTCTCTCTGATGGAGCAGGCTCAACTCATCTCAGTGTGGCAGGCGCTGCGCTTATCGCACGCCGTGCAGCCGGATTGATGGAAGAAAACAATATCCTTTCCGAATATATCCAACTTGGGGATGCTGCCATCAATTTCACTACGGATGGCAATTTTGGCACTGCATACGTCGGCAATATCCTGACAAAAGAATTCACTGTCACCGGCTTTGGCCTTACTCCTGAAAAAGGAAGTGTGGCTGTCAGCGTGACAGACGGATTTGAATTATCGCTTAATAAGTCAGAGTGGAACACCTCTATTAATATCCCTTATGAAGGAGGCACTCTGATCAATTCATTCTATGCTCGTACCACCATTGATAAGGCTGGGGAAGCTACAGGAGTCCTGACTGTGGCTAATGATGGCGCCATCACGACATTGGATTTGGTAGCAATCGGGGAGGCAATCCCGGGTACAGGTCAGTTTTCACTCGGCTGGCGTCTTGAAGAAGATGATGATTATGACGTCAGCGGCGAAGTGATACCGGTAGATATGCAGCTTGAGGGCCTTGAGGTGAAGGGCTACGACAATGGTCTTCGTNTTGCTCCGNCAGCCGGATGGCCTGCAGGCGACATTGACGAGTCTCCAACACGCTATGTCGAGTTTGGCTTGAGGGTTCCTGAAGGAAAGATTCTGACTGTCAATAAGCTTAAGATGAAAGTTGGCGGCATGGATACAGATGCCATGCAGTGCCATGTAAGCTGGTCGGCAGAGGAAGGGTTTGGAAATCCTACCACTTTCTACTCTCCCCTTGAGATGAAAGCCGGCGAGATGAATACAGTCTCCACAGACCTTCTTCTTAATGTATCAGAGGGTAAGACACTACGCCTGCGTGTATACCCTTGGACTACCGATGCTCAACAGAACGGAACGATATGTCTTTCTGATGTCACAATCGAGGGCTATGTAGCCAACAATGCGACAGAAGTATCGCTGGCTTGGCCTCTTGATAAAGGTGTAGACAATCCCATCTCTGCCGAAACTTCCAGCGCGGCGTTTTCCTTCACAACTTATGCTGTAGGAAAAGACCTGAAAGTTGCAGGTACAGGCAAACCGGTAGATGTCACAGGCACAATGTTCCAGCCATTGATAAGCAATCAGACCGAATATACCAACGACGGCTCAATAGAGTTTTCTCTACGTCCGAAGGCAGGCATCACTTTTCAGCCAAAGCATGTCAGTTTTTATGCCACCCGTAATGGTACGGGTGGCGGTGTGCTGAAGGCTTCAGTTGAGATAGACGACCATATCGACGTGCTTGACGACAATATTCAGCCTATCAGAAATAATGAAGATCCTAAGCAACTCTTGTGGGAAAAAGATCTTGACGGCGTAGTGGTATACAACAATACCATGACTTTTCGCATTGCCATCAAGTCGCTTGCTGACAATAAGACTGTGACAATCCATAGTGTCAAGATTGATGGTGAGGTTTCCGGTGAAGAAATAGAGGTGCCATCCTATACCATCACTGCCGTTCCTTCAATTCCGGAAGCCGGCAGTATAACTCGCACTCCCAACACATCCAAGGTTGATGAGGGGCAGAAGGTGACTCTTTCTGCAACTGAGAATTTTGGCTATAAATTTCTTGACTGGAGTGTCAATGGCGATGTAATATCTACAGAGAATCCTTATTCCTTTATTGCCTCTCAGGACATGAATATTGTAGCCGATTATGAAGTATTGACTACATATCCACTCGAAGTTTTGGTAGAAGGTGGCGCCAACGACTATATGGTAGCCGTNGAGCCGGAAGGNGANNTTATNGATGGCNTNCACTANTATGNNGNTGGNACTGAAGTGAANCTNACTGCTTCCAACAANNGNATNCTTTCNTTCACNAANTGGGANGACAACACGACAGCTTTGAGCCGCAACCTTGTCATGGACGGCGCAAAGAAAGTTACAGCCAACTATGCTTGCGAAGACTATATCGTAGGTTGGGATTTCCACTTTGACGAGCCGGCAGGCGACCGCCCTGCAGATTTCTGTGTCGAGAGCGACAATTCCGGTATGATGAGACTTCATAATGAAGAGGGGCAGACTACAACATGGCTCAGCCGAGGTGTAGACCGTGGGGATGAGAACGGCAGATATGCCGGACGCATCTGGAAACTGCGCAGCGATAAGAATTTCTTTGAGGCTTCTTTCAGCGCAGCCGGCTATAGCAATCTGAGAGTGGCTTCTGCACTTAGCTGCTCCTATAATACTTACACACGCTTCTTCGTTCAGTATAGTCTTGATGGCAAGAACTATGAAACTATCGGTGAGATGATGCCGGGCAACCGCTCATGGACCGACGCAGAGTTTGATCTTCCTTCCGATGCCGATGGCGCAAACCGTGTCTATATCAGATGGTATCCGGACTTTGAAGCTCCTCTGCATGGCAACGAGACAGACTATGACGGCCTTGCTATCACTGATGTATATGTTTTGGCTTCTCCCGACGCAACTGATGACACCACAGGTCCTGTACTCCTCACTTCAATTCCCGCTCAAGGAAGCACCGGGGCCTCTATCAGTGGCTCTGTAGTGTTGACATTCGATGAGAAGGTGAAGATAGGAGATGCTAAGGCTACTCTCAATGGTAAGGAACTTGAAGGTAGCGTAGCAGGTAAGGTAGTGATGTTCAAATATAGCGGATTGAGCTATAACACTGAATATACTTTCTCTATGCCGGAAGGAACTGTAGTAGATCGTAATGGCAACAAGGCTGATGCTCTCGATCTTAAGTTTACTACAATGACACGTACCGTGCCCGAGGCTCGTCTTTATGATGCAGTTGTAGACATAGATGGCACCGGCGACTATGTATCGCTTCAGGCAGCAATCGATGCGGCTCCTGCCAACAGAGTTTCGCCTTGGCTCATATTTGTAGAAAACGGACGCTATAAAGAGCACATCGATATCCCTGCCAATAAGCCTTTCATCCATATCATCGGTCAAGATCGCGATAAGACAGTGATTTGCGACGACCGTTTGAGCGGTGGCGACAATGCAGTGCATGTAAGTGTGGGCGCTACCTTAGTGGTGCATGCAAGTGACTGTTTCTTTGAAAACATCACATTTGAAAACACTTATGGACATGAGCAGAANNATGGTNCGCAGGNTTTGGCTGTCAATACAGATTGCGATCGCGCTGTCTNTAACNATGNTGCTNTGCTTTCTTATCAGGNCACCTGGANCACTCCCGGAAAATCGGCTTATCGTGTTNATGTCAANAATTCATTTATTGAGGGTGCTGTAGATTTTATCTACAATAGTGGAGATATCTATATTGAGAATACTACTCTCTATATCACTCGCGAATCGGGCGGCTATATAGTGGCGCCTTCACATGCAGATGATGTGAAGTGGGGTTATGTATTCAGAGATTGTAAGATTACGGCTCCCGGTGATCCTTCCAAGACATCAGTGTGGCTTGGGCGCCCATGGCACAACAGCCCGAAGACGGTTTTCCTCAATACTTGTGCTGAAGTGACAATTCCTGCTGCGGGATGGGCAGAGCACATGGGCGGTCTTCCTGCTATATGGGCTGACTGGAACACTTATGACGCTAAGGGTAACCTTATTGATCTGAGCCAGCGCCGCGATACATATTGGATCGAAGTGGATGGCGAGAAAGTCTATGGTAAGGCTAAGAACTTCCTGACAGACGAAGAGGCGGCTGAGTATACGCTCGAAAATGTGATGAGTGGCGACGATGATTGGCATCCTGCCATAAAGACAGAGGCATGTGAGGCCCCGGTTGTCACTGTCAATGGTAAAGAACTTAGCTGGAACGCTGTTCCGTATGCAATCTGCTATGTGATTACTTATGGAAATGAGGTGGTTGGTTTCACTACAGACACCAAATACACTGCTACAGCTAATGCTGCAGACTTTGTAGTCCGTGCTGTCAATGAATTCGGAGGTCTTAGTGCATTAGGCGACAACAGTAATACTTCAGTTGATGATATTGAGGCATCTGATGATTATGAGATCGTAGGTATTTACGATGTCAATGGAGTTCGCCTCTCGAAGCCTGTTTCCGGTCTGAACATTATAGTAAGAGAGAATTCAGCAGGAATGCGCAAGACAGAAAAGATGATTATCAAGAAATAATCCATTTTAAGAGCTTATTTGATAAGGTGAGGCTGTCTAACTTTGAAAGTTAGACAGCCTCCTGTGTAGTTGAATNTTAAATTATTGTAGGGATGTAGAAATTTGTTATTGAGCGAGGGTGGTGGCGAGGGCATCAAGAGCGGGACGGTCGGATTCCTTGAAGGCTCCTCGGATTGTTACGGTGTCGGGAAGGATGGTTATATTCTTCATGCTCTCGAGCATTGANTTCATCACTTTGCCGGCTGATGGTGCCCATGACCCGTTTTCCACGATTGCTGCTTCCCTGTTGCAGTAGCCTTTGGCTGCGAGGGTATGGAGGAAAGTATACATTGGAGTGAATAGCCCAGCATCGTAGCTTGATGCGCAAAAGACAGCTTTTGGATATTTGAAGGCTTCTGAAACTGCGGCAGACATGTCGTATTTCGTGAGGTCAGCTACAAAGACCTCCTTCACTCCGAGATGGCGGAGTTCCTCTGCGAGGTATTCAGCTGCTTCGAGAGTGTTGCCGTGGATTGAAGCACTTGCTATGAATATTCCGTCGGTCTCGGGGCGGTAGCTGCTCCAAGTATCATAAAGACCGATGTAGTAACCGAGGTTATCCGTAAGGATTGGTCCATGCAGAGGGCAGATGGTCTGGATGTCGAGGGCAGAGAGTTTTTTGAGTGTGTTTTGCACCTGAGGACCGTACTTACCTACTATATTAATGTAGTATCTGCGAGCCTCGTCCGGCCAGTCGTTGGCGAGAGTGTCGAGCGCACCGAATGTCCCGAATGCGTCGGCGCTGAAGAGCAATTTGCGTTCGGGGCAGTAAGCCATCATCACTTCTGGCCAGTGTACCATAGGAGCGAGTATGAATTGTAGTGAGAGACCTCCGAGGTCAAGAGTGTCACCCTCCTTCACAGTCACTATCTTGCAGTCTTTTGGTATAGGATCGAAGTATTGGGGGAGCATCCGGGCGGCTGTTGCCGACATTACGAGCGTTGCTTCGGGGTATATTTCGGCAAATGTGGANATAAGCGACGAATGGTCGGGCTCCATGTGTTCAATTATCAAGTAGTCGGGCTTTTTCCCGTCGAGTGCTTTGTTGAGGTTTGCGAGCCATTCAGTTCCTGTCTGGTCGTCGGTAGTGTCTACTACAGCGATTTTTTCTGCTTTAATGAGATATGAGTTATAGCTTACTCCGTTTGGCACCAAATATTGGTTTTCGAATTTTTCTATCGCGTGGTCGTCCACTCCGATATATGTGATGCCGGGAGCGACTTCAAAAATATTTCCAGTCATAATTTATAGCGTTTTTATTTTATAACAAATTAGAATGGAATAAGTCAATAAGAATGGATAGTTTCATTGAAAGATGTAGAAAATCGATAGTTATCTGAATTAACATAAATTAGCAAAATATAAAATATTCGACTTAAAATTTGCAAATATTAACACTAATAAAAATATTTAAATTAATTTAACATTTAGATATAGGAAATAATGTAAAAAATCCTTTGAGGAATGGAATTAATATTCTAACTTTGCCGACGTTTTCCGCTTCTTTTATCTCACGCATATCTCACGCAGAGGTAGCAGAGGGGCAGAGGACGCAAAGGATTTATTATTCTGTGATCTTGCGTAGCAGTAGAGAGAGCAGAGGGTAAGTCTATATAACGAGACAATAACAATTTTTTATGAATAGGGGTCTCTTTATGGGAGAGACGCTACTAAAACCAAAATTATGGCAGAAAAAGCAGCTAAGCCCAACGGAAAATTGGGTGTTATGGTGGTCGGTAACGGTGCCGTTGCCACAACATTTATGACCGGTGTCCTGATGACACGCAAAGGTCTNACCAAGCCCGTTGGCTCAATGTGCATGTATGATAAAATCCGCGTCGGCAAGGGTGAAGANAAGAANTATCTCCACTACAAGGACATNGTTCCACTCGCAGACCTTAACGATATCGAATTCGCAACATGGGATGTATATCNCGNAAATGCTTACGAATCTGCGATCAATGCTGAAGTGTTGAAAGAGAAGGATATCAATCCTGTCAAGGAAGAACTTGAGGCCATCAAGCCAATGAAGGCAGCTTTCGACAAGAACTACGCTAAGCGTCTTGATGGCGACAACGTGATGGAAGGAAAGACCCGTTGGGAGATGGCGGAGCAACTCCGTGAGGATATCCGTAACTTCAAGAAGGAAAAGGGTCTTGACCGCGTGGTGGTGCTTTGGGCTGCTTCAACAGAGGTTTATGTGCCCGTTGATGAGGAAGTGCATGGCACATTGGAGTCGCTTGAGGCTGCCATGAAAGCCGACAACAAGGAGAAGATTGCTCCATCTATGTGCTATGCTTACGCCGCTCTTAAGGAAGGTGCTCCTTTCATTATGGGTGCTCCAAACACGACTGTAGACATCNCGGCAATGTGGGAACTCGCTGAGCAGACAGGTATGCCAATCGCAGGTAANGACTTCAAGACAGGTCAGACNCTCGTAAAGNCTGGTTTCGCTCCTANTATCGGCACTCGTTGCCTCGGCCTTTCCGGATGGTTCTCAACCAATATCCTCGGCAACCGTGACGGTCTTGTGCTTGACGAACCTGCCAACTTCCGCACCAAAGAGGTTTCAAAGCTTTCTACACTTGAGTCAATCCTCGTTCCGGAGAATCAGCCCGACCTCTATGGCCACGGCAATGATGAGGACACTCAATACTATCATAAAGTACGTATCAACTACTACCCACCCCGCAACGATAACAAAGAGGGCTGGGACAACATNGATATCTTCGGCTGGATGGGNTATCCGATGCAGATCAAGATCAACTTCCTCTGCCGCGACTCCATCCTTGCCGCTCCACTC
>WFLX010200672.1_pt1 | contig 20250 bp, 20 predicted proteins | sample 4967041 | NCBI WGS metagenome assembly WFLX01 (sample SAMN12857096, study PRJNA449069) | gut metagenome | isolation source: stool from male and female vole | host: Microtus ochrogaster | place: USA:Florida | collected 2017
GCCCCGTGGTGGAGGAGTATCTCTACTCGGCCATGGAGGACTACCGCATCGACATCATGATAGACAAGGGCCCGGGAGCGCGCTCGGTGCAGCTGTCGCTGGAGCCTTTCACGCTGGTGGGAGCCACCACGCGCAGCGGCCTGCTCACGTCGCCTCTGCGCGCGCGCTTCGGCATCAACTGCCACCTGGAGTACTACGACCACCCCGTGCTGCAGAGCATCGTGGAGCGCTCGGCGTCGCTGCTGGGCGTGGCCATCAGCGAGGAGGCGGCCCTGGAGGTAGCGCTGCGCAGCCGCGGCACGCCCCGAATAGCCAACGCCCTGCTGCGCCGCGTGCGCGACTTCGCCCAGGTGCGTGGCAACGGCGACATCGACCTGCCCATTGCGCGCTACGCCCTAGAGGCCCTGAACATCGACCGCTACGGCCTGGACGAGATAGACAACAAGCTGCTGCGCACCATCATCACCAAGTTCCGCGGCGGCCCCGTGGGTCTCAGCACCATAGCCACCGCCCTGGGCGAGGACCCCGGCACCATCGAGGAGGTGTATGAGCCCTATCTGATAAAGGAGGGTTTCATCAAGCGCACGCCCCGCGGACGCGAGGTGACGTCGCTGGCCTACAGCCACCTGGGCCTCGACCACAGCGCCGACATGGGGCTCTTCGGATAGGCCGCGGGCGTTTTTGCGGAATTTTTGCGCGCCGATTGCGCAAAAAAGCGTATATTTGCCGAAAAGAACACAAAACCACCGAAAATATGAAAAAGCATAACTTCTATGCAGGCCCCTCGATTCTGAGCGACCAGGCCATAGACAACACCATCGACGCCATCCGCGACTTCGCCGGCACGGGCATCTCCCTGCTGTCGATATCGCACCGCAGCAAGCAGTTCCAGGCCGTGATAGACGAGGCCGGAGAGCTGGTGAAGGAACTCCTGGGCGTGCCCGAGGGCTACAGCGTGCTGTGGCTGGGCGGCGGCGCCTCCATGCAGTTTGCCATGATTCCTTACAACCTGCTGCGCCACCGCGCCGGCTATCTCGACACCGGCACCTGGGCCCACAACGCCATCAAGGAGGCCCGCCTCTTCGGCGAGGTGGACGTGCTGGCATCGAGCGAGGCCGACGGCTACACCTACTATCCCCACGACTACAAGATACCCGAAGGGCTCGACTACCTGCACGTGACCACCAACAACACCATCTACGGCACCGAGCTGCACGACGACATCACGGCTCCCTGCCCGCTGGTGGCCGACATGAGCTCCGACATCTTCTCGCGCCCCGTGGACGTGGCCCGCTACGACGCCATCTATGCCGGCGCCCAGAAGAACCTGGCACCCGCAGGCGTGACCCTCGTGATAGTGAAAAACGACGCCCTGGGCCACGTGGACCGCGCCATCCCCACGATGCTCGACTACCGCACCCACGTGAAGAAAGGCTCGATGTTCAACACCCCGCCCGTGCTGCCCATCTACACCGCGCTGCAGACGCTGCGCCACTACAAGGAGCTGGGCGGCGTCACGGCCCTCTACGAGCGCGCCTCGCTGAAGGCCGGCAAGCTCTACGAGGCCATCGACAACAGCGCCATCTTCCGCGGCACGGCCCGCATCGAAGACCGCTCGCTCATGAACGTGACCTTCGTGATGACCCCCGGCCACGAGCAGCTCGAACAGGACTTCGTGGACTTCTGCAGCGCCCGCGACATCGTGGGCATCAAGGGCCACCGCAGCGTGGGCGGCTTCCGCGCCTCGCTCTACAACGCCCTGCCCATGGAGAGCGTCGACGCCCTCATCGCCGCTATGAACGAATTTGAAAAGACCCACGCATGAACGTACTTGTAGCCACCGAAAAGCCCTTTGCCCCCGTGGCCGTGGCCGGCATCCGCGAGGTGCTGGAAGCCGCCGGCCACAACGTGGTGCTTCTTGAGAAATACAACTCGCGCGAGCAGCTGCTCCAGGCCGTGGCCACGGCCCACGCCATGATTGTGCGCTCCGACAAGGTCGACGCCGAGGTGCTGGCCGCCGCCCCCGAGCTGAAAATCGTGGTGCGCGCCGGCGCCGGCTACGACAATATCGACCTGAAGGCAGCCGCCGAGCGCGGCGTGGTGGTGGAAAACACCCCCGGCCAGAACTCCAATGCCGTGGCCGAGCTGGTATTCGGCCTGGCCGTGATGGCCGTGCGCCGCATGTACGACGGCAGCGCCGGCACCGAGCTGCGCGGCAAGCGCCTGGGCCTGCAGGCCTTCGGGCAGGTGGGCCGCTGCGTGGCCCGCATAGCCGCCGGTTTCGGCATGGAGGTGAGCGCCTTCGACCCCTTCTGCCCCGCCGCAGTGATGGAGCAGGCCGGCGTGAAGCCCGTCGACACCGTCGAGGCCCTCTACAGCGGCAGCGACATCCTGAGCATCCACATTCCGGCCACGCCCGAGACGCGCGGCAGCATAGGCACCGGGCTGCTCTCGCTGCTGCCCAAGGGGGCCGTGGTGGTGAACACCGCCCGCAAGGAAGTGGTGGACGAGGCCGCCCTGGCCGCCGTGCTGGCCGAGCGCAGCGACCTGCGCTACGTGGCCGACGTGCGCCCGGACAATGCCGCCGAGCTTGAGGCCATCGCCCCCGGCCGCGTGTTCTTCACGCCCAAGAAGATGGGCGCCCAGACGGCCGAGGCCAACATCAACGCCGGCATCGCCGCCGCCCGCCAGATCGACGCCTTCTTCAGCACCGGCGACACCCGCTTCCGCGTGAACTGACCCCCGGCCCCGCCTGGAAAAAGATACAAAAAGACAAAAGCGACAGAAGAAACAAAAATGTCGCTTTTGTCTTTTTTTCAACCACCCGAAGACAAACACGCGCTAATAACATCAAATAAATTTTACATTAATGTGAAATATTTTGTTTATCTTTGCGTTGTAAATATAAAATCGAAAACTATGAGTGAAGTAGAGCTGCTTCTTTTAGACCAGACAGAAAACTGTACTGTATATACAATACATTTCCTGGATGACGATTTGAACGAATTTGAAAAATTTGTGGCAAAATTTCAAGAGGATGCAGAACTCGACAAAGATTTCCGCATCATTGCCAAATTTATAGACCAGATTCTTGATTTCGGTGCATTGGAGAGATATTTCAGGCCCGAAGGCAAGATGAAAGATTCAGTCGTTGCAATGCCGACCTTGCGCTCCAAACTGCGCCTGTACGGGCTGCGGCTTTCGGACCGTATTCTGATACTGGGTAACGGAGGACAGAAGAAAACCCGTACCTACGACGAAGACGACACCCTTAAGGGCTATGTCGTTACGCTACAGCGATTCGAGGAACTGCTCAAAGAAGGAGTAGCAGACGGAAGCGTGGTGATAACGGAAAGTGAAATAGAAACTGATAATATCTTTGATTTATGAAAAGGGCGAAAATATCTCTGCGGGAGCTTCTTGGCGACATTAAGCCGGAGGAAAGAGCCGAAGCTCGACTTTCTTTTCAGATTTCAAACAGGCTGGACTCTTTAATGCAAGAAAAAGGGCTGTCCAAAAAGCAACTGGCGGATGCTATCGGAAAACGTCCGAGCGAGATTACACGGTGGCTGAGCGGAGAGCATAACTTCACGATTTCTACCCTGGCAATGCTTTCAACTTTCTTCGGCAAGCCCATTATCACGGTAGGATAACTTCAACCACCCGAAGACAAACACAGCCCCGGGGAGAAAAGCCCGGGGAGAAGCTAAACCGGCAGGCTGCCCCGTGGGGCGGGCTGCCGGGTTTGTCTTGGGGTGGCGCAATCAGAAGATGAAGAGGGGCGACTGGTCGAAGCGGGGCAGGGGGGTGAGCTGCACCTGGGAGGGGCGGCGGGCGAAGGCGGCGCGGTGGCCTTCGACCACGGTGGCGCCGGCGGCCTCGAGGGCTTCGCGGCTGGCGCCCACGGCCAGCTCGGGGGTGTTGTTGTCGTGGCTGAGGTGGCACAGGAGAACGTGGTGCAGGGCGGGGGTCCAGAGGCGCCGGAGCAGGGCGGCGGTGTCGCGGTTGTCCATGTGGCCGCGCTCGCCGCGGATGCGCGCCTGGAGATACTGGGGATAGCGGCCTGTGGCGAGCATGTGGGCGTCGTAGTTCGACTCTATCATGAGGGCTGTGGCGCCGGCCATGTAGTGCATGGCGCGCTCGGTGGCGTAGACCATGTCGGTGGCAACGACGAAGGTTTCGGGGCGGAGGGCGATGGAGAATCCCACGTTGTCGGTGCCGTCGTGGCTGGTCTCGAAGGGGGTGATGGTCATGCCTCCCACTTGGAGTGCGAATTCTTTGTAGATGGGCTGGTGGTAGTCCTTGATGCGGCGCGAGATGTTGTGGCGTCGCAGGATGCCGGAGAGTGTCTTTGGGGTGGCCCAGAGGCGTTTTTCGGGGTAGCGGCGCAGCAGCGGATAGGCGTAGCGCACGTGGTCGGCGTGGTCGTGGGTGAGGATGATGCCTCGCACGGCGCCGGCGAAGTCGATGCCGTTGTCGCGCAGGCGCTGGAGGGTGAGGGCGGCGTCTACGCCTGCGTCGAGGAGCACTCCGGCGTGGCGTGTGCCCACGTAGGCGCAGTTGCCGCTGCTGCCGCTGCCGAAGCTCACGAACATGAGTCTCTCCGTGCGCTGCACGGCGCTGGGGTCAATGGCGGGGATGTCGTCCGTGGCGGGCGCGGCTGCGGCCTCGCGGGCGCGGATTTTCTCGACGGTCTCGGCCACGATGTCGGGCACGCCGAAGTCGTCGAGGCCGTCGAGGCCGTCGAAGAGTCCGGGGTGGGAGTCGGGGATGCGTGAGATGCGTCGCGAGCGTTTCATCGTGCGGTTCCTATGAGAAAAATGGTGGGTGTGCGGTCGACGTAGCTGCAGTCGATGCTGCTCCAGNGGGCTGCGGGGAGGGTGCGGATNCACTCGCGGCTGCCGCCTATGTNGGTGGCCACGCACAGCAGGGTGGCGGGCGAGAGGGTGGCGGCGAGCTGGCGGAGCAGGCGCAGGTTGCGGTAAGGCGTCTCTATGAAGATGTGGGTGCGGCCGGTGCGGGCGGCGTCGCGGTCCATGGCGCGCAGGGCGTCGTTGCGGGCGGGCCCCTCGATGGGCAGGTAGCCCTCGAAGGCGAAGCGCTGGCCGTTGAGGCCGCTGGCCATGAGGCTCATGATGATGCTGGAGGGGCCCACCAGGGGCACCACCTGCAGGCCGGCGCGCTGGGCGCATGCCACGATGTCGGCGCCGGGGTCGGCCACGGCGGGGCATCCGGCCTCGCTGATGACGCCTATGTCGTGGCCCTCGAGGGCGGGGGCGAGCATGGCGTCGACGGCCGAGGGGGGCGTGTGCTCGCTCAGCTCCGTGAAGGTGCAGGCGTCGATGTCGAAGTCGCGCCCGGCGGCTGCGCGCAGGAAGCGGCGGGCCGAGCGCAGGTTTTCCACGGCAAAATAGCGCACGCCGCGCAGCAGCTCGATGTTGGCGGCGGGGAGCACGGCGGCCGGGGCGGCGTCGCCCATGGGCACGGGGAAAAGGATGATTCTGCCGGGTTTCTGGTTCATGATAGTGCAAAGGTACGATTTTTTATTNTATCGTGCAACGGAAACNCACNNNANGCGNCGNANGNTTGCACGGAAAGGAAAAATTGTGTATTTTTGCTGAAAGTTTTNACACATATGAGCAGAAANANTGAGGAGCTGGCAGGCTGCACCCTGCTGGGAAACCAAGGCACCAAATATCCGGCGGACTATGCGCCGGAGGTGCTCGAGACGTTTGTGAACAAGCATCCGGAGGGCGACTATCTGGTGACGTTCAACTGTCCCGAGTTCACGTCGCTGTGTCCCAAGACGGGTCAGCCCGACTTTGCCCGCATCGTCATCAACTATATCCCCGACCGGCTGATGGTGGAGAGCAAGAGCCTGAAGCTGTATCTTTTCAGCTTCCGCAACCACGGCGATTTCCATGAAGACTGCGTGAACATAATCATGAAAGACCTGGTGAAGCTGATGCAGCCCCGCTATCTGGAGGTGCTGGGCGTGTTCACGCCCCGCGGCGGCATCAGCATCTACCCCTTCGCCAGCTACGCCGACGGCGCCCACGAGGCGCTGAAGCAGGCGCGCCTGCTGGCGGCCTTCAACCAGTCGACCAACCTGTGCAAGATATGAACAAAGACGCTATAATGGTGCTGAGCGGCGGCATGGACTCCACCACCATGCTGCACGAATATGCAGGGCGCATAGCCGTGGCCGTGACCTTCGACTACGGCTCGAACCACAACGCCCGCGAGATAGAGTGTGCGCGCTACAACTGCCGCGCGCTGGGCATCGAGCTGGTGGAGGTGAAGATGGACTTCATAGGGCGGCTCTTCAGCAGCTCGCTGCTGAGCGGCGCCGAGGCCATCCCGGAGGGCGACTACGACGACGAGAACATGCGCAGCACGGTGGTGCCCTTCCGCAACGGCATCATGCTGGCGGCCGCCGCCGGCCTGGCCGAGAGCCGCGGCCTGCACAAGGTGATGATGGCCAACCACGCCGGCGACCATGCCATATATCCCGACTGCCGGCCGGGATTCGTGGAGGCCATGAGCCGCGCCATCAGCGAGGGCACCTACGACCACATCGAAATCGAGGCTCCCTACACCCACCTGACCAAGGCCGAGATAGCCGCGCGCGGCGCTGCCCTGGGCGTGGACTACAGCCACACCTACAGCTGCTACAAGGGCGGCGAGCGCCACTGCGGCCGCTGCGGCACATGCCGCGAACGGCGCCAGGCCATGGCCGAGGCCGGCCTGCAGGACCCCACAGACTACGAAGCATGACACCCGAGGAGATAAAACACAACATGCGCGCCATCCTGCGCGCCGAGAGCGAGGCGGTGGCGGCCATCCCGGTGACCGACGACTATGCCCGCGCCGTGGAGCTGATAGTGGAGCGCGTGCACCGCGGCGGCGGCAAGCTCGTGACCTCCGGCATGGGCAAGGCCGGCCAGATAGCCATGAACATAGCCACCACCTTCAGCAGCACGGGCACGCCGGCCGTGTTTCTGCACCCCAGCGAGGCGCAGCACGGCGACCTGGGCGTGACCTGCGCCGGCGATGTGCTGCTGCTCGTGAGCAACTCGGGCAAGACGCGCGAGATACTGGAGCTCATCACCCTGGCCGAGAGGCTGCACCCGGGGCTGCCGCGCATCGTGATCACGGGCCAGCCGGACAGCCCCCTGGCGCGCCTGGCCGACGCCACGCTGCTCACGGGCGGCGCCCGCGAGGTGTGCCCGCTGGGCCTCACCCCCACCACCAGCACCACGGTGATGACGGTGATAGGCGACGTGCTGGTGGTGAACGTGATGAAAGAGATAGGCTTCACGCGCGAGCAATACGCCCTGCGCCACCATGGCGGGTATCTGGGCACGGCCGCGCGCGGCGACAACGAATAACGAAGATATGAACGAAAACAAGGATAAGACGAAGAAGATAATCTGTATAGGCGAGTGTGCGCTCGACGTGGTGTTCGGGCCCGACGGCACCCCCCTGGGCTCCATGCCCGGCGGACGCCTGGCCAATGCCGCGGCGCTGCTGGCCCGCGAGGGGCTGCCCGTGGTGATGGCCGCCGAGGCTGCCGCCGACGCCGTGGGCGACACCGTGGTGGCCTTCCTGGCCGACTCCGGCGTGGACACCTGCAACATCGACCGCTTCACGGAGGGCCGCACGCCCGTGACCATCTACATGGCCGGCGCCGACGGCCGCGTGAAGGCCACGCGCTACGAGAGCTACCCCGACGACAGCTTCGACATAGTGTGGCCCCGCATCGACGAGGGCGACATCGTGCTCTTCGGCGGCTACTATGCCATCGACCGACGTATGCGCCGCCGCATGCTGCCGCTGCTGCAGCAGGCCGCCGAGCGCAAGGCCCTGATGGTGTATCTGCCCGGCTACCTGCCCGAGCAGGAGCCGCGCATCACCCGCGTGATGCCCGCGATACTCGAGAATCTGGAGCTGGCGCAGGTGGTGGTGACCCGCTCGGCCGACCTGCAGCTCATCTTCGGCACCCGCGACGCCGCCACGGCCTTCCGCAACCACGTGGGCTTCTACTGCAGCGCGCTGGTGAACGTGAACGCTCCGGCCCACACCCTGGAGTGGCACAGCAAGGGCCACACGGCCGCCCTGGAGGTGCCGCTCTCGCCCTGCAGCTCGCTGGTGTGGAACGCCGGCGTGGCCGCCGGCACCGTAGCGGCCCTGCACGAGGCCGGCGCCGACCCCGCCATGGTGCAGGCCGGCGCCCAGCTGCTGTGCGACGCCGTGCTGCGCCGCGCCGTAGCGACGGCCGACCTTGCCACGGCCAGCCTCGCGGCCGCCTGGCAGAAAAACCACGAATAACAACCCCCATCTTCCCGTATATGGCAACAGCTCTCCAGCAATCGGCACCCGCGGGTGCCCTCCCCAAGGTAGAAAACAAGCGCGTGGCGATAGTGACCGCCGAGTGGAACCGCCACATCACGGCCGCCCTGCGCGACGGCGCCGTGGCCACGCTGCGCGGCGCAGGATTCGCCGACAGCGATATAGAGCTCTTCGACGTGCCCGGCGCCGTGGAGCTGTCGTTCGCGGCCTCCAACCTGATAGAGGCCAGCATGTTCGACGCCGTGATAGTATTCGGCTGCGTGATTCGCGGCGACACACCCCACTTCGACTACGTGTGCCAAAGCGTGACGCAGGGCGTCACGGAGCTGAACGTAGACCGCGACACGCCCGTGATTTTCGGCGTGCTCACGGTGGAAAACGAGCAGCAGGCCCTGGACCGCGCCGGCGGACGCCTGGGCAACAAGGGCTGCGAGGCCGCCGAGGCTGCCGTGAAGATGATGGCGTTCGTAGACCACCTGAACTCGCTGTGATGCGCCTGCTGCTTCCCATACTCCTGGCCGCCCTGCTTGCGGCCGGCTGCGGCACCACCCCGGCCGCCGACAGCATCGAGGCCGCCCGCGCCAGCCTGGAATCGGGCAACGTGAGCGCCGCGCGACGCGGTGCAGAGCAGGCCGCGGCCGACACCGCCACGCTGAGCGGCGCCGACCTGTGCCGCCTGGCGCTGGTCTACGCCTCCGTGGGCGAGCATCAGAGCGGCAACGAGGCCGACATGGCCATGGCCGCACGCTGCATCCGCAAGGCCCTGGCGCGCGACTCGGCCGCCGTGGATTCCTTCACGGGCACCCTGCCCCTGGAGCAGCGCTGCCCTCATGNCCNTGNCCGTGNAGCTGTGCNNTGCCNAGGACNCCGATNNANGCGACTTTGAAGAAGAACCAATAGAANCGCTATGAGCGACAACCGCATGGANGCCCTGGCCGCTTTCCTCTCGGCCAACCCCGACCTGCCGCAGGGCGGCGACGAGCCCGCTGCAGCGCCTGCGCCTGCGCGCCTGCCGGTGCTGGTAATGGCCATGGAGCGCAAGGGGCGCGCCGGCAAGACAGCCACCATCATAGCCGGCTTCGACAGTCCGGAGCAGGCCGCCGAGGCTGCCTCGGCGCTGAAGAAACGCCTGGCCACGGGCGGCTCGGCCCGCGACTGCGAGGTGCTGCTGCAGGGCGACCGCCGCGAAGACGCCCGCAAGGCCCTCACCGCCCTGGGCTACAGGGTGAAAGGATAAGACAGCGATGCTCACCATCTACAAAGCTTCTGCCGGCTCCGGCAAGACCTACACGCTGGCCTTCGAGTATATCAAGGCCCTGCTGGGCGTGCGCCGCGAAGACGGCAGCTACAGGCTGAACGGCGCCGGAGGCCGCCCGCGGCGCCGCTCGCGCCACCGCGGCATCCTGGCCATCACCTTCACCAACAAGGCCACCGAGGAGATGAAGNANCGCATACTCCACGCGCGAGCTGCACGCGCTGGCCACCGACCCGGCCGGCGCGGCCTACACGCAGGCCCTCACGGCCATGCTGGGATGCAGCCGCGAGGAGCTGCAGGCCGAGGCCGCAGCGGCGCTCCACGACATGCTCACGGAGTATCGCCACTTCAACGTGAGCACCATCGACTCGTTCTTCCAGGGCGTGCTGCGCACCTTTGCCCGCGAGCTCGACCACCAGGGCGACTACGAGGTGGAGCTCAACGACCGCTATGCCGTGGCCGCCGGCGTGGGCATGCTGCTCGACGACCTCAACTTCGGCGTGGCGCCGGGCGAGAAGCAGCTCAAGCGCTGGATTTCGAGCTTCATACGCGAAAAGGTGGAGGAGGGCCAGGCCTTCAATTTCTTCGACCGCTCCAGCGGGGTGATGAAAAGCGTGGTGAGCTACGTGCACAAGATGTGCGACGAGAATTTCAAGCCCCACGCGGCCGCCACGCTCGAATATCTGGCCGACCCTGCCAGGATGCAGCGCTATCGCGCAGCCGTGCGAGCACGCCGAAAGGAACTCACCGCAGCCATGGCGGCCTGCGCGGCCGGGGCCCTCGCGGCGCTCGACGCCGAGGCCGCCGGGCGCGTGATATGCAACGCGTCGCTGCTGCGGCTGCTGGAGACGGCCGCCACCGGGCAGATTCCGGACAAGGACAAACTGGGCCTGGGCTCGCGCGAGGCCAAGACCTTCGCGGCCGCCCTGGATGGCGACGAAAACAAGATTTTCGTGAAGTCGAAGCTGCCCAAGGCCGGGCGCAGCACCGTGTATCCCGACCCTTCCGTGGGCCTGGCCGTGACGGCCGCCTGCGGCGCCATGCTGGCCGCCGCCGCGGAGGCTCCGCTGCTCGACGAAATCCTGCGGGCCACGCCGGCGCTGGAATTCCTGGGCATGGCATGGAAATACGTGGCCGACTTCCGCCGCGACAACAACCTGGTGCTGATGAGCGACACCAACGACCTGGTGCGCCGCATCATCAACGGCGCCGAGGTGCCCTTCATCTACGAGCGCACCGGCATGGAGCTGCACCACTTCCTGATAGACGAGTTTCAGGACACGAGCGTGATGCAGTGGGAAAACCTGCGGCCGCTGGTGGCCAACAGCGTCGACACCGCCGACAGCCTCATCATAGGCGACGAGAAGCAGTCGATCTACCGCTTCCGCAACTCCGACAGCAGCCTGCTGCACCACCGCGTGGCCGAGCAGTTTCCGGGCCGCCACACGCTGCGCGGCTCGGCGCCGGCCGACAACACCAACCACCGGAGCGCCCACGGCATGGTGCGCTTCAACAACGCGCTGTTCTCGCGCCTGGCCGGGGTCTACGCCGTGCCCGGCTACGAAAACGTGCGCCAGGCGCTCTTCGGCAAGTTCGACGGCCTCACGGCCTGCGTGCGCATCACGCCCTACACGGCGCTGCCCTGCGACGAGGAAAAGCCATCGTCGGCCCGGCAGAAGGAGGCGTCGCTGCGCGCCATGGCCGAAGAAATCGTAGCGCAGCACGGGCGGGGCTACGACTGGAGCCGTATAGCCGTGCTGGTGCGCCGCCGCAGCGAGGCCGAGGAGGTAGTGAACTATCTGATGGGCCGCTATCCGGCCATCCCGCTGCTGAGCAACGAGGGCCTGAGGCTGGACACGAGCAGCGCCGTGCGCACCATCGTGAGCGTGCTCAAGTTTGTTGACCGCTCCTACGACGCTACCGCGCGCGACCCCGAGAGCAACCCCTTTGCATCGTACGGCGACATCCTGATGATGCTGTCGCGCTTTGAATACCTCATGGGCCGCGACCCCTCCGACCCTGCCGCTGCCCTGCACGCCGCCACGGGCACCGACGGCAGCGAGGCGCTGGCCGCCGAGGCCGCCGCCGTGCGCAGCGCCGCCGCGGCCAACCTGCCCGCGCTGGTGGAGGTGATCATCAGCCGCAACGTGTCGGAGGAGCAGCGCCGCCACGAATTTGCCTACATCGCTGCGTTTCAAGACCTGGTGCTGGATTTCTGCTCGCGCTACAATCCCTCGCTGCACGCCTTCCTGGACTGGTGGACCGACAACGGCGCGCGCCAGACGGTGGGCGCCGCGGCCACGCTCGACGCCGTCACGGTGATGACCGTGCACAAGGCCAAGGGCCTGGAATGGGACTGCGTGCACATCCCCTTCGCCTCGTGGCCCGTGGATGAGGTGCGCGGCGATGTTTGGGTGGAGATGGCTGCCGTGGAGCTGGGCGAACCGGCCGACCGTCCGCCGGTGCTTTCGCTACCCCTCTCGGGCCTCTGGGAGCGCGCCGGAGAGCCCTTCCGCAGCATCTACGCGGCCAACGCGCCCCTGGAGCTGGCCGACAACCTGAACCTCACCTACGTGGCCTTCACGCGCCCGCGGCGCGAGCTGCACGTGCACTACAACCCCTCGCGAGGCATAGGCCGCGTGCTTCCCGCCATCCTGGCCGCGCCGCACACCTCCGACGACACCCCCGAGGGCCTGAACCTGCCGGAGGGNCTGGACGAAAANNNCTNCTACGCGCNGGGCGNGCCCNCCGCACCACGCGACAAAACGGCNGAAACGGCCGGCGAGGCTTTCCCCGTGCCGCCCTACAGCGTGTATTTCCGCGACGACACGCGCGAAATCACCATGGTGGAAGACGTGACCATAGGCGGCGACGCCGACCTGGGCACCGGCGAGGAAGAGGTGAAGACACAGAAGGTGAACCGCCTGGCCGTGACGCCCGAGGAAAAAGCCCTGGCAGCCGCTGCCGAGCGCGGCAACCAGCTGCACAACATCCTGGCTGCCACCATCGTGGCTGCCGACCTCGACCGCGCCGCTGCCGAAGTGGGCGCCCGCAGCCGCCTCGACGCCGCCACCCTCGAATCCCACAAGCAGCTGCTGCGCCACAGCATGGAGCAATCTCCCGGCGCCGAGCGCTGGTTTGCCCCCGGCAACCGCGTGCTGGCCGAGCGCACCATCTACGTGGCCCGCAGCGGGCGCAGCTTCCGGCCCGACCGCCTGGTGGTCTACCCCGACGGCAGTGTCGACGTGGTCGACTACAAATTCACCACCGAGACCCACAACGAGCACAAGCGCCAGGTGGCAGGCTACATGCGCCTGCTCCACACCATGGGCTACACCACCGTGCGCGGCTTCCTCTGGTATCCCGAGCAGGCCCTGGTGCTCCCCGTCGAGCCCGTCCACCCGTAGACAAACCCCCGCCTGCAAATAACTGTTCAGCAATACGCTAAGTAGTAAGGAGAAAACTCGCGCAGAGGCGCAGAGAATTATATAAAGGGCTGAAAAATCGGGTTTAAAAAGCTCCGTAGATGCGCTTTTTAATCTTAATTTCAAATTAATAAATAAATACTCTGCGCCTACCATAGAACAAATACGCGGGGATGCTCGGAAGAGCGGGCCGGAGGTCCGCCCGCTTGTTAACCCCGTGCGGGCCGCACGGGGTAGTGCCACAACCACGCGGCAGCCCCGGAGGGGGTGTCCCACCCTCTATGGCGGGCAGGACAGCCCATCCCGGGCTGTATCTGTTGATACAGCTACCCACGGGCGACCCGCCCGCGGTTAACCAAAGGGCGGGCCTCCGGCCCTTTCATCATATAGGCAAATCGTTCTATTTCCTTTATCATTTAGGGCAATGCCCTATCGGAATACTCTGCGCGAGTTTTCACATATGCAAAGCCTATTCGCGGGGAATGGATGCCGTAAAATAAGCATGTAAAGAGGGGCGAAACGGGCTTATTTTTACATTTTTTGGTAAAATAAGACCTGTTGCAGCGTGCTTATTTTTACATTTTTGGTAAAATAAGGGGGTTTCGGGAGGAAAAAGGGGCTTATTTTGCGGGGAGGGCTACCAGCCGCCGGAGGCACCGCCGCCGCCGGTCATGCCGCCGCCGAAACCGCCGAAGCCACCACCGCCGCCGAAGCCGCTGCTGCGGCCGCCACCGCCGCCCGGGGGGATGATCACGATGGGGGGCGTCTTGGCTATGGTGTAGGGCACGGAGGTGATGTGGCCGCAGTTCATGCAGCTGTAGTCGCGCACGCCGCGGCCCTCGCTGGTGGGGGTGGGGCGGCGCAGGGTGCGGTCGGCGCGGAGGCGCGCGGTGCGTGCGTGGCAGTGCTCGCACTCTCGCAGGCTGGAGGCGTTGTTTACGTAGGGGATGATGTCGGTCTCGCCGCAGGTGGGGCAGAGCCACACGTCGTAGTCGACGGAACCCACGCGCTCCTCGAGGTCCTGGGCGGGCGTGAGGTAGTCGTTGTCGTGCACCTCGTCGATTTTCTTCATGCGTGTGCCGCAGTTGGGGCAGTTGCGGCGGCCGTCGCGCAAGTGCTTGAGCACCAGCACCAGCCACAGGGCGGCCACCATGCCCATGCCCAGGGTGAAGAATCCCAGCACGAGATAGGGGGCCTTGAGTTTCTGCAGGGCGCGGTAGCGGTCGAAGCGGTCGCGGCGCCGCACGGCCACGAGGCGGAAGATGAGCACCGCGAGCATTCCGGCGGCCACGATGGCCGCGAGGTTGAGATAGGCGTGGAAGGCCGCATCGTCTTCGCGGTCGCTCTGCTCGCGCAGCTGCGACTGCAGTTCGGCGGCCGCGTCGGGGTCGGTGAGCAGCGAGGCGAGGGTCTCGACGGTGGCGCGCACGCCGGTGTCGTAGTCGCCCCGGCGGAAGGCCGGGAACATGGTGTTGCGCAGGATGGAGCCGCACACGATGTCGGGCAGCACGCCCTCGGCGCCGTAGCCTGTGCGGATGACGGCGCGGCGGGCATCGCGGGCCACCACGACGAGCACGCCGTTGTCGCGGTCTTTCTTGCCTATGCCCCAGGCGGTGAAGAGCTCGGTGGCGAAATCGTCGATGTCGGAGGGGTCGTCGATGTCGCCCACCACCACTACGGCCATTTCGGCCGAGGTGGCGCGGCGCACGGCCGAGATGGTGCTGTCGACGGAGGCGCGCACGGCGGGGGAGAGGATGCCGTCGGGGTCGGCCACCTGGGCCTTCTCCAGGCGCGCGGGAGTCCAGGTGGCAGCCATGGCCGCGGCGGCCGCGGCAAGGGCCACAAGGCCCGTGAAAATGCGTCGCAGGGTCATTTCTTGCCGTCTTTAAGCTGTTGCATGCGGTGGGGAATCATGATAGATGCTATCACCTGCACCACGGCGCCGGCCATGGTGAGGGCCAGCCAGTCGCGCGGGGCGGTGCCGGGCAGGAAGAGCAGCACGGCGGCGGCCACGAAGAACAGGGCGCTCCAGGCCTGCATCCTGACCATGCGGCGCAGGCGCAGGTCGGTTCCGCGATAGGGCGAGAACAGGCGTGTGACGAGCATCCACAGGGCGCCGGCGGCATAGAGCCAGCGCATGAGGTCCATGTGGTGGAAACCGCCGCTGAAGAGCGGCACCAGGGTGGCTGCTGCCACGAATATGAGTCCTATTGGGGCGAGAGCCTCGCAGGCGCGGCCCACTTGCGTTTTGTCCATGCTACCGGGGGTTATTGCGGGTTTTGTATCAATCGGTTATGAAAACGTCTTCGTTCTNGCGCTTCATGTTGTAGTGCTCGCGCACGACTCGCTCCATGGCCTGGGGGTCGGACTCCAGGCCCTGGTNGAGGGCGCGGTAGTAGCGCACGCTGTCCTCGACCTGGTCGACACAGGCGCGCAGGCTGTCGATCTGCGCCTGGTATTCCACGCGCCGGGCCACGCTGTTGTCGCCCACGAAGACGATGTAGACCAGCGCGCCCAGCACGAGCAGGGTGGGCAGCGAAACGTATCGCCGCAACCACCTGCCTGCACTTCCGGGAATACCTGCCATGGCCGTTTTACTTGACGAGGACGCGGCGGGTGTCGGAGCCCACAACCACGATGTAGAGGCCGGCGGGCAGCTCGAAGCTGCGGGTGCCGGCTGCGATGGCCGTGGCGCCCACGTAGGTGATGCCGTCGATGCCGTGCACGGCCAGGGTGGCCTCGTGGCGTGTCTCGACGGTGAGGGTGCCGGCTGCGGCGGAGTAGGCGTCCCAGCTGTAGTAGTCGGCATCCGGGTCGTTGAGGCCGCTGGACACGTAGGATGTGATGGCCACGTCGTCGAGGTGGATGCGGCCGCCGGCGGTGCGCTCCAGGCGGATGCGCACGGGGCCGTCCATATTGACTGTCACGCTGAACTGGCGATACTCAGTGTTGTCGAGCTGTGCNCGGCCGGCCTCGGTCCAGGAAGCTCCGCCGTTNTTGGAGTAGCTCACGGTGATTTCGGCAGCGGGGTCGGCGTTGCCCTGGTTGTTGACCCAGCGGCAGGCGTAGAAGCTCACGGTGCCGGCGCCGGTGGCCAGGTCTTCAGCCATCTCGAGGCTCGAGGGAGTGCCGCTCTTGGCGAAGCGGCAGGCCTTCTCGCCGGCATATACGCGGTCGCCGGCGCTCTTGGTGTCTACGACGCCCAGGCTGGTGGTGTTCCAGTTGCAGGCGGTGCCGTAGTAGAGGCCCGATTTATAGCACTGCTGATAGTTTTTCTCGAAGTCTTCGAGGAAGGTGGCGGCGGAGGGGTCGACACACACGCCGCGGATCACGCCGCTCTCGGCGGTGTAGCTGCCGGCGGTGGCCACGATTTCGGTCTCGAAGGTGCCGGTGCGCGACGCGTTGAGGCGGATATACATGCGGTCTTCGGCGGGGTCGAGCTGCAGCGCGGTGCTCCAGTCGCTCTTGTCGGTGCTGATCTGGAAGGGAGCGTCGACGCGCACGTTGATCTGCTCCGAAACGTTTTCAACCAGCACGAGCAGCTCCTCGGCCTGCGAGGGCACGCCGGGCTGGGTGGTGAAGGAGAGGGTGCCGTCGTAGAGGAAGTCGATGAAGGGCAGCAGCACGCCGGTGGTGACGGATACGGCGTTGGACGTCATGGTGGCCGACTGCAGCGTGTAGGTGTAGGTGGTGGAGGGCTCGAGGCCGTCGACGGTGTAGTGGCCCGTGGCGGCATCTACCTGGCGGGGATAGCCGTCGATGCTCTCGCCGCCCTGGCGCACGTCGAGGGTGTAGCGGCCGTCGGTGGCGTCGCCCACGTAGGTCCAGTTGGCGCAGAAGCTCTCGGCGGTGATTTCCGTGGCGGCCGTGGCGGGCAGGCCGTCGAGCACCTGGGCCTTGATGGTGACGGTGCTGGTGGCCGAACCGGAGGTGAGGGTGAGTTTGCTGGTGTAGCTGCCCACCTGCTTGAGGGTCCATGTGAGGGTGAGCTCAGCGCCCGCATTGGCCTGGCTGGCGCTGAAGGTGGATGCGCTGAGCACCAGGCCGTTGGTGGCCGCTACGCTCACGGCGCCGGTGAGGCCCGTGCCGCGCACCTCGATGGTCTTGCTTACGGGCACGTTCATGCCGGCCACGCCCAGGTCGATGGTGGAGCCGTTGACGGGCATCACAATCTGCCCCTGGGCCTCGGCGCCGCCGTTCCACGTCTGGTTTTTCTTGTCGCCCCAAATGTATTCCACCATCTCGGGATGGTCGATGAAGGGGTTGCGGTTCTTCTGGTGGCTGTACACGGCATCGTTGCGGGTGGTCTCCTTGCTGTCCACGGGGTCCTGGCGGTGCCACTTGAGCAGCAGGTTCACCACCCAGTCCTTGAACACGGGATAGTCGTTGCCGGCCACTACATCGCCGCCTTCGCCGCTGGTCCAGCCGGAAATGTTGCTGTTGTAGGCCGCGGCCATATAAAAATAGGTGCGCGCGAAGTCGCCCTTGTACTGGTCGTCCGGCTCAAACACGGTCTTGGAGTAGCCCGAGAAGGTGGAGNTGCCCAGGCGNCCCAGNCCNTNGACGCTTCCNGGGCCCGAGAGGGTGGTGCCGTTGGCACACTCGCCGAAGGGATAGTTGCTGCGCTGGCCGTTCACCTTGCCGTCGGTGGGATAGAGATGGAAGGCGTCGGAATACTGGTCGGCCTTGCCGCCGCCCCACCAGCTTTTGGGGAAGGAGTGCTCGCGGTTGATGCAGTCGCCCACGGTGCTGTAGTTGCCGCACTTGCTGAAGGTGTTGTATGTGCCCCAGTTCTTGGTGGAATACATGTCCCACACGGTGCCGTCGGGGTGCACGTCGGAGGTGCGGTACACGTTCCAGAGGCCGTCGTAGCCCACGTTGGTGTGGCTGCTCACCTTCTGATACAGAGCTTTGAGCAGGTCTTTGCCTCCCTTTCCGGTGCAGGAGTCGTAGTAGCCGGAAGGCTCGGCGGCGCCGGCGGCAGAGTAGGAGAGAGCCGCAGCGGCGAGGGCGAAAATATGGCGTATTTTCATTGCAATATTAGGAGTAAGATTTGGTTTTTACAGTTTTGAGCTGTAAAATTACTTCAAACGCGCCTTTCTACAAAATTTTTTAACCAAAAATCACCTGCGCGGGCGCGGGATACAGCGGGATACAAAATGACATAAAGGTCACAAGAAACAAAAAAAATATTTTTTGCGGGGCGATCTATTATATATGGCCACCTGTGAGGGATGCCGTCAGTTGAGGCCCAGGGCGAGGGCGCGCTTGTTGTAGCGCCGGAGCCTTTTGCTGTGGTCCCTCAGGCCTCGCTTCGCTCTACCTGAGGTTGAGGAATGTCGCGTCTCCGACGCTCTTTATCCCCTATTTTCAGCTCTTTATATAATTCTCTGCGCCTCTGCGCGAGTTTTCCCCTTACAATTTAACATATAGCTGAATAGTTACCATAAAGGTCACAAGAAACAAAAAAATATAATAAAAGAGGGATAGGGGGGCGGGTGTAAGGAAAAAAGTATTATCTTTGCCAAAACACTAAACAAGCTACCGGCTATGGAAAGGAAATACAACAGAGTGCTTCTGAAACTGAGCGGCGAGTCGCTCATGGGCTCGCAACATTATGGCATCGACCCGGTGCGGCTGGGCGAATATGCCGCGCAGATAAAGGAGGCTGTGGACGGCGGCACGCAGGTGGCCATCGTGATAGGCGGCGGCAATATCTTCCGCGGCGTGCAGGGCGCGGCCAAGGGTTTCGACCGTGTGAAGGGCGACCAGATGGGTATGCTGGCCACGGTGATCAACTCGCTGGCGCTGTGCTCGGCGCTTGAGAGCACGGGATGTGCCGCGCGGGTGTTCACGGCCCTGAACATGTATCCGATAGGCGACTACTACAGCAGCCGCAAGGCTGTGGAGGCGCTGGAGAGCGGCGTGGTGGCCATCCTGGCCGGAGGCACGGGCAATCCTTTCTTCACCACCGACACGGGCGCTGCGCTGCGCGCCGTGGAGACGGGCGCCGACGCCATGTTCAAGGGCACGCGCGTGGACGGCATCTACACGGCCGACCCGGAGAAGGACCCCGAGGCACGGAAGTTTGACCGCATCAGCTACGACGAGGTGGTGGCCCGAGGCCTGCGCGTGATGGACCTCACGGCCACGGCGCTGTGCAAGGAAAACGGCATGCCCATCGTGGTGTTCGACATGGACACGCCCGGCAATCTGGCCCGTGTGCTGGCCGGCGAGCCCATAGGCACCGTGGTGTACTGACCTGAACAATCAAAAATACCATATATATGACCGACATCAAAACCTATCTCGACCCCGCGGCCGAAAAAATGGAGCTGGCCGTGGCCTATCTGGAAGAATCGCTGGCCCACATCCGCGCCGGCAAAGCCAATGCCAAAATCCTGGACGGCATCCGTGTGGAATACTACGGCAGCGCCGTACCCATCAGCAATGTGGCCAACGTGAGCGTGCCCGACGCGCGCACCATAGCCATCACCCCCTGGGAGAAGGCCATGTTCCGCGAAATTGAGAAGGCCATCATCAACTCCGAGCTGGGCATCACGCCCGAAAACAACGGCGAAATCATCCGCCTGTCCATCCCGCCGCTCACGGAAGAGCGCCGCAAAGCGCTGGTGAAGCAGAGCAAGGCCGAGGCCGAGCAGGCCAAGGTTAGCGTGCGCAACGCGCGCCGCGATGCCATCGACGGCCTCAAGAAGGCCATCAAGCAGGGCATGCCCGAAGATGTGGAGAAAGACGGCGAGGCTGCCGTGCAGAAGCTCCACGACAAGTATCTGAAGCAGATCGACGAGGTGTTCGCCGCCAAGGAAAAGGAAATCCTCACGGTGTAGCCCCCGGCCCCCCCGGCTATCACAGCGCTCCCCGCCCGGCGAGGGGCGCTGCTTTTTTGAGCTTGTCTGACAAGAAGTAACTGCTGCTGACGCGCGGGGAGGATATCCAGCTTATAACGGCACAAGCCATTCTTCCGGTGCATAGGAGCAACTATATAACAATTACTATTACCAAACGCGTAATCCTGTAGGGACGCTCCATGGAGCACTGCTGTCCCAAGAAAATTATTAACAAATGGGTCTAATGCCATAGATATTAATATTTTATGTCGAGAAATACAGCGCGGTGGATTTAGGAATGATGGAAAATTTGTAATTTGTGGGCAAATAACAAATTTCTATCAAATGCCCCAGATTCCTTTCTTGTTCA
>WFLX010085072.1_pt1 | contig 20229 bp, 16 predicted proteins | sample 4967041 | NCBI WGS metagenome assembly WFLX01 (sample SAMN12857096, study PRJNA449069) | gut metagenome | isolation source: stool from male and female vole | host: Microtus ochrogaster | place: USA:Florida | collected 2017
CTTGAAGATGCCGGTGATGGGCGACATGGTCTCCCACTTCTCCGTGGCTGCCTCGTAGGCCTCCTGGCCCTCGACGGTGCTCATGTCATAGTCGCGCTCGCGGGGCTTGGTAGGCACAAGGAGCTTGTTGAGATCCAGGCCGAAGGCCAGGGTGTTGTAATCCGCAAGGGGGAACATGAAGTTGGCTCCTATTCGCAGGTTGGTAGGGAGGAAGGCGTAGTTGGCGCCGTGGTCGTAGCTGACCTTGGTGCCTATGTTGCTGATGTCGAAACCCCACGCGAACTGGCACTCGCTGCGCCCTATCATCGGGTATCCCACATGGTAGCCCGAGATGTCGGCAGAGAAGGCCGATGCAGCCGTATTTGTCTCTCCAGAGTATGAATCCTCGTAGGATAGGTCGGAGAGGATGTAGCGGAGCACAACGCCCATGGAGAAGCTCTCGGAGAGCTTGCGTGAATATCCTATGTCGAATGCGAACTCATAGGGATTGATGGTCTGCACCATCAGTCCGTCCCCCTCGCTGGTCATAACCTCGCCCAGGGAGAAGTATCGCAGCGATGCCGAGATGGCCTGGTTGTCTTGCGAGCCGATTTTATAGTATCCCGTGAGGTCGGCCAGGAAGATGTCGTTGACAATCTTGCGCAGCCACGGAGTGTAGGAAATGCCCAGACCGCCCGAGGAGTATGCGAAGGCATACTTCGAGGGGTTCCAGAACTGCGCGTTGATATCGGGGTCGGTGGCCGCGCCGAGATTGCCCATCGCGCTGCCTCGCGCGTCGGGGGTGATGCTCAGGGTGGTCACACCTGTATTGACAGGATTGAAATCGTTATCCTTTATGTCGTTNNCTGCAAATGCCGCAGTTGTCTGGCNCAGGGCTGCGAGCCCAAGCAAAATCTTGATATTCCGTTTCATTGAGTATATAACGGCGCGGGAGGCGCGGTTATTATTTCACCGTGCCTCCCGCAGGAGTTTTATTTTGGTCCGGGCCCGTTTTAAAGGCCTCCGCGACATGAAAATTTTGTGGGCCGGGGTCTTAGACCCTGTTGAAAAACAGGTTCGGGCTCCGGCACGTCAGATGACAGCCAGGTCGATAGTGTTGCTGTGTCCTTTGGTCTGGTGCGATCCGGTCTCGACCACGTATGCCTTGTAGCGTCCCGGGGCTACCTTTCGGCCATCGCTGCCGGTGAGGTCCCATGAGAAGCCTGTCGAGGTGATGTCGGCTGTAAACACTTCGATGCCGGAGGTGGATTCGATCACCAGGCGGCCGGTAGCCGGGGCATTGCCTTCGAAGAAGAACTCCGCTTTATCGGCGGCAGCCTCGTCAGTGGTCATGAGCACGAATGTGTTGGCCGAGGGAGAGTAGGTAAAGTCGATATGGCCTGCGGCGGTGTTGCCTGCCGCGTCGCGCACCTCCACACGGGCGGTGTGCGAGCCGTAGGAGAGGTTGCCGACGGGCATGGTGCGCGTATACCGGCGCGAGCCGTTCTCACTGCTCAGCGTGGAGTAGGAGGCATCGCGGTCAAACTTGCCGTCTACGAGAAGTTTGAATCCGGGAGCGCCTGCAGTCATTGTCCCTGCGCTCATGTCGAGGGCGGTGTCGTCGGCTACGGTCACACACAGCGTGCGCGCAGCTGCATCGAAGACAAACGACTCGATGACGGGGGGCAGGGTGTCCTCAACGGGCTCCACTCCGCTCAGGGCCGGATCTTCCACCTTCACGGGAATCACATATCCCATGCCGTTGCGCGTCTCTCTGTCAAGACCCGAGAGATAGATATATGCCGTCTGGCCGATGCAGTCTGACAGCGAGGCGGGAATGTCAAGATCGAAGTCGAACTCGCCTGCGGTGATGACACCCGTAGCCTGCGCAGCCTGGGTGTCGCGATACTTGAAACTCTGCAGGGAGTCCTGCTTCTCCACAATGTCGGCCGATACCAGCTCAATCTCCGGGCGGATGAGGCGGGCGAGGGCCTTGCCGTCAAACCGCGCGTCGGCATTGCCCTGGGCATCGGTGACACGGCCTTTGAGCCTTACCCTCTGCCCGCTGACGGGGATGACCTTTTCGGGAGCCTCGCTCATGGATGCGGTGCGCACCAGGGCCGGGACCTTGATGGCCGGGTCGCCGACAAGATGGTAAGCCTGGTCGTTGGGATAAGTGGAGATGGACTTGGTGTTGGCATAGACCTCGCCGAGGGTGAGAGTGTTCTCGAGGGGTGAGTATACCACCTTGTTCTCGTTGTTGCGGGTGTAGGAGCGGTGCATGCAGGTGTAGAGCTGGCGGATCAGCATCTGGTTCTGTCCCGACCAGGTGTCGCGCGAGGCGCACAGAGAGGCTATTGCTCCGTTAGGGGATTCGACTACGATCTTCTCGCCCATACCGCGCTGTCCGCGGTCGAAGTTTGTGAGCGAGCAGCCGGCGAAGAGGTAGAAGGGCATCATGCGGTTCTTCAAGCGCATCACGTGGGTGTTGTTGAAGAGCGTCAGCTCCCATCCCAGTCGGTCAGCAGCGCCATGGCCTATATAAAGGCTCACGCCGACGCCCTGATTGAGATACTCGAGCATTTTGTCGTGTGCCTTCTGATTGCCGTAGGCATTGACGGGGAGCATGTTGAGGATGGTCGATTCGTTGGTGAGGGAGTTGGCGTAATAGGAGAGTTCCCGGGCCTGGACATCGTGAGTGTGGTTGTCGCCCACGCCGCCGACGAACATCTGGCGACCTACGGTATAGAGCTGGTCGTCCGCATCGGCATAGTAGCGTTCCACCTTGTCGATATAGTTGGAGGCCTCTATGGCATTGATGAAGGGGAGCACTCCGACGCCCACATGCAGCAGCTGCTGCTCGGGATTGGTGGTCAGGTTGGTCGAATAATCGGCCATCATGCCGTAGAAGTCATTGACGTTGAAGGCACCTTTTTCAATCGACTGCGATGTGGTCTGGTAGCCAATCAGAGCGTTGTTGACATCGCGCTCCACATGGATGCCCCTGACATCGCCGAGCACCGGACCCATGAGAAGCAGATTCTTCATCGTGGAGGGGGAGGCGGTGTAGAGCATCTTTACAAAGGAGCGGTAAGCCATGGGATCGGGAATGCCGCCGGAGAACTCATTATACACCTCGTTCATGTCGGCCACTACGACGTTCATTCCGTCAAGGCGGCGGTGTATGTCAGCGAGGCGCTCGGCGGCGTTGCGCAGCCAGGGCACGCAGATGATGGCCATGTCTACGGCCTGGGTCTGCAGGGCGTGGAGGTTCTGGTTAGCAAGAGGATAGTATCCCTCGGTGTAACCTGAGATCTGCAGCTGAGGCTTCGACAGGTCGAAGACTGCGAGGGCCGGAGCATTGGTGGTGGCACGCATGCGCACATTGCCCTCGGCATCAATCTCGAGACGCGCCGGGCGCGCAGGATTGGAGACATNCAGGGCCACACAGNCNNCGGGTNAGGGGAGGGTGGCTATGAGNAGGTCGCCCACCGCGCGCGAGGGGAAGACGATCATGTCCTGCGGGATGCGGCGGCCGCTGACCGTGAGGCTGGGAATGCCCTTGGGATAGGAGATGGCCCAGTAGTCGAGATTGGCATCGCCCGCAGAGGTGAGGTAACCCTCCACAAAGACTTCGGTCTTGTCCGAGCCCATTTCTATATTGCTGTAGAAGGGCTCCTGCGGACGGAAATTGACCGTGTTGAATTTCTTTACAGTGATTTTGGCCGCCTCCTCGGCATCGGTGATGCCGTAGCTGAGCCAGTTGTCCTTGATGGTTGAGCCGGACGCATCCTGGTAAGTGGTGTAGAAGATGCAGTCCATCACGCCGGGTTTGGGGAGCACATCGGGCATATTGACGCTCCAGGTGTAGCGCGAGGGATTGTTGTTGTTGAATCTCTCGCCCCAGAATAGGCGTCCGGTGGAAGTGTTGTTATGCTCGAGGTCAGCCTCGTGATATATCAGGCCCACGCCTTCGGTCATAGTGGCGGCCGGTCCCGAGGGTACATTGGCGGCCGGCATTTCCACATCTCTGACGCCGTCGGTCAGGAAGTAGTAGCCAAGGCGTGAATATATATTCTTCTCGTTATTGACGAATTTGCCCCCTGTGGGGAGCGCCGCGTCGTTGGAGAAAGAGTATGAGTCCACTCCCAGGCCGTAGAAATAGAGGCGGCCGTTGAGATGCAGAGCGCCGACATTGGCGAGGTCATCGGAAACGAGGGGGTTGCCAAGGGCATCGGTGAATGAATCGGGCATCATTTGTCCGCCGCGCCCGAAGACACCCACTTTCGAGGGGTCGGAGAATCCCATGGCCCTAAGCTGGTCATAGGAGATCTCATACACGCCGGTCTCGGTGACGCCGACCTTGACCCACTTTCCTTCCGAAAGGACGGAGCGCGGGGCGTAGAAAGATGCGGGGAGGGCCCAGGCACCCGTTGCGGCCATCGCGGCGGCTGCCGCGAGTAAGTATCGCTTTGTCATGATTGGCTTTGTGGTTGAGTCAGTTTTGCTGTGTTATGTTGCTTGTTTCTTATTTCTTGTAATGTCCGCCTCCTGCGGTGTGCGGGTCGGCAGCTAACGTATCCTCACTGAGAGGGCAGGTGAGCTGTCGGCCAGGGCCGATAGCCTCATTTCCCGCCGCAGCGTGACACCTTCGGCCTGCAGGGCGATATAAAGTAGGTCACCTGTCTTGAGGGTGACAGTACGGCTCAGCGAGCTGATGCAGCGGGTGATGAGCGGCATGAGCTCGAGCGCCGATACGCAGAGGAGCTCGGTGGCGGAGAGGTCTGAAGTTTCGTTGTCACCTGCGTATTCGGCAAAAAACCGGTATAAGGTGTCGCCCTGTTCCGCCGAGTCGGCCGGCGACCATTGCCCGACGGGAGCGGACCCGTCGAAAGCCACGGCCTCAGTCCAGGGGAGCCCGACGGAGCGCAGCTGCGCGAGACGGTCAGAGGCCGTGAAGAGGATGGCCGGGGCCAGCGCTCCGATGTATCGCGGGGCGAACCTCGGAGCGATTGATTTGCCTACACGCCCCAGACGGACGCAGAGGGCCGGGCGTCCTTCGAAGCCGGATGCGAAATCCGGTATGAAGAACGGGTGATGGTCAGGCACCGAGCATGTGTCGCCTAACATGCAGAGGGCCATATCCTCGAGCCCGGGGATTCCTGCCGGAAGAGCGTTGCCGGAGAGTGCCTGCGGATAGAGAGCGAAAATCTTCACTGCGCCCCTCCTTTCTCCTCGGGGGCCGGGATTTCAGCCAGCCGGTTGAATATAAGCGCGAGATGGGCGTAGATGGATGTGTTGGCCATCACCACCCCTTCGGGCACTCTGACACGGCAGGGAGTGAAGTTCCATATGGCGCGCACTCCTGCGCGTATTGCTGTGTCGGCGACTTCCTGCGCCTTGGGGGCCGGGACAGCCAATATTGCTATTGTGGCCGGATTTTCGCGCATAGTGCGGCTCAGCGCCGAGGGATGGCTGACCTTTATGCCTCCATAGACCGTGCCCTCCTTGCGGGGGTCAGTATCGAAAGCAGCGACGATATCGAGGCCGTAATTGGATAGGCCGCTGTCCTGCATCAGGGCTGCGCCAAGACTTCCTGCACCGAAAAGATATGCCTTGTGGCTCACCTTGAATCCCAAGAACTCTGTGAGCGCCTGCTCGAGGGCCTCCACTTCGTAGCCTATGCGGGTCTTGCCCTTCAGGGAGAGGAAAGAGAGATCCTTGGCTATGCACGAGCTGTCAAGGTCCAGGTCTTTGGAGATCCTGGTCGAAGACACATACTCCTCCTGCGCCTCGCGGAGCGTCTCGACGTATGCGAGATACCACGGAAGGCGCCTGAGGGTAGGCTCGGGCAGTATTGCAGGACGCGGTGTGTTCATTCTCGGGCGCAAATATAATAAAAAAATCTATATCCTCCTACTTTACAGNCNCTTTTCATCNGGCNCCGGTCGCTATCTTGGTGGAGGCGCGGGTGACGCTGCCATCCTCCGTAGTGACAGTGGCGCGGCAGATATAGATGTCGCGGCCCATTTCGCGGCCTGCGTCATCCTTGCGGTCCCAGACAGCTGAGCACACATTGGAGGTGCGTCCTGAGCCCTGCACCTCGGAGTGCCATACGCGGCGGCCTCCCATAGTGTAGATTTCGAAGAGGACCGATGTTCCGTTGGCCGGGCGGTCAAGAGCGACGTTGATAAGCGTGCTCCCCTCAACGGGAAGCGCCGAGAAGGACTGGATTCCGGCGGTCTTGCGCACGGCCACATTGAAGAGCAGCGTGGCCGTGGAGGAGTTGCCGGCGTTGTCCCATACCTTGAGCTCCAGCTCATGGGTGCCCGGCTCGAGGTCTTCGAGCGCGTAGACGATTGAGCCTGCCCCCTCGCGGTAGGGGTCGGGGGTATAGCGCGAGCTGACATCGCCGTAGGGAGACTTCCCGTCGAGGCGCAGCGTGATGTCATGGCCCACTGACATGTCGGAAAGGTTGATGCCCGAGGGGTCGGAGAATGTGGCCATCACCACAGGCGAGCGGTGAGTGGCGTCGCCGGAGGCGAACTCGTTGTGGTTGAGCGTGAACAGCTCAATGACGGGCCCTTCGGTATCCTCTTCGGCATTTTCATTGTATCCGTAGACGTAGAGGTTGTCGCACATGCCGTTTGCCTCGACTCCGGTGTCTGAGTATGCGTAATATGAGAGCATGGCGGGCGAGAAATTGTTCTCAATTTCGGCCGGCAGGCGCAGCATAGTCTCCCAGCGGCCTTCTTTCACAACGCAGCTCTCGGCTGCCAGGCGGGTGGCGCGGTCGTTGAAGTCGAATTCCGAGCCGTCCTTGGGGTTGCCGAAAGTCGTGACAACTCTTTCGGCGTCATAGAGGCTCACCTCGATTATGCCGTTGAAGTCATCGGCGGGAGAGCCGTCCGGATTGAGGATATGGCCTGCGACCTTGACAGAGGAGCGGGCCCCGAAAATCTGGGCCTCCGCATCAGCGGAGAGTTCGCCGAGAGTCTCGGTCACGACTGTGTGGGAGGGGCTGAGGATGCGCAGGGCCGGGTCGCCAAGGAGGCAGTAGCGCAGCTTGTTGTCATCGTTGGGATAGGAATTCTTGCCGGCCACCATGATGTCGCCAAGGCGGCGCGCCTTCCCCTCGGCATCGCGCTTGAAGAACTCTCTCATGGTGTACTCGCTCAGGTTGCCGTTCTTGTCAATGTAGACGGAGCGGGAGGGTATGATGCCGCTCACAAAGCCTCCGGAGGGATTGAGAAGCATCACTTCCCCTCCGCTCTTTGAGTCGTCATCCCAGCGCGCGAATTCGCAGGTAGCCGCATAAAGTATGGGCAGGCGGTCGTTGCTGAAGGAGGTGATGTCATCCCACAGGAGCACTTTCTCGTGGCTCCATGACACAGTGTTGGCATGGCCGATATAGTTGATGAATCCGACACCTTCGTTCCATCGGCTGAGCATCTTGGCCTTGGCGCCGGGATAAGTGTCGCCGGCAGCGGTGGGCACCAGGGGGAAAGCATCGAAATACACCTTGTCATAGACGAAGCTGCTGCCGTTGCCCTGTGTGGTGAGGCGCGAGAAGACAGTCTCCATCTGGCTCATGTGCTTGTTGCCGTTGCCATCGTCAGCCACGAGCATGACATGATTGCGCCATGAGCCGTAGTCGGGCGCGGTGACATAATTGATAATCTTGTCCACGACCGCCTCAGCCTCATCCACGGATGTGACAGGGAGGCGTCCGACAGCGACATGTATAGTGGCAGTGGCGACCCCGCGCATATTGTAGTCGAGCATGCCGATGAAATCATCCATGGAGTAGGACTTTGACGTGCTGTTGTCTGACTCGGACTGCCAGATGGGTACGCGCGGGTATCCGGCTGACTTGACAGTCGGGGTGATCATCTTATTGTCGTAAGTAGGCTTGCTCATGATGAGGCAATAGCGTGTCTGGGGGCCCTCAGGGTCAGCGAGGCCGCGCTCCTGCCACATCTTGAGCANTTTGCGGAANGCGCNGACATNGGCGGNGNCNGAGGTGAACTCNTTATAGATGGCCTGCGGAGTCAGCACNTGGACAACNATGCCGNCGGTCNTGCGGTGCATGTCGGCCAGGCGTTCCGAGGCGTTAAGATATTCTGCCGGCGATATGATGACCATATCGGGGGTGGGGAGGGAGTGGATGTCCTGGTTGGCCACCTTTCCGCCGGGGACCACGCTGCGCTTCACCTTCGAGGGGTTGAAGGCTACATACTCGCGGTATCCCCCTTCGGCAGGAGCGAAAAGGGCCGACTGGCCCTGCAGCGTGTAGCTTACCTCGCGTGGCGCGTGAGGGAGGGTGACATCCCAGATGCGGGTGTCAGCCGAGCAGCCGCCGACCTTGACAGTCTCACCCGGCTTCAAATTCATTCCGAAATGCAGGTCGCTCCCTTCGAGCTCAAGGGCGCGCGTGTAGGCCACCTCAATCCAGTCGAGGCGAGCCAAAGTCACGGAGCCTGCGGCTGTGAAGCCGATGCCGAAGCTGAGGCTGTTGCCCGCATCGGGCACTGTCTTGAGGATATTGGCCATCTCCATGAAACTCTCCGATGAGGAGGCTCCGCTGATCAGATCAGTGATGGAGTAGGGGAGCTCCTTGCCGTTTGCAGTGAACTTCAGATTTCCCTGCCCGTTGGTGAGGAGGGAGGCGAAATTCACGCGCACCGCCACGGGCTCGCCGGTATTGCCCGGAAGCTGGAAGGAGAAAGAGCGCGACGACTGGCCGCGAAAATCCTCGCCGAGCAGCTTGCGCCCCGAGTTGGTTGGGGCGAAGATATCCTGCTCGTGCAGGAGACATTCCGTGAATGTGTCGCGGGCGTTCTCGCCCCGGGGCTCCAGCAGCTCAGCGGGGAGCATCTCAGCGGCCTCGCCGGGGTCAGCGTCAGAGAGGAAATACCAGCTCTCCTCGCTGTACGGGTTGGCTGTATGGGAATTGGAGGCATTCCAGGATAAGTGGTCAGTGCCGTAAAACACTATGCCGGCTCCGGTGGCCACCGAGGGCTGCAGCGGGAGGTCGTCAGGGAGCCCCTGCGGGAAATTTTCGGGCACCATGCGTCCGCCGAAGCCGTAGACACGGGTCTTGGCCGGGTCAAGGCCCTGGGCGGAAATCTGGGCTTTGGTGACGAGCTGCATGCCGGTCTCGGACACGCGCACGCGCATCCAGCGCCCCGAAGCGAGGCGCGACGGGACCCTCTCCTCATCCGCGGCAATGGCCGGGAGAGCTGACAGCAGGGCGACCACAGCGAGCATGACAGCGCGCATGGCTGACCGCAGCATAGTGGTATGTGAAATTCGGATATATGGATATTTGATGCTCACCTGTGAAAAAACTAATTTCAGAATATTATTATAAATAACGTCACCCAAGCCGCGATATTGTGTGGCGTGCCCCGGAGCTCATAAGGCCCCCGATGGGCGGAAGCGGTGTGCGCTGACGAAGGAATCGAGCTCAGCGCGCGACCCGGCGAAGGCGTCGAGGTCTACATCGCCGCGGATGCCGGCTACGCGCCCGTGATGCGAGTACTGCCAGAAATAGACATTGGGCAGGCTCGGGGGCACCGAGCGGAAGGCCGCGATCCAGAGGTCATAGCCCGGCAGGATAGGCTCGACATACTTGTAATAGCCGTCCGTGTTGGTGTAGAGCGTCACGCGGTGGCCGAGCAGGTTGAGATATTCCACCATAGCCGTGAGGCGGGAGGCTATCTTGTCCATCGGGACATCCTTGGCATTGCCATGATCCTCGATGTCAATGAATATTCCCAATGGGAGCTCTCGGTCGCCTATGGCTTTGAGGAAGTTGCGCGCCTGGTCGGCTCCTCCGCAGTCGAAGCGGAAATAGTGGTATGCTCCTGCCAGGAGCCCCGCCTCGGTGGCCTTGTCGTAGTTGAGGCGGAAATTCTTGTCGCGGAAGGTCACACCCTCCGAGGCCTTGATAATGATGAATGACATCCCCGTCTCCTTGCCGGCGGCCTCAAGATTCATCATCCCGTTATGGCCTGACACATCGATGCCGCGCACCGGAAACCGGGCCTCGTCGACGTATGGGGGGCTGTATCTCCACCATCTCCAGGCCTCGATTCCGGCCCATGCGAGACAGGCCGCCACTGCCAGGAAAGCGATGCTCACCAGCAGGTCGCGGCCGCGCTCCTTAAGGGATTTGGAATCAGGGGGCATGATATTCACAAGTGCAAAATTAGACAAAAATCCCGATATTTCAATATAACGGAGGTTAAATTACATGCCCATGCTGTTGACTGCATACTTAAAAATTATTAATTTTGCACCCGATGGATGCCCTCTACCATTTGATTGTGATCGCCGCGGCCCTTTTAGGTCTTTTCCGGGGATGGCGCCTTGGCCTGACAGGCCAGGTCTCCTCTCTGTTAGGGGTTGGATTCGGNGCGGTGTGCGCTCACGNTTTCGCTCCGGAGGCGTCNGAGGGNGCGGCCGAAGTGCTGCNGATGCTTGAAGNACGTCCCGGCGGGGCTTNTGTGTGCGCATATATCNGCTCCGCTGCGGTGTTCGCAGCGGTGTATCTTCTCTTCAGTCTTCTCACCGGAGTGCTGCGCAATGTGATGGAGGGCTTCGGAGAGGGGCTTGCCAATTCGCTGACGGGGAGCGCATTCGGGGCCTTCCGTTATCTGCTGTGGGTAGGATTGGGCTATATGCTGCTCTTCTGCGTGCACCCCTCGGAGGAGCTGCGCCACTGCGTCAGGAGCGATGACGGCAATGTGGTGTCGGCTGTAATGGGCATGGCCCCCTCCATAGTGGGGTGCCCCCCTCTGGAGGAATACATCCATCTGCTGGAGCTCGACCGCGCCCGTACCATTTCGCAGGCGCTCCCCGGCGCGGGCAACTATACCGCCCCGCATGATGTTATAACTATAGCCCTGCCGGAGGCCTTGCCTCCCAAAGATGAGCGGGGACCAAATCATATCTGCAATGCTTAAAGTCACAGACCTGCGCGCCAAGATCGGCGACAAGGAAATACTCAAGGGAATCAATCTCACAGTCAAGCCCGGAGAGGTCCATGCTATCATGGGACCAAACGGGTCGGGCAAGTCCACACTTTCAATGGTCCTGGCCGGCAACCCGGCCTATGAAGTCACCGGCGGCTCAGCCGAGTTTTACGGCAAAGACCTGCTGGCCATGCCTCCGGAGATACGCAGCCACGAGGGACTCTTCCTCGGCTTCCAGTATCCGGTTGAAATCCCCGGAGTGTCGATGGTCAATTTCATGCGGGCCGCTGTCAACGCCAAGCGCAAATATTTCAACGAGCCTCCCATGACGCCCACAGAGTTCCTCAAGATGATGAGGGAGAAACGGGCCATAGTGGAGCTGGACAACCGTCTGGCCTCGCGTTCGGTCAACGAGGGATTCTCCGGCGGTGAGAAGAAGCGCAACGAGATTTTCCAGATGGCCGTGCTTGAGCCTAAGCTCTCCATCCTCGACGAGACCGACTCGGGCCTTGACATAGATGCGCTGCGCATCGTGGCCGAGGGCGTCAACAGGCTCAAGACGGACAACAACGCCACTATTGTAATCACCCACTACCAGCGTCTGCTCGATTACATCAAGCCCGACATCATCCATATCCTCTACAAGGGGCGCATAGTGATGACCGGAGGGCCGGAACTCGCCCTGGAGCTTGANGAGCGTGGCTATGACTGGATCAAAGCCCGCGTTGATGCCGAAGACGCAGAGAGCCTCGGGGAGGAGGCCAAGTCATGACAGAAGCCCTGAGACAGTATGTAGATTNATACCGAGAGCACAAGGAGCTTATCGACTCACACTCAGCCCCGGCNGTNAACGCCCTGCGAGAGGNGGCATGCCGCAGGCTNGAGCAGGCCGTGCTCCCGGCGCGTGGCGACGAGNATTATGAGCNCACGNACCNCACTGCCATGCTCGCCNCGGACTACGGCCTGAATATCGCCCGCGTACCTATAGANGTTAATCCGGCGGCCAGTTTCAGATGTGACGTGCCTCATCTGAGCACCTCCCTGTTTTTTCTCATCAACGACACCTTCGCAGCCGATGACCGCTCATTCGAAGGTCTTCCCGCAGGGGTGACAGTCATGGGCCTTGCGCGGTTCGCAAAGGAATATCCTGAAGTCGCCCGGGCGCATTACGGGCGCTTGGCGGATATGGGAAATCCTCTCGTGGCGCTCGATACCATGCTCTGCCAGGATGGCGCGGTAATATATGTGCGCAAAGGGGTAAAAGTAGAGAAGCCCTTGCAGTTGGTGAATATCCTCCACAACGGGATGCCCCTGATGGCTGTGCGCCGGCTCCTCATCATCCTCGAAGAGGAGGCTGAGGCGCGCCTGCTCGTATGCGACCACACGCAGATGCCCGACACGAATTTCCTGAGCCTTGAGACAGTCGAAATCTTCGCCGGAGCCCGCTCGCGGTTTGATCTCTATGACCTGGAGGAATCCACGGAAAAGACCGGTCGCCTCTACTCGCTCTACCTTCGCCAGGAGGAGGAGAGCAGCGTCCTGATCGACGGCATAACCCTGTATAACGGCACGACGCGCAACGAGTATCACACCATTTTCACAGCACCCGGCAGCGAGCTTAAGCTCTACGGCATGGGCATAGAGGATGCTGAGCGCAGCCTCGAGACATATTCGCGCATAGCTCACGAAGCAGGAGGGTGCAAGACTGACGAGCTCTTCAAATATGTGGTCGACGACCGGGCCACCGGCTCCTTCACAGGACGCATTTACGTAGCGCCCGGGGCCTCGAAGACCGAGGCTTACCAGGCCAACCGCAACCTCATTGGGAGCGATGAGGCCAGGATGTATGCCAAGCCCCAGCTTGAGATTTACAATGACGACGTGAAATGCTCGCATGGCACCGCCATCGGACGCCTTGACGAGATGCAGCTCTTCTATATGCGCACGCGCGGACTGAGCGAGCAGGAGGCCCGGCTGCTCCTCAAGCAGGCTTTCATGGCCGATGTCATCGACGGAGTGCGCCTGGATGCTCTGCGCGAGCGGCTTCGCCACCTGGTGGAGCGCCGTTTTGCCGGCGAGGCGGCCGGTTGCGGGTCTTGCAGCCTGCAGTGCGCGCACTAATGAACACAAGGATAATACTATGACAGACAAGGAAATACTGGAGATACGCAAATGTTTCCCGATACTCTCGAGAGAGGTCGGGAAGCACAAGCTGATATATCTCGACAACACCGCCACCTCGCAGACTCCCGACTCGGTGGTAAAGGCCGTTGTGTCAGGCTATGAGCATACCAAGGCCAATGTGCACCGGGGCGTGCACACCCTCTCGCAGGAGGCCACNGACCTGCAGGAGGCNACCCGGCGCAGGGTGCGAGACTGGGTCAATGCAGCCTCNGAGCGGGNGATNATCTTCACCCGGGGCGCGACCGAGGCCATCAATNNAGTGGCNTCCANCTATGGNCGGCGTTTCCGCGACGGCGATGAGATAATACTCACCGTGATGGAGCACCATGCCAACATAGTGCCTTGGCAGCTGATCCGCTCCCACGCTGATGTGAAACTGAAAGTGGTGGATATAAACGAGCGCGGAGAGCTGGATCTTGAGCAATACCGATCGCTCTTCACTGACCGCACCGTGATGGCGGCCTTCTGCCATGTCAGCAATGTGCTGGGCACAATCAATCCCGTAAAGGAGATGACTGAGATTGCCCACAGCCACGGGGTGCCCGTGCTTGTGGACGGAGCCCAGGCTTCGCCACACCTGCATATCGACGTTCAGGACATCGGGTGTGACTTCTACGCCTTCTCTTCCCATAAGATGTATGGGCCGACGGGCATAGGGGTGCTCTACGGGCGCGAAAAGCTGCTCGAGGAGATGCCCCCTTATCAGGGCGGAGGAGAGATGATAAGCCATGTCACATTCGAGCGCACCACATACGCCGAGCTCCCCTTCAAATTTGAGGCGGGGACGCCTGATTACGTCGGGATAGGGGCCTTTGTGAAAGCATTCGACTTCATGGAGGGGATAGGTCTTGACCGGATAGAGGCTCATGAAGAGGAGCTGCTGCGCTATGCCACTGAGCGTCTGGAGGCAATTCCGGGCATGAGGATATTCGGCACCGCTCCGCATAAGAGCGCAGTGATTTCCTTCTTAGTCGATGACATACATCCTTATGACTTAGGGATGCTGCTCGACAAGATGGGCATAGCGGTGCGCACCGGCCATCACTGCGCCCAGCCGCTGATGGAGCGGTTAGGCATCCCCGGCACAGTGCGGGCCTCCTTCGCCGTTTACAACACCCGCGAGGAAGTCGATGCCCTCATCAAGGCCCTGGACCGCGTCCTCCCCATCCTCCGCTGATAATCACCAAAGTCAGAGGCCGCCTCATATGTCGCAGCCTCTGACTTTGTAGATTAATCGTTTTGCTCGTAATAATAATGCCTTCAGCATCAAGGACATCGGTTAGACGCATCTTGCCGTCTGGCGCTTTTAATTTCAACTGGTTAGTNNCACTAACCAGTTGNGGNTTNGANGACCTTGAGTTTAGTTTTNAGNTANTTCCANTANTTNCGGNTTTTNGNNTAGTCATCNTGTGCGTTGAANATNGCNATNATATCCAGTACTGAAATCCACCATTTGGCATTCTCGTCATCCCAAATAGCCCGAACCGGTTTATCCCCATAGAATCTAATGGATATTCTATTGCTCATTTTTGGTCAGAGGGGTGTGAGCTCGCCGGTGAGGGAGTCCATGATGTAGCCGCGGACGGTGATGTCGGCCGGCATCAGGGGATGGTGGCCGATGAGGTCCACAGTCTCGCGCACGGCCTCGGGGGTGTCTTCGAAGCCGTGGAGCCACTCTTTGAGGTTGATGCCGCAGTGCATCATCAGGTCAATGTGCTCCTGAGGCACTCCGCGCTCCTTCATCAGATGGAGCATCTCATCGGCATCCATGCCCTGCACTCCGCAGCCGGTGTGGCCGATCACCATGATTTCCTCCACTCCGAGCTCATAGACGGCCACTAAAAGGCTGCGCACCGTCGAGTCGAAAGGATTGGTGATGGTGCCTCCGGCATTCTTGATCATCTTCACATCGCCGTTGCGCAGTCCCAGGGCCGCGGGCAGCAGGGTGACCAGGCGGGTGTCCATGCAGGTCACGATGGCAATTTTCTTGTCGGGNTNCTTGCTTGTCTGGTATTCCNCATAACCGCGGCGCTCCACGANGTNGCGGTTGTATTTAAGCATTTCGTCAATCATGGNGTCTATTATTTTTTATATCTTTGAGGATAGAGAGAACGTGATATGGCATCACGATAGACATTGCCCTCCGGGAGATTTAAGGAAGAAAAGGCTTCCTGCACTTTATATACTGTGGTGCAATGCTCTTCCACTATACCAAGTGGGGTAATCTGTCCATCAATGGGTACGGCAGTCATATCATAAGCTATAAAATTTATAGAAGCCGGCTGACTCGGAAATTCAGGCAGTTTTTCAATTCCTCCTAACCTCTCTATAATCCTTTGGTAAACAGGACGGGGACATACCAGATATAGCCCGCTGCGGCATAGTTCTTCTCTCTGAAGCACCTGTCCTTTATATATAACTTGCGGGATTATGCGTTTTGAGACATTCTCCCAATTCAGACCGGCTGTATCGTTGACAATCTCACGATTTTTCGCAAGACATTTTTGTGCGTTTGCGTAACTGCCGGTAGTATCAATTGTTTGAACTTCGATAGCTGTGAGTTCTGCCAATTCTCCGTGCTCGTCTAACCGGGCTAATACCCAATCAACGAAATATGATCCCATGCCTTTACGTTGAGGCAGTCGCAGCTCCCCTCCCCAGCCTTTTCCGAATACTGCTACAGCTCCATGTTCTTTGCGGGCCTTATCGACAGCGGTTCGCCCGGCGTACAAATTTAGTTTTTGCCGGAAAGCCTTTTGGGAAATAAGATGAAGCAGTTTATAATTTTCGGAGTATAGACGTATGGGGCAACAGATCACACTCGGAGACCCCGGGGTCTTCTGTCGAATAGCACATACACCGGAGATTATTTTTTCGCGTGAAAGAGTCTTAACACAGAAAGTTCCTAAAAAAGGACAAATGCGTTTCGCTGCAGTTTCCAGCGATTGTTTTGAGTTATCTGTGGCGGTATAGCCGAAGAACTCGGAAATATATCCTGCCATGACTTAATAATCTTTAATAATATTATATAAGCATTGGCCGATGGCCTTTGCTAATAAAGGAGGGACTGCGTTGCCAACTTGAGCGAACTGTTCAGCAAGAGAACCATTAAATATATAATGGTCGGGGAAAGATTGGATGCGGGCTGCCTCTCTCACTGTAAAAGAACGGTCTTGATCATAATGTATGAAAGCCCCCCAATGCGGGTCGCATTTTGTCAGGATGGTAGAGGCCAGACCATTCTTTTCAACACGCCCGTAACGTTTTGTGTGATCCGATTTACGCGCTTTTTGCATACCCTTAGGCAAAAGTTCAAAAGGTATGTCGGTCCAATTGCCTCCAGGTTTGATAAAGGCCATCCTTTCGATATTTTGTTTTGAAAGGGCCGGTGATTCGTGATTACACACCCCTGGGGATCCAACTCTGAGTGCTCTCTGATAATCGCAAAATGGGTTGCAGGGATATTCTTTTATTGCCTCTCCTCGTTCTCCACACTTCAAAGGGGGCAAATCTCCGATGGCTTCATAAACCGTAGTGAAGCGAGCTTCGGTGTTGGCTGAAGGAGTGCATACTAAATTTTTACCATCGAAAGTGGAGGTGAAATTTGGCCGAATGGGGGCGTGAAATATGGGAGCGGGGAAAGCACCTTCAGGGAGTTCGGCACCTCTGAACCCTATAATGATGGTACGCCATCTCATTTGCGGCACACCGTAGTAGGCTGCTCCCAATATGCGGACATCAGCACCATAGCCAAGATTCCCAAGCGCTTCCAAGATTGCATGAAGGGTCTCTCCTTTTTCAAAAGAAACTAATCCGGGCACATTCTCTATAAGCACTACCTTTGGCATAAAAGCAGCTACGAAACGCAAATACTCCTTAAAAAGATGATTTCGTTTGTCTTCCTTTGAACGAACTGGAGCATTAATGGAGAATCCTTGGCATGGCGGCCCTCCTGCGAGAAGAGATAGTTGGCCCTTTACCAAGCCCAATTCCTCCCTGATGCTATCAGCATCAAGAGCGCGGATATCGTCAGTGACCACTTTTGATCCAATATGATTTCTTGCGTAGGTACTGGCATAGACAGGTACAACCNCGTTNGCGANCAGGCTGTGANAACCTGCCTGCGAAAGGCCCTCCGAGAGTCCGCCGGCTCCAGCGAACAAGTCAATATGTGAGAAGGTGGTCTCCATCGGCTATTATTATTTCTTGGTTTCAGGAGGGAAGGCGTTGGGGAAGGTCCAGTGCTGGCGCGGACGGACACAGGCGTATATGATGAGGGCCGCGCCTAACAGGATGAAGGGTATGCTGAGCATCTGGCCGAGGTTCATGCCATATTTGGCAATCATCTCGTACTCGGAGGCCACCTGGACATTCTTGACATATTCGATCAGGAAGCGTGTGCCNAAGGTCCAGACGAAAAACACTCCCGTCAGGAGCCAGGGACGTTCCTCGGCGTTGCGTTTCCAGTACATCCACATCAGCAGGGCGAACAGCACAAAGTAGCATCCGGCTTCATAGAGCTGCGTGGGGTGGGCAGGGAGGGTCTGGCCGTCGCGAACGAAGATAAAGCCCCAGGGGAGGTCAGTGGGGCCTCCGTAGATTTCGGAGTTCATCAGATTGCCCAGGCGTATGAGCCCGGCCACGAGGGCCACAGCGACGACTATCTTGTCAAACACCCATGATGCCGGCTTCTTGCTCACCAGCCAGGAGAACAGCAGGAGAGCGATGATGTTGCCTATGGTACCTCCGTGGCTTGCGAGTCCGCCTTCCCATATTTTGAAGATTTCTCCGGGGTGTTGCGAATAGTAATCCCACTGGTAGAAAAACACATGGCCCAGGCGGGCGCCGACGACCGTGCCGACCACGAGATAGATGAGCAGCACGCCGAGCCAGCTCTCAGGAGCTCCCTCGTGCTTGAACATCCGGGCCACGATCTGATAGCCGATAAAGAAGCCGATGGCGAACATCAGTCCGTACCATCTCACGGTCAGAGGCCCGAGACTGAATATCGCCGGGTCTGCGTTCCAGACCACAAAGTCAAGTGGAGTAATCATAGGTGCATATAAGAATCCGGCCGGCGCGTGCCGGCCGGATTATGAGAGTTATTTGGGAANANTTACTTNTCGCCTACAATGGCAGCGGTGTCGGTNGCNATCATCAGCTCCTCATCNGTGGGGATGACCACAACGTGCACCTTCGAATCGGGNCCGGAGATNTCNACCTCCTTGCCGCGCGCCTTGTTGGCCTCGGCATTGAATGTGACGCCCATGAAAGCGAGTTTCTTGCATATCTTCTCGCGGGTGTCGAGCTGGTTCTCGCCCACGCCCCCTGTGAAGACAATCACGTCCACGCCACCGAGCACAGCGGTGTAGGCGCCGATATACTTCAGGATGCGGTATTCATACATGTCCATCACGAGGCGCGCGCGCTCGTCGCCGCGGGCGATNGCNTCCTCGATGTCGCGCATGTCGCTGCTGACNCCGCTCACGCCGAGNACGCCGCTCTTCTTGTTGATGTAGTTCATCAGGCCNTCGGCGTCAAGGTTGAGCTCCTTCATGAGATAGACGAGGGCGCCGGGATCGACATCGCCGCTGCGGGTGCCCATCATCAGGCCCTCGGTGGGCGTGAGGCCCATAGAGGTGTCTACGCTCTTGCCGTCGCGGATGGCAGTGATCGAGCCGCCGTTGCCGATATGGCAGGTGATGATGCGCTGCTTGTCGTAGTCAAGGCCGAGGAACTCGCAGGCGCGGCGCGACACGTAGCGGTGGCTCGTGCCGTGGAAGCCGTAGCGGCGCACGCCATACTTCTCGTAGGCCTCATAGGGGAGGGCATACATGTAGGCCTCGGCAGGCATGGTCTGGTGGAAAGCGGTGTCGAATACGGCCACCTGGGGCACCTTGGGGAGGAGGTCAGTCACGGCCTCGATGCCGGTGATGTTGGCCGGATTGTGGAGCGGGGCTACGGTGTAGCACTCCTTCACCTTCTCAATCACCTCGGGAGTGATGAGCACGGACTTGTTGAACTTGTCCATGCCATGGACCACGCGGTGGCCNACGGCTCCGATCTCGTCCAGGCTCTTGATAGCGCCCTCCTTGGGGTCGGTGAGGATGTCGAGCACATTCTTCACGGCCTCCTTGGCGGTGGGCATCTCCGTTACGATTGTCTCCTTCGAGCCGTCGGGGCGCTTGAACTTCAGGAAGGAATCGGGCAGGCCGATTTTCTCCACGCCACCCTCGGCGAGCACCTCCTTGGAGGCGGAGTCGATAAGTTTATATTTCACACTGCTTGAGCCGCAGTTGAGCACAAGAATCTTCATATCTGTCTTGAATNTTTTACTTATTCACTATGACTTATGACCTATCACTTATTCGAGGCCTTTGTCGCCGATGGCCTGGTTGCAGGTCACGATGATGGTGTTGACGATGTCGTCTACCGTCGCGCCGCGCGAGAGGTCGTTGACCGGNGCGCCGAGGCCCTGGAGGATGGGGCCGACNGCGCCGGCTCCTGCGAGGCGCTGCACGAGCTTATAGGCGATGTTGCCNNNCTCGAGCGANGGGAANATNAGGGTGTTGGCGTGTCCGGCCACNGGGCTGNCGGGAGCNTTCTGNGCGCCTACNGAGGGCACGATGGCNGCNTCGCTCTGNAGCTCGCCGTCGACCNNGANGNTCGGGGTCNAGGTCNTGNACCNTCTCGGNGGCGATGCGCACCTTGTCAACGCGCTCATGGCTTGCGCTACCCTTGGTGGAGAAGGAGAGCATGGCCACTACGGGGTCGAGGCCTGCGATGTCCTTGGTGGTCTTGGCCGTGGATATGGCGATCTGGGCGAGCTCATCGCTGGTGGGATCGGGCACGACGGCGCAGTCAGCGAAGATGAGCATGCCGTCCTGGCCGAAGGGGCATCCCTCGGGAAGGAGCATGATGAAGGCTCCGCTCACCACGGAGATGCCGGGCTTGGTCTTGAGCACCTGGAAGGCTGCGCGCAGCACGCTCGACGTGGGGCTCAGGGCGCCGGCCACCATGCAGTCAGCATCGCCGGCCTTGATCATGAGGCAGCCAAGATAGAGGGGGTTCTTCACCTGGTAGCGGG
>WFLX010061066.1_pt1 | contig 20198 bp, 9 predicted proteins | sample 4967041 | NCBI WGS metagenome assembly WFLX01 (sample SAMN12857096, study PRJNA449069) | gut metagenome | isolation source: stool from male and female vole | host: Microtus ochrogaster | place: USA:Florida | collected 2017
TTGACCCGAACTTCCTTTTCCCGTCAATGGCATTGCAAATACTTGTAGAGAATGCCTTTAAGCACGGATTTAAAACGCTTGACCCAGATGAGGAGAGACGCCTTGACATTTCAGTAAGAGATTCAGGAAATGGGAAGATTGCAGTTACAGTATTCAACAACTGCAATTGTAAAGAATCACACATCAGCAATACCGGCACAGGTCTTCGCGTTTTGGTCGAGACCATACGCCTGATCAACGACAGGCACCGCGAGACCATCGAATTCACCCATAATGCCAACTCTGAACTCGACGGAATGCGAGGGTACACAGCAGTCATTACATTATCCCCATATATAAATAATGAAAAAAGACAATAACACCCACACAATAAAGATAGCTATAATTGACGACGACATCCCAAGTGCGCAGTTGCTTATCGATGAACTATCTCAGCGCGACGACATAACTTTATGTGGTGTAGCCGAATCTCTTCCGGAAGGAAAACACTTGGTCAAGCAACATAGACCAGACATTTTGTTTCTTGACATGGAGTTTCCCGATGGCAACGGGCTGAAATGGTTGGAAGATATTAATCTACCTGCAAATACGAAAGTAGTATTCCACACATGTTACCAAAAATACATTCATGATGCGCTATCATTGCATGTCTTCGATTTTCTTCTGAAGCCTTTTGATCCGGCGGAACTCGACGTAATAATAAAACGCTTCAGGAATATTGAGCAACAAATCAATACAGCCAGAGACCAATTCAACAATATTCCAATACAGCCCTCTGCAACCCACAGCGGGTCTCGCTTGCTATCCATCACTTCTGTAATAAATTCAAAAGTGATCGTTAATCCCGCCGACATTGTATATTTCAGGTATATTTCTGAAAGAAAAACATGGGAATGTGTGTTTGCAAACCTCAAGAGAATAATCCTCAAACGGCAAACCACCGCTGAAATTATACTTGGNTATNGTNCTGNNTTTGNACGCACTCACAAACATTTTATTGNAAACGTCAGATATGTGGGCATCATAAACGGCAACGATTGCATCCTATTGCCACCACTCGACAACATTACAGAAATCAAAATTTCAAAATCATACCGACGAGACCTTATGGATCGCTTCTACGATATATGAAAAAATATGGCATAGCACATCCAATAAGCAGCCTAAGACCCCGTCTCATAAAGATTTTAAGAGGCCCGGGGCGGTTTTGGCCGAGTGATTTTCGCGAGTTGAGGAAGGAATTCCATTGAGTGAGAGCAGAAGATCAGCTTGCTTATCTTATGCCGAACGTGTAGGAATACCTGAAAGGAATGATGCGGGCATCACGGGGCCTCTAAAATCTTATGAGACGGGGTCTAAATTATATCACCTTATCATGTATGAGAAATCCCGGGCTAATACCCGGGATTTCTGCATGAACATCAGGACTCCGCCCTGATTGGTCTTTATAAATGAATTCAGAATTGAATTCACTAAATATTGAGATATAGTGGAATCTCTTTATGGACGTAGGATACGCACATGATAGACACCTCCGGAAGACTCTCCCTTCTCTGTCTGGAACTTAACATTGACTGTTTTCTTGCCTTTCACAAGTTCAGCCGGGATTGTGTACTCATCATCAACAAATCCTTTCTTATTCCATTTTCCCACATTGTTCACCTTTGCAAGAAGAGTATCATCAATAAGAATAGACATGTTGCCAATTCCATTCTCATTGCCCCAATATCTGACACGGAGAATAAGGTCGTCGCGCCCATCTGTATTCATAATATATGAGAAAAAGCCTCCATTTGATGCATCACGCCAGGGCTCTCCGTTGAAGTTCCCACTTGAAGAACCGGCCAGCTTCATCTGATGGTCAGCCTCAGGTTGCTGTTCACCGGTGTTGACCGCATCAATAGTTCTCGCGTCGAGTGCAAGGCGCAACTGCTCATCACGCTGTGCCTCTTCCTGATAAGCAGCATATTCCTTTGGAGTCATCGAAAGGAAGTATATAGTATATCGAGAATCGTGAATACCGTTGAAAGGCTCAAGCACAACATCCTTTCCTCCGTTCTCGAAAATTCCATGTGTGGTATAGGTCAAGCTTCCATTCTTATCCGGTTTCATGGAATTCAGTTTCTTTACCATTTCCTTTCGGTTTCCTATCAATAGTGGCGTATCAAACACTGAGACGAGTGGACCACCTGCAATATGACCCCAACGATGATCTCCGGCCACAAGACCCGGCATAGGTGCATCAGACTGAAGACGTGAAGCAAGCACAATCGGCCCACGAACTACACTGACATAGCTTGGAAGATGATTAAGCTCCTCTATCTCCACATGCATTGGCAAAGACATCTCAACCACATCTCCATCTTTCCATTCCCTGTCGAGAGCTATGTATGAGGATGGGCTTGATTTTACATTTACTTTCTTTCCGTTTACCTTGACCACCGGATTTACACACCAGCCAGGATGACGAAGATTCATTGTGAAGGTGGAAGGAGTTTCAAGATTTACCGTGATTCTTGTAGCTTCCTCAACCGGAAAATCATTACTTTGCGTTAGTTTGATACCCTTGTCTTTCCAATTCAGTTCTGAGGGAACAAAAAGGTTGACCCAAAGTGAGTCGCCGGAGTGAGTATAGATAAACTGACCATATTTACCATGATTCTCCATACCCGTTCCCACACAACACCACATAGCGCTGTTAGGCTGAGAATACACCCTATAATGTCCCGGACGGGCAGGAGTGAAATATACGTAGCCACCATGTTCAGGATGCTGGGTCGAAAGAATATGATTATACAGTGCGCGCTCATAAAAATCAGCATACCTTGTATCCGGGTTCATCCGGAAGAGACCTTCCGTCAATTTAAGCATGTTATTGGTATTGCATGACTCCGGACCCTCCCGATCGTCGACATAGCTTTTTGCATCTGCAGCAGAAGCAAAATGCTCGCGGCGACTGTTGCCGCCGAATGACAATGACCGGTTATTCACAACAGTATCCCAAAAGAAATCAGCAGTCTTATGATATTCCTCATCTCCCGACGCCTCCGATACTCGCTGGTAGCCTATCACCTTTGGAACCTGAGTATTTGCATGCATATTGTCAAGTCTGTCAAGACCATTATGGAGATTATCATAGAGAGCATGATGAGTGAAACGCTTTGCTGCATCAAGATATTTCTGCTTGCCCGTAATAGCGTAAGCATCAGCAAACACCTCATTCATTCCACCAAATTCATTACCAAGCATAGCTTCCATCTGCTCGTCGGAAAGATTAGAAATAAGATCGGCACCCCAATCGCAAAGATTGAGGAAAAGATTCAATCCCACTTTCGAACCGGTATAGACATAAGCGTCGCGCAATCCTGCATACATCTTATGCACGTTATACCATGGCACCCAATAATCCCAAACCTTACTACCATTCCCTTTTCTAATCTCTTCCCAAAGCACATCACCATTGGGCACGCCTCCGATATAGCCATCGTTCCGCGCGGCAGCACAAAGAGCTAACTGCGACAGCATATAGTCCATACGGTCTTTAAGACGCTGGTCGCCTGTTGCGGCATAATGTATAGCAAGCGCTGATAGATAATGGCCGCCAACATGTCCGTCAAGTCCGGCCCAGTTAGTGAAGTCCTCCCCTTTCGGTTCAAGACCGGCTTCCTTTAGATATGGAGCAAGCAAGCGGTCAACGTCGTAGCTCAAAAGAGTATTTACATTCAAATCCATTGCACTCTTAAACTTGCTGTCGAGCAACTTTACATCCTGCAAAGGAAATTCATTGTCATAAAGGGTTGTCTGCGAAGCCGCAACCAAAGGGAACCCTGCAAATGCAAGACTAATCAGTATCTTCGAAATTCGTTTCATATTTGGTTTATTGTATTGTTACTTGTAGAATTGCCAAGAATCAAACTGAAGCAAATCAGATCCGTCGCCACCGAAAACGAAGTAAAGATCGTGAATACCATCGCGATTCTTAATCTTGCACTTCTTTTCTGTCCACTCATTACCGGAGGATGCATCAACGGTGCCTATCAGCTCTCCATTGGGAGCATCCAGACGAATCTCTATCTTGGAGCCCGGCTTTCCATTACGTACACTTGCGGCAAAAGACTTAGCACCTTCCCCGAAATTCACTTCACGTAGCTTAATATAGTCACCCGGATCAACATCCTTTACATAAACGCTATAGATATTGTCATAACCTATACCGATTCCCTCTTCCCATGCAATAGTCTCGCCTTGCTGACGCACATAAGGATCAAGTGGATTGGCACTTTTCAGAACGCCGCGCTTGTCATGGTGCATATAAGGAAGAGAACCATCTTCATTAAACTCAAAAGGAATGACACTCGTCGTGCGTCGCTTGCTATGGGATTCCGGCAGACCCTCATCCATGTAGAAGAAATACCATTGTCCTTTGAATTCGCACATTCCGGTGTGGTTGCCCATACCGCCGTGTTCATAAGCGCGCATAAGCTGTCCGCCGTATTTCCATGGGCCAAGAGGGGAGTCAGACCATGCCCAGTCCGTGTCTTCCGGTACGTGGGAAGCATAGGCGAGATAGTATTTGTCGCCACGCTTCGCAATCCAGGGAGCCTCCTCATAGTCCGGGCCAAATGCCTCTTTATCCTTGATCTCAAAAACCTTGATATCACCGTCATAGCTGATCATATCCTCATTTAGCTTGACAGCATATAGGGCATTGTTTCCCCAATACATATAGGCTTGACCATCATCATCGATAAGCACTGTAGGGTCTATATCCTCCCAACCATGTCCACTGTAGTTCGTATCTTCCGAATTAATTAGGAATTTCTTGCCTCCCAACGGGTTTGTAAAAGGTCCGTAAGGAGAATCTGAAACGAGTACCGGAATTCCGAAGGTTGAGGTATAGTAGTAATATTTACCGTTGCGGTAGGCCATTTGGGCTGCATAGGCACAATCCTTAGTGCCAAAGCCTTCATTGTTGAAAATCGGGGCATGATGAGTCCAGTTGACCATATCGGTAGTGGTGAAACATAAATATTCCCGCATTACGAAATTGTCCGGATCTGCGCTGATGTCGTCGCAACCGGTGTAGAGATACAGGGTGTCACCGACCACGAGAGGAGCGGGATCTGGTGTGAACGCGGTCTGGCAGATCGGATTCTGGGCCGACACACCCACAGTGCAGCATAATAGCACTGCAGCTATTAGTTTTTTTCCTTGCTTTGCTGAAAGTTTCATATCAGATTGTAATTATTTTTCGAATTGCCAAGAATCAAACTGCATCAGATCGTTGCCAACACCGGCAAAGACAAAATACATATCATGGATTCCATCACGCTTCTTAATCTTGCATGACTTCTCTTTCCAGTCAGTGCCGGAGGTAGCATCCAACACACCGATAAGTTCCCCGTTAGGAGCATCAAGACGCACCTCTATTTTTGATCCGGGCTTTCCGTTTCTCACACGTGCCTTGAAAGACTTGGCGCCATCACCGAAATTGACCTCACGAACTTTAATGTAGTCGCCCGGATCAACATCCTTCACATAAACCGAATATATATTGTCATATCCGATTCCGATACCTTCTTCCCACGCAATTGTCTCACCTTGCTGACGCACGTATGGGTTCAAAGGATCCACACTCTTCAATACACCACGTTTGTCATGGTGAATGTATGGTATTGAACCATCTTCATTAAAATTGAACGGTACAACACTTGCCGTTCGTCTACGGCTATGTGCATCAGGCAATCCCTCATCCATATAGAAGAAATACCACTGTCCCTTGTATTCGCACATACCCGTATGATTTCCCATACCACCGTGCTCAAAAGCCCTCATTATCTGACCACCATATTTCCATGGGCCAAGAGGAGAATCAGCCCAAGCCCAATCTGTGGCTTCCGGACAGAATGAGGCATAAGCAAGATAATACTTGTCGCCACGTTTGGTAAACCAAGGTGCTTCTTCATAGTCAGGTCCGAACTGTTCCTTGTCGTAGATATTAAATGCCTTGATCTCTCCATCGTAGCTGATCATATCTTCATTGAGTTTGACTGCATATAATGCATTATTACCCCAATAAAGATAGGCTTGGCCGTCATCATCAATAAATACCGTAGGGTCGATGTCTTCCCAACCGTGCCCGCTGAAACTTGTGTCTTCAGCATAAGTAAGTTGCTTCTTTCCTCCCAAAGGATTAGTGAATGGGCCATAAGGGGAATCCGACATAAGCACAGGCACACCGCTTGTAGAAGGATAGAAATAATACTTACCGTTTCTATATGCCATCTGCGATGCATTGGCATTCTCATTTTCACCGAAAAGCGAGATGTTAAAGATAGGTGCATGGTGAGTCCAGTTCACCATATCCGTAGTAGTGAAGCAAAGATAGTCTTTCATCACAAACTGATTAGGCGTTGCCTCCCATTCATCATGGCCTGTAATCAGATACAGGGTGTCTCCAACCACCAATGGAGCCGGGTCCGCAGTGAATTCCGTCTGAGATATAGGATTCTGTGCATTTACGGAAAATGCAGCAAGCAAAATTCCGGCAGCAACTGAAGTTCCTTTATAAATACTGATAATTTTATTCATAATATATTATTTACAATTCAAATTTTGTTAGGCTTATCCACCTTCCGGTATCCCTTACAATCATTTTGCTCTTTTAACCGTGTAGGTTTGACCGGGAAGGGTTTCGAGATCGTATTCATAAGTGCGGAGAAGCATCGGATATTCCTTGACTGTCTCTTCACTTACCTCCGCGTCAGCCATCTTGACGGGCGACAGGAGCGTATTCGGGCACTCCCCTTCAGCCATCACAAGGCCTTCACCTTCAAGAGGTACATAAGACCTGAGTCTCAACTTGCCGCCGATATTCGAAAGAATTGTGGCTTCGCTTAGCTGGCCTTTGTTCCAATCCATGTCGACGGTGTAGTTTCCACGTGCCTTAAGTCCTTTCACAGATCCTTCCTGCCATGTTGAAGGTATAGCCGGAAGCAGATGAACGGCACCGTCATGACTCTGAAGAAGCATCTCGGCGATACCTGCAGTAAAACCGAAATTACCATCAATCTGGAATGGAGGATGTGCATCGAACAGATTTGGATACAGACGCCCCATCCCTCCTCCGGAGTAATCTATCTGAGCGGAGCCTGGAAGGAGAGTGACAAAATTATTGATGATCTTGTCTGCATGATTGCCATCAAGCAGTCTTGCCCATAGATTGAGTTTCCAGCCTATACTCCACCCCGTTGCCATGTCTCCGCGCTGTGTTAGTGAAGTCTTCGCTCCAGTGAACGCATTTGGAGTGGAATACGGTGTGATCTGGCGAGATGGATAAAGGCCATAGAGATGAGATACATGACGATGATCATCACGTGGGTTATCAGCATCTACAGTCCATTCCTGCAGCTGTCCGTAGCGGCCCACCTTCATCGGCTGTAATTTTGAGATAGTATTCTGCAGGCGCGCTAAATATTCGGCATCCTCACCTAATATTTCAGCACATTTCAGAGTATTGTTGAGAGCATCGAAAGCTATCTGATTATCCATGGTGCATCCGGCAGTAATCCAGCTGCTGCCATAGCCGTGCTCCGGCGACATGGAAGGAGTGGTCACAAGATATCCTGTCCTTGGATCTTCCACCATCGCAGACATATAGAAATCCGCTGTTCCTTTTATGACAGGATAATACTTCTTCAGGAATTCCTTGTCTCCGGTGTATAGATAATGATCCCAAAGATGAGTAGCAAGCCAAGCACCTCCATTTGGCCACATTCCATATCGGGCCATGTCTATTGGTCCACATACTCTCCAGGCATCTGTGTTATGATGAGCCACCCAACCGTCGGCTCCATAAAGAGTCTTGGCTGTCTCCGCTCCCGTATGGCTAAGATCTTCGATTAGGTCGAAAAGTGGTTCGTGGCATTCAGAAAGGTTAGTGACCTCTGCCGGCCAGTAGTTCATCTCCGCGTTTATGTTGATAGTGTATTTCGAGTCCCAGGGGGCATAATTCGATTCATTCCATACTCCCTGAAGGTTGGCAGGCTGACCTCCCGGCTGGGATGATGATATCAGTAGATAACGGCCGTATTGGAATAATAAAGCAAGCAACGAAGGATCATAATTATTCTTGAAATCAGCCACTCGCAAATGAGTCTCCTTATCGGCTCCACCTATAGAAGGAAGGGTAAGAGATACACGGTCGAACTGCTGTTTATAAGCAGCGGTATGAGCTGTCAATGCCGAGGAGTAATCCTTTTTGATTGCATTTTTGAGCAGCGATGCCACTATCTTTTCCGGGTTTCCACTGATATCTTTGTAGTTGACATAATTTGTTGCTGAAGCAATATAAAGAGTGATATAGTCAGCATCTTCAACATTGAGCATACCTTCCTTTGCAAAGATCTTACCGTTTGACTTTACCCGAATTCCACATTTCGCGGTCAATCCGGCAGGAATACCCTCGTGTTCTCGGCCCGGAACAGTTATATCCATTCCTTTGCCGGTCATCTTTACAGATCCACCCTCGGGAGTTTCATATTCAAGCGATATGTTCAAGGCTTTCTGCTTGTCGGCTGTAAGATTTATCATTATCACTCCATCGGGGAGCGAGGCTACTGTCTGGCGCTTGTAAGCAACGTCACCTACCTTGTAGCTGACTTCAGATACAGCGTTAGCAATATCAAGTTCACGACGATAGTCTGTAGCCTCCTTGTCATGGTTGAAATTTATAAAAAGTGATCCGAGAGTGAGATAACACATCCCGTGATGAGGAGTCATGTAATACTTGTCGATGAGTTCTTCGGCTTCTTTCTCCCTTCCATCAAAAATCAATTGCCTGATTTCCTGAAGATGCTTGATACCCTCCGGATTATTGTTGTTATGGGGAGAACCGGCCCAGAAAGTTTCGTCGTTGAGCTGAATGCGTTCGCGATCCACACCCCCGAACACCATGGCACCCATACGGGAATTACCCACAGGCAATGCTTCAACCCACTGCACTGCCGGTTGGGAATACCAAAGTTTTAGGTCATTGGCACAATTGGCAGAGAAAACGGAGAGAAGCAGTGCTGTTACGAATATAATTGATTTAAATTTCATGATATGTATGTTTAAATCTATCAGTAAATTATCAAGGAAATTAGCTAAAGTCGCGCGCGGAGATCGCGCCCCACTTATCCATTGTTATGATATTTAAATATCCATTAATTTTTCTGGGGAGTCACTACCATAACGAGCCCGCCACGGGGAAGGAGGTCAATTTTTGATGGGAGTTTATTGGAATCAGTGATTTTCCATTTGGCATCATCACCGGAATCTTCAAAAATCCGCACCTTCACATCCTTGTTGAGATTCAGGCGGGAATAGTCAAGGTCTTCAAGCTCAACCGGAGCGTCTGTGCCGTTGATAATGGAAATCCACCATTTATTGTCACGTTTTCTGGCAAGCGCCACATATTCACCGGGATAACCGCCAAGAAGGATAGTGTCGTCCCAAGCAGCAGGAAGATTTGAGAGGTAATCCTTCACTTCCTGTGGTTGGGCGAGGAAACTTTCAGGACGGTCGGCGAGATGCTGAATTCCAGACTCAAAGAGAGAAGTAAGAGCCAATTCATGGGCATGGGTAGTGATGTGCGGATGCTGGGAATCAGTGAATGCACATGGTGTGTAGTCCATCGACCCGATTACGTTGCGGGTGAAAGGCAAGGTCGCATTGTGACCTGCTGATTTATTTGTCAAGACCGGAAGATTGTTATACCATTCGGCACCATATACAGCCTCTGTTGTAATGAAATTCGGGTATGTGCGTTGCCATCCTCGAGGAAGTGGCGAGCCATGAAAATTGACAAGCAGATGATGTCGCGCACCGGCTTCGAGAAGTTCCTGCATGAACTTCCAGTTAAGGTTGGTGTCGCCGGAGAAGAAGTCGATCTTCACTCCCTTTACACCAATCTTCTCACACCAGGCAAATTCCTTCTCAAGATCTTCAGGTTTATTCAACCGATATTTCGGACCCGGAGCCCCGTTTACCCAACCTACTGATGAATTATACCATATCATGGGTTTTACACCTTTTGACACTGCATAAGCCACAGCGTCTTCTACTGTTTTCCCATCTTTCATCTCATCCCATTCTGCATCAATCAAGACGTAGGGGAGATTGAGTTCAGCAGCAAGGTCCACGTATTGCCTGATGATATTGTAATCATTGGAACCGTGATTATATGCCCAATATACCCATGCTGCAACTCCGGGTTCAATCCAGGAGGTATCAGCTAATTTATTGGGGGCGGAATTGTCCGTCACCAATGTTGACTCAACAATATCTGAAAGTGGGCCTACTATAAAGGTCTGCCAGCCTCCATTCTCAGAACCGTCAGGTTTCAGCTCAAACCTGTTGTCACCGAGGGCAAACATGCTTGTGCCTGCTTNCTCATCAGTTATACCTNACTCCNTGAGCAGCCCAAAAACACCGNCCTTAAATTCCANAAGAGCAGGATACCCGATTCTCTTTCCTGGAGTCATCTCTGCATCTTTAGGGAAAAATTGTTCGTAACAGTCGGTCCAATCCTGTAGCCAAGTATGGAGAGGATCAATGAACTCAATTTGAGAAGACCCGGTTTTTTTCCAGGCAACGCCGTCGTTGTAGTAACGCACCACGAGAGTGTCTTTGTCGGAAAGGAGATATTTATTCTCTAAATATTCATTAGTGCAATGGCGACGCTTACCGGATACCATATCATAATCCACCTTCACAATAGATGTCTTCCCGACCGATTCGTTTTTGCCACATTGAAGTGTCATTAAGGGAACTGCATTTTTATCTTTCCCTTGATAATAATAGAATGTAAGTCCTTCAGCGTCCTGTAGGGTAATGATCGGGCGTTGCGAAGGTTTCGCCTCTGCCTGAAGCATAGACGAAACAAGTATAAACGCTGCTATAAATCTTCTTATGATAGACATGACTTAAATTTTTACTGTCACTTTCTTTCCATTGTATTTGACTTCTTTCGACATTCCGTCTGGCATCACAATTTTAAACAAACGCTCTTTTGGCATACCGTCAAAGCTCCCTTTGCGAGCATCGATAGTGAGAGTTTGCTTTTTGTCGTTCCAAGTCATTGGAATTTTAGTGAACTTACCGTCGATATAGTTGAACCCGTCACCTTCATCCTCATAAAGCACGAACTCAGCGTTAGCACCGGGATAAACATTGAGGGTTAGATAATCCCAAGGCTTTTCTGAAGTGTATTGCATATCTTGGGCAAGAGGAATTATGCTTCCTGCCTTCACATATAGCGGTGAGTATGCAAGCGGAGCATCTGCCTTTACTGTCTGTCCTCCTTCATATTTCTTTGCAGTCCGGAAATCATACCAATCCGAACCTGCAGGGAGATAAACGTCATAAATCTTATTCACGGTCCAGTCTACAGCAGGCCAACCTTCTTCAGTAAGAGAAACTTCTTGTTTGTCCCAACCGCTGATTTCATTTGTCTTCACAACTTTTTCTTCAGTATATAGAGGATCAAGTACCGGGCAAACAAGCAGGCTGCGCCCGAACATGAATTCCCTACCGTTGTCCCAAGTGTTCTTGTCATCCTTGAAATCCATAAACAGCGCACGCATGAAGCTATCGTCGTTGGCGCTTACCCGGCGTGCAGTGCTATAAATGTAAGGCATAAGGCGATAACGCAGCTTTATGGCATCTACAAGAGCATCATAAACCGGCTCACCTTCTTTTCCAAAATAATAGATTTCTCGATAGGTGTCAGCGCCATGGCTGCGCATCATTGGATTGAAGAGACCAAACTGCATCCAACGGGTGTAAAGTTCCTGGAATTGAGGATTCTTTGAACCGGATGTCGGATCCCAGTTTTTATTGTAGGAACCGGAAAAGAATCCACCTATGTCAGTGTTGACATTAGGATTTCCTGTAAGGGTGTGGTTAAGGACGAGAGGCACTTGCTTACGGAAAGAATCCCATGAACTGCCCACATCACCGCTCCATGACATAGAGCCAAAACGCTGCTGANCGGTGAAANANGNACGGGTGAGGATANACGNACGCTTCACATTATCTTCNGCCCNNTNATGGGTATCAACACNGCTTACACACATGAATGGGAAAAGATTGCGTACCGATCGATATGAGCCGAGTGCGGAAGGTTGGTCAAGGTCGGAATCCTTATATTGCATGTGGTCCGGATCGGTTGAATCCATCCACCATGCGTCAATACCCATGGAGTGCAGACGTTTCAAATGATTCCAATAGATGTCTCGGGCTGTATCGCTGTAGCAATCATAGACGCGTACACCGGAAAGATAGTCGCGGCGCGGCGGCCATTCTGTGAGTCCTGATTCGGGCCATGTTTCAAAATCAAATAGCAGACCTTTTTCCTTAAGTTCCTTATACTGCTTTGTCTGCGGTCCAAAACTCTGCCATATACTTATACTTATATGAGCATTGTTGTCATGAACTTTATCTATCATTTCCTGAGCACGGTTGAAATCAGGGTTGATGAACTCCATTGCATTCCAAGTGTAGTTGCTTCCCCAATATTGCCAGTCTTGAATAATTCCGTCAAATGGAATTCCAAGTTCACGGTATTTGTCAACCACCTCAAGAAGTTCTTCCTGGGTCTTATAGCGTTCTCGGCTTTGATGGAAACCATAAGTCCAGAGAGGCATCATAGGCACACCACCCGTAAGCCAGCGTATGTCGGCAATGACGCCATCTGCATCACCACCATACATGAAATAATAATCCACTATATCACCCACCTGGCTTTCAAGCTCAAGAGTCTCATTATCATTAAGGGCAGTGGGCGAATAATTATCCCAGAATATGCCATAACCCTTTATGCTCTGGAAAAAATGGGCAAAATCCTCAAGATTCGACTGTTGCATCATCCGATGCTCGCCACGCTGCGACATCTTGCCATTTTGAAGCATACCTATGCCATAAATAGGTTCATCGGTTTCAAGTGCAAAACTCTGCATCACCTTAAAGGATCCTTTGTCTATTCCTGATGTGATTGGAGTGAACCCATGTTTTCCTTCTGCCACCAAAAGGGTCCCGTCAGGCTTATAGAAGCTCACCTTTCCGGCTTTGTCAGTCGTGACCGTGAGGGCTGCAGTCTTATAAGTTGTCACATCGCCATTGACATCAACTTTCACCTTCACATCCTCAGGCTTTGCAATCACCACAAGAGAGCTCTTATCCTGAACTTTCTCAGCATCAGGGTATTTTGTGACCCTAACGATTTCAGGGGTGAAGAATTTTACATCAACACTCTCAGCCGAATATGAGTATATAGCGGCAAGAGCAAAGACACAACTTAGAAAGGATTTATATTTCATGATGTTATAATTTTGATTTTTAACTATGAAATGCCTCTCCGAGGCATATTTTGGAAGTTGGGGGCTTTCAATTGAAGCGACACCTTCGATAATAAAAACTGTTACCTCTCTATTCTTCGAAAAGCACTTCAAAGTCTGAATAAGCCATGTGATCTCCTCCCGACATGTTGTCAGCTTCGAATCGGAGGACAGAAGCATCAACCGGGTCGAAATTGACTGTTTGCCAGATAGGATTATTGACAATATTGGAGAATTCGCCGGATCCCACTTTCTTCCAGTTGCTCCAGTCTGTCGTCGCGTAGATGGAATAGTGCGTGACTGTTCCGTCACTTCTAAGCGATGGCGGCAGATAACGAATGCCTTTCACTTTGCGTGTCTTTCCTAAATCAACTGCCATGCTTTTAGGATGCATGTAGAATATCCGGAGGTTTGAGCACCGCTTTTCTCCTGCATCCGGAATATCAGCAGTAAGGTCCGGGGCGTTGAACATTGAAAGACGAGAGATCACAGGACATGCCTTGCTGTCGGTGACGGAGAATCGCACTTTGTCGGAAGTGACCGTAGGGAAGCAGACTATTCTTCTATGCCCGATAGTAGTCAATTTGCCATCGTCAGTAAGAGCATCCTTGAGTTCAATCCATTGTCCGTCAACAAAGGCCTCAAGTTTCCATTCCTTTACCCTCTGGCCCAGCGGTATATATTCTTCGGCAAGAAACCGGTTGAAAGTCACCGGCTGCTTGAAAGTCAAGGTAATTTCTCCGGAGGTAATACTGTCGTCGGTAGCCCAATAAGAATCATTTTTACCGTCTAAGACCTTATCGGCATTGTATCTCTTTCCTTTTCCTCTTACTGAAGAAGCAGTTGCCTTTGCTTTTTGTGCAAGGTCTTCTTTAAACACCTCATCAATCATTCGCGCAAAGGCTGCTCCTCTCAGAGAATCCGTAGGATGAATCCTTCCGTTGGGCATGATAGGGAAATTGAGAAGAAGGGTTGAATTGCGGCCGACAGACTTGTAGTAAGTATCCATTAGCTTGGAAAGGCTCTTTACATTCTCATCTTCCGACGTATGATAGAACCATCCCGGACGAATACTTGTGTTCGTTTCTCCAGGCACCCAAGAGTCGCCACCTTCAAGACCGAAATGCAACATTCCCCAATCAACCTCGCCATCTTTATTGAGCTGGCTCCAGTTGGTGGCACCAACCTCACCTCCTTCAGTTCCAACCCAGCGAAGGTCTCCGCGATCGCTGCCGTCGTTCCAGATGAGACATTCAGGCTGAAGCTCGCGTATCATCTTGTATGTTTCAGGCCAGTGGTAATATGTAGTGCGGTCTATCTGGCGGGTCTCATTAGCGCCACCATACCAACCGTCGCCTCCATTTGCCCCGTCAAACCAGACTTCGAAAATGTCTCCATAATTCGTAAGCAGTTCCCTGAGCTGATTACGGAAGTATGTCACATACTCCTCATTGCCATATTCAGGGTGGTTACGATCCCAAGGCGATAGATAAACGGCATACTTAAGACCGGCCTCCTTACAAGCCTCGGCAAGTTCCTTCACCACGTCGCCCTTACCATTCTTCCAAGGAGAGTTTTTCACCGAATACTCAGTAAACTCCGACGGCCATAGGCAGAATCCACAATGATGCTTGGCAGTGAATATAATACCTTTCATTCCTGCGTCCTTGCACACCTTGACCCATTGCTTGACATCAAGGTCTGAAGGATTGAAAAGTTCTGGCTTTTCATCTCCATATCCCCATTCCTGATCTGTATAAGTATTCAGCGAGTAATGTATGAAGGCATACATCTCCATATCCTGCCATTTCTGCTGCAATTCAGAAGGCACCGGGCCAAACGGAGCAGGGGGGTCCTCCACATCGGCATGAAAAGACAACGCACACCCGCCGAGGGCAAGCACAAACATAGTAAGCATGCCAAACAGCATATAGCGCATCTGTGGCATAAGAGGGGTTTTAATTTTTTTCATAAATTGATTTAAACAACCTTATTGCTAACATCTGCAAACTTAACGAATATTTATAAATAAAATGTGCAATATTTCGATTTAAAAATAGTACAAAATCGATATCATATCATTATTATGCAGCAAGCAATGTATAGGGTTAACCTTCAATGCACATCAATCGGCTGAAAGAGTGAATGAATAGCTGTATGGCTTGACACCGGGTACAGTATATTTATCAAGGGTCGGCTTGCCCCAAGTGTCGGCACCGCCCACACCATGAAGAGTCAGATCAATATTGACATTTACGAAGTCTCCCCGCTTGAGTTCGTATGGATGCTTGGCATCCTTAAGATCCTCCTCACCATAGTCCCAGGCGCGGATGCAAAGAGGCTGGCCATCGGCTTCTATCCGCACTGAACCGCCATTGGTTTTCTCATTGCTACTGAGAATCAGATAGTTCACATCGCAACGGTTTCCGTTATCCTGAGGTTTGATATAGTCGTGCTGATATTCAGAAAGCGGCATTCTATAATGTCCGATATAATAACCTTCTTTCCTATCCGGATAATTTTCCCAAGGTCCTCTGCCGAGATATTCAATATTGTCAAACTCTCTACCAAGACGCATGCGCATACCAAATTTTGGCATAAGCGGTATAGTGTCGCTCAGAGGAGTATAGTCGGCTGCTACATTGATATTGCCGTTACCGTCGATACTATATGTTACTTTATAGTCAGCTCCTATCGGGAGACTCATTGGGACCGCTACAATCACTTTGTCACCTTCTTTGTTAGTTTTGATTTCCTTCACAATCCTGTTTTCAGCAACGTTTTGCCAAATTGTCATTTTTTCGTTATAGTAGCCGTTTTTATCCTGATTGTCGTTGGTAGGTTTCCAGAAATATGGTTCCAACGGAGCTTTAAGAAGTTCCACACCACCTTTTTTCCATGAAGCAAGGGCACCTTTAGCATCAATTAATATCTCCGAATCACCTGTTTTTACGATAGTATTACTGTTTTTACGGCTCACTTTGGGAGTTTTAGCAGGTACAGCAGTTTTTTTGACGAGATAGGGTGCGAGTTCAAATTGTTCGGAAGCCACAACGTGTCCCTTATCTGCCCAAAGTTTTGGCTCTTTCAAGCAAGCATATACGTTTAGCCACACTCCTGCCTCGTTCTCATCAAAATCAGGGATTCTAATCTTATCGCCTTCAAGTATCAAGGATCCTTCTGATGTTTTGTCGCCACCGGTCAGAAGTTCGTAACGATATTCGTAAGAGTCAAGAGGAGTAAAGCTGTCATGATTGGTGAGATTAATGAAATTATCATCCTTACTGAACCAAATTGGCTGATAAATCTGCCTTACTACATAAAAATGTGGATTTGGCACCCTGTCAGGTCCAATCAAACCATTGATACAGAAATTTACATCGTTAGGCTTGTCACCAAAGTCACCACCATACGCCCAGAATTCATCGCTTCCAAGCTCAAGGTTGGAAGAGGGGCGCAATAATGAGCCGTCGACAGGTTTTGCAATGCCCTGATCCACCCAATCCCAAATAGCAGCACCTGCAATAGAAGGATCAGAATATATCACGTCCCAATAATCCTTGAAATTACCCATTGAATTGCCCATGGCATGGGCATACTCACGCGCAATATAAGGTTTATCACTGATATTGCGTGCATTATCTCGCATCATGTCTGGAGTCGGATAGCCTTCGTCGTGGAGGGCAGAATAACGAGGATGACAGTCATAGAAAGGAAGCCTGCTTGGATCCATAGCTACTATCGTGTCATACATTGCCTGAATATTAGGCCCGATGCCACCTTCATTACCAAGACTCCATATTATTACTGATGGATGATTGCGGTCGCGGGAAACAAGCGAGACCGCACGGTCAACATGAGCATCTTTCCAATCAGGATCATTGCCCATCTCTTCGTTGGCATAGCCATAGCCATGGCTTTCCTGACATGCCTCGTCCATGACATATATGCCGTATCGGTCGCATAATTCATATAAAATCGGGCGGTCTGGATAATGGGATGTACGCAAGAAGTTTATATTCGCCTGTTTCATCATGCGGATATCCTTCTCTATTGTGGCGTCGTCCACCCATCTGCCCGTGCGCGGATGATGATCGTGACGGTTTACACCTCTGAGTTTTACGTTTTTACCATTTATCTTGAATATCTCACCATCTGTCTCAACTTTCTTTATTCCCAGATGCCAGTTGTAGTTTTCAAGTTCTTTGCCGTTTCTATCGCTCAGCGCAATATTATATGGATAAAGCTCGGGAGTTTCTGCCGACCATAGGCGTGGATTTTCAAGTCGATAATCCAATGTAAGCTTTACAGTATCGCCCGAAAGCAGATCAACAGGACTGCTTGTGAGTTTCCTGCCATCCACATTCATAGTCACTACAGCCCCCTTTTCGGGTGTCTTCCCGGTGTTGCAGATACTTACGACAGCCTTAACATCGGCACTGGAAAAATCATCGGATAGAGCTGCATCCACATTATAATCAGCAATATGCACATTTGGGCGAACAAGAAGTCTCACGGGACGGAATATTCCNCTCAAGCGCCACATATCCTGGTCTTCAAGATAGCTTCCGTCGCTCCAACGGTAGNCTTCAACGGCAAGACGGTTTTTGNCGAGGCGTANAAACTGAGTTATGTCAAACTCTGCCGGAGACATGGAATTCTGGCTATATCCCACCTTTTTCCCGTTGACCCAAACATACATTGCAGATTTCACACCCTCAAAACTTAATGTAATGTTATTGTCAAGCATCTCCTGTGTCACATCAAATTCCTTCACATAGCTGCCCACCGGATTTCGATGATCGTAGGCATACCAGTCTGAAGGTGGTGTAGAGGTCACGCTCGGACGGTTACGCTCAAAAGGGAAGGAAATATTGACATAGATTGGTTTCCCGAAATTCTGCATCTGCCAGTTGCCCGGAACAGCAATGTTTGACCAACCGCTCACGTCATACCCATCTTCCTCAAATCCAACAGGACGGTTTTCAGGATTAGGCGACCACATGAATTGCCAGTCTCCGTCAAGCCACAAAATGTCTTTACTTTCACGATCCTTCGATGGAATCTCCAGGGTGGCATGATAGGGGAGTTTATTGATACCCAAGACATGGGGATTCTCCCAGTCTCTTGACTGGGAATACATTGCCATCACCTGCGCGAGAGCAAGCAGCAACATTGCTGTTTTTTTCATAATTTGATCTTTGTGATTTTTCCTTTATAGTCCATTTTCTTTGTCTTGTCGCCCTTGCGCACTATGAATTGACGTTTAGTCGGAGCCCCCTTGTATGTGCCGATTGCGTCATCAATTGTCAAGGTGCTGTCTTTCTCGTTCCAACGCATCTTTATACGGGTGCACTCCCCTTTTTCAAAGTCGTAGTTGTCACCGGCATCGTCATAAAGCGTGAATTCTGCATTCTGCCCCGGATATATATCTATTGTCACAGGTTTACCCACAGATGCTTCACTGTATTCAACCGGTTCTGTCGAAAGCACGATGCTACCACCTTTCACGAACAACGGCAGTCTGTCGAGAGGAGCTTCCGCAGTCACCGACTCTCCTCCATTCAGCCTCTTGCCAGTCCAATAATCTATCCAACCGCCCTCATATTCGGGCAGGTACACCTGCCTTGATGTGACATTCGGGTCCGTCACCGGGCATACCATTATGTCCCCAAACATGTATTGATCCTTTAAATCGAAAACTTGTATGTCTTTAGGGAAATCGAATGCGAGAGGACGAGCCATTGTAAAGCCACTGTTTGTCTGGGCATCAGCCATACTGTAGATATAGGGCAATAGACTGTAGCGAAGATTAATCATTTTCAGAATAGCGTCGTAATATGGTGTTCCTTCCTCGCCAAACTGCCAGATTTNGCGTGGAGTGTCAGTTCCATGACTGCGAAGAACCGGAAGGAATGTAGCNCATTGGAACATTCTGGTATAATATTCCTTGTATTCATTATCTTCCACACCTTCCGGGAACTCACCTATCCAAAACCAACGGCCCCCATTTTTAGTGAAGAAACTGCCAACGTCAACCGTCCAGTAAGGATTGCCGGTAGCAAAATAATTAAGTCCTGATGGAATCTGCTGCTTGAATGAATTCCAAGACGCATGTGTATCGCCGTTCCAAACTATTGTGCCATATTTCTGCTGTCCTCCAAATGTAGACCGGGTAAGATTCACTACACGCTTTCTGTCGGTAGCAGCTCTTTGATGATCATAGATTCCCTTGGCATGATTGAGTGAATAAAGACATGCACGCTCGGCACCTAAAGTTTCCGAGAGAATTGCATCGTTAAGCTTCCAACGCCTTTCATGGTCAGTCCATGAATAGGGTCTATTATTCACCGGCTCCGGCAACTGATTCCAATCGCCGTCAAGAGGCTCGCTACTGTCACACCACCACGCATCGAAGCCATTGCTGAAAAACTCTTCATTCGCATACTTCCAGAAAAGATCACGGGCTTCCGGATTAAAAGCATCATATACCGAATGCTCAAGCATGNANCCTTTATTTCNGAAATNTTCTTCTTCCGANCNATACTGAGGNTTATNCCAAATGCTTACNATCAGCTTTGCGTCAAGGGCATGAACAGAATCGGCAAGAGCTTTAGGATCCGGATAATACTCACGGTTCATCTTCATATAGCCCCAGCCTTGTGGCCAATAGTTCCAGTCTTGCACTATCACATCTATTGGGACGTTGCGGCGGCGATATTCCTTAAGGGTATTTATGATATCCTCTGAAGAGACATATCTTTCTTTCGACTGCACATACCCGAAGATATAGCGTGGCATCATTGCCATATTCCCTGT
>WFLX010280097.1_pt1 | contig 20194 bp, 9 predicted proteins | sample 4967041 | NCBI WGS metagenome assembly WFLX01 (sample SAMN12857096, study PRJNA449069) | gut metagenome | isolation source: stool from male and female vole | host: Microtus ochrogaster | place: USA:Florida | collected 2017
AGCCTCCATAGACTCGGTACAGAAAGTGAGCCGTTTTCCCGGAGGTCGCCTGAGAGTGCAACTGAAATCCGGCTCCCACACCCGCAACGAGTTGATAAGCCCTGTCAGGAGAACAGCTTTTTTGGATTGGCTCGGCACCTCCTAACCATTATAAGCTCGCCACCTCCTGATAACCATTATAAAAAACCAACTGCATCCCAAAAAGCCGTTTTACTCTTTGACGGAGATGTCTTCACGTCGATGCAAAAAAGAGGAGCATCCGTGCAGGGTGCTCCTCTTTTTATTCAGAACTCTAAATGAGTTTATTTCACCATTACCTTGCGGTAGATATATGCATCTTCTGTACGGACAACAATGATGCGGACACCAGGCTCAAGTTCACCAATCTTGATAACATTGTCACCGGCCTTAGGTGCCACAGCCAACTTGTTGCCTGCGAGATCATATACCTCAACTGACACCATGCCCGCCAGATCGCCATTGAGAATAATACAGCCATTCTCACATTCAACGTCATAGCCATCGCCCATTATTGATTCAACCGACACCGGAGTGCCGTCAAGATTTATCTCATATGGACTCTCAAATGAACCTAAAGGCATCTCATTGAAGCTTACAGAAGTCGTGGAAACCATTTCCTCATCATCAGGAGTGATGAAGCGGAACGAAATCTCGTCGCCCTGCACGCCATGAACGTTTATCATGATGTAGCCGTCAACATAAACGCCTACGCCACGACATTCATCGCCACTGAAAGCTGCCACTTCATATTCGCTTGCGTCTGCCTCACTGCCATCAGCATTGATGAGACTTGCCGTGAGAGGCATCACGGAAGGATACTTATGAATGTCAACCACCCACTGGCTATTCGACTGAACCTTCGCAGTCTGCTCATCAGAACCCTCAGCAGGCACGAGGCTATAGACAAACTCCTTGTCAGAATTACTGAAATAGAGATAGCCGACCCCTGTTTCAAGATGTGAGAGTGTGCCTTTCCAGTTACCTTCACCATCAACCTGAGTAAAGCCTTCAAGACCTACAATCATATCGCCTTCCTCAACTTCAAGGCCGGCAAGCAGATCTGAGATAAGTAGATCTGCATCCTCAACCGGGCAACCGATCCAATTCCAACCTTTCTTCAGTTTGACTACTGCTGTCGGGTCATAAGCCACACCAATGATGGATGCAGTAGCGGCATCAGCCGACACGCATACCTTATAAGCTTCTACCGGATTCAGTTCCTTCAAAGTGCCGATAAGCCCATGTTTCGGATCACGGACAACTTCCTGAGTATGAGAAAGGATACGGCTTATCTCTTCACCGGCAAAGTCGCTGACCGCTACCGGATTCTCCATATTATGCGAAATCCAGTTCCAGTTCTGTGCCAGCTCATAGTTGAGAGCCACTTTCCTCAACTCGAAGTTGAGAAGCACTACATCCGAAAGCTGACCTTTGTATTCAGCCACAGCCTTGATCTGCATTTGCTCACCCTCCAGATCGAAAGGACCTTCGTAGAGCTTGCGTGAGCCGTCAACAATTGTGGGATCAGTGTCGTCGGTAGTGTAGTAGATGCTGGCCTGGCTCGTAAGGGTAGCCATCTCTACTTTCTGGCTGCGGTAAAGCTGATTACCGACACTGCTTGAGGCCTCCGGGTCAAAGATCCATAGAGAATGTTCGCCAATGGAATATTCAGGAGCATCAACATCGGCATTTGCGCAGAGATATGCTTCAAATGCATTTACCCTTACGCTCTCTTCATCAGACGGACATACAAAAGCACCGGCAGTTTCATCAAGAGCGTAGACAGTGCCAACCACTGTCTCACCATCAAACGAGCCATAGAGCGAGAAGGCCTTACCGGCTGCCACGTTCTCCTCCGGTACCGGAGTATAAGGCACGTCAAATCCATCTTTGTCTTCATTCAGACTTCCGTCGGCATAGAACGTCACCGGCACAGAGGCATAAGGAGCAGCCACATTGGCCATATATGGGCGGTTTGCCACAATTGAAGTCTGAGGAGTCATTGTCTCGGCCGTCTCGTCATCAAAAGAGATGATATTGATGCCACTTCCCGGACGTTCAGCAAATTCCACGCCATACTCCATAGCCGTCGGAGTGAAAGGCAATATGAGGCCTTTCCAGCCGTTGTTGTCATCAATCCCAAGACTTCCGGGAATATCCACTGTGAAAGAGATCCGGTGGCTACCAAGATTGAAGCTTGCCGGGGCATTGAAGGCGTGGTTGCCGTCAAGGATGATATCGGACGCTGCCACACGTGTCCCATTCTGATTGAGGATAATATTCAAAGCCTCGGAATCAGGGATCTCGTGAGCACCGATATATATCAGGCAGTTGGGGTTAAGACCTCGGAACGACTCAGCGGTGATGCCGCTGCCGTTGCGTGCGCCCGCACGGCGGATGCGCTTCGCAGGAGCCTCAGCAGGTGTAGGCTCGGTGGCTGCATCAGACGATGGAACAAGGATATTCTTGAGGTTAGTGCACCCCTCGAACGCTCCCTCACCGATGGCATTCACACCGGGAAGTGTGATGGTTTCGATATTGGTGCAACCCTGGAATGCTCCCTCTCCGATTTCGGTTACAGTGGGAGGCACAATTATGCTGTGGAGATTCTCCATACCGGCAAACGCATTTGCGGGAATGACCTCGTTCTCGAGTTGGGAGAGATCCAATGTCTCAAGTGACTCAAACATTTCGCGCAATGTCTCAAAATCTTCCTCGTTCATTTCGCCGGTGACAGTAAGCTCATTGTAGTTAGCCGCCTCCTCTTTCTTAAGAGTGCTGAGGTCATCGGCCGGAATCGGGTCGCCTTCCTCATAGTGAGCGATAGTGCTGATTCTGATCCACGTATCACCCTCAAGAGCCGGAATAGTGTAGATGCCGTTGTTTGACTCAAGGATCATTTCCCTCTCCTCATATTCAGGAGTCTTGCCCGGCACGGTCATTACCTTTGACATAAGATTAACTACCGGCTCAGTCTTGGAAGACAGGTTGGTAAGCGTAAACTTGATTTCGCTGCCCTCCCGGTACAAAACAGGCTTGACCTCGGTATTCACTTTACCATTCACCATATACTGGAAATACGACATGGGCACATTCCTCCATTCGCAGCCTTCGGGCAACTCAATTATCTGAGCCTCTATATCCTCCGCACCTTCCTGATTCTCAAAGTTGACGGAATAATAGAAATACAACTCAATCTCATGGTTCTGGGGTACCCAAGGGCCGGAGGTAGCNGAGTGAATCCATCTGAGGGCAAGCTGGCCTCNNGTCATATTNACAATCTGCTCAGGGTAGATTCTGTAAGACGAGGTAAGATNANAGTGGTATGCATCCAGATTGTTGAACACGTCATCACCGTTATCGTAGAGCTTAAAGGGAACACCCGGACGTATGTATGAGTTGTTTTTTGAAGAAGGTTGCTGGTAGTTGGGAAGCAAAAGCTGGAATTCCACATCGGCCTCACCTACCTCAACACGGTCAAGGCTACCTTTATATGCATCTACTGCCACACGTGATCGGTCGACCTTAACCCAATAGATATCTTTTGCCTCAGCAGGAGCTTGATAGATATTGAGCATTGACCACCATGTGGAAGGCACGCTATAACTCTCTTCCGACCCTTTTGGAACCTCAAGAGTGATTTGAGAAAGGACACCGGATGGGAACGGGGAAGTCTTGCCGCAAGTAGGCGCAACTGTAGGCTTAGCGATAATTTTCCTCAGGTTTACACAAGCGGCAAATGCTCCATCGCCAATGTAGTTAACATTAGCAGGAATAGTAATTTCCGAAATCTGAGTGCAACGAGCGTAAGCATTCTGGTTGATTCGCTCAATACTGTTAGGCAGTATTATAGTCTTCAAGGATGAGACGGCGCTTGCATTGGCAGGAGCGAAAGCATTTTNAGGANTTGAGTTNCCNGTCATTGCAGCGCCCTNGATNGNCACGTCGNCCANATCCAGATCAATGNTAGTGCTTGCATTTGCCCTGATAGCGTCAANATCACTCNCANGCNNTGTCCCGATGAGCNTAACACGAGTGGNGCAGTCGGCCAACTTAGACGCCAGCAGTCCTTCCTGAATGTTGTAGACCATGTAGTCGCCGGCATCCGCATCTTTCACCGTAACAGTAACGTCAAGATCTTCAAGCACAGCCGGAATTGACACGTTGGCTATGGCAACATTGCTTACCATAGTCTCTCCATTGACAGCAACGGAAACACGCTGAGCAGGATTGATGGCAGAAGCCTTTATATTGAAAGGCATGCCACGTACCACCTGAGAAGCACCCCCTTCAATCTTCGCGCCCGTGACGCTTGTAGGCATCACGACATTATGATAGATCACCGGATTGCCGATAGCCTCAAGGCGATCAGCAATGGAATCAGCCTCACCCTCCACAAGTTGCCAATTCTTCTTATTATAGGAAGTGGCAAGGCGGATCTGGTTGCCTTCATTCACCTGAGCCTCCTTCACCTGACAGTTGAAATTATAGCAGAGATTTTGGGCGTTCGCATTGTAATAGTTGCTTACAATCGAGGAAATGAACTCTTTTATACCTCCATTCTTATCAGTGAGCACTATACCATAGAACTTGGCGGCATCATCTCCTTTTGGAACTTTGATGGCATTTGCACGCACCACAAAAGACTTCTTGAAAGGCACGTTCACAATATCTGAGACAAGACCAATGCCACCTGCATCGCCGGTAAGTTTCCAGGTTTGGTCAACAGTGGTTGCCTGTGGCTCCTGAAATTCTACATGGATAAGTGTGTTGCTGTTGACAGTTGCGGTGTAGGCACCTGATTCATCGGCGGCAAGGCGTGTAGAATTNGCATATACCNNCATNACANCATCCCNGNATGAATTGTCAGTCTCGAGCTCAAATTTATATTGGTCGCCCTTATTGAATTCGGTGCCTTCTGTGATAGAAGTAAATTTCAGGCCATTCTTTTCAGCTACAGTTACGGAGAAAGTTGTGGGAGCTGCAGGAACACCTTCAACAATTTCCTTGAAGTCTTTCCAATAGTCTTTCGCACCATATTTTGCGGCAGCCCCTGCAGGTACGATCAACTTATCCTGAGGCACACCGGAGAATACGCACCAGTTTACCCATGCCGGATCAGAACGACGGGAGATGACCTCACGCAGCTGGTTACAACCAACAAATACATTGTATTCCCACGTGCCTACCGATGCCGGAATATCAATAGAACGCAGACCGGTCTGCGCCAGACAGCCGTTCTTGAAAGTATTCAAATTGCCGGGCAGAACAATGGTCTGTAGCGAACGGTAACCCATTAAAGCTTTGGTAGGAATTGCATTGGCGGGATTAGAACCGAGTGCCACAATGCTTACCTGTGAAATGTCAAGACGCTCAAGCTTCATGCGCTCACGAATGAAAGCAAAGTCATCTGCGTTCATAGTTCCAAACAGAGTGAGATCCTTTATTGTGGAGGTCTCATTCTCATCAAGCAGATTCTTTAGATTACCCGCAGTGACCCAAAGGGTACTCTTCTCGAGCACATCGGCAGCATTCTGAACCACGAGAGTTACAGTCTGATCTTCAAGAACGTTGGGCAGCTTATAGTTATGTGAAGCATCGGGAGTAAGTATAAAACCGTTAGCTTTCACCGTAATTACTTTATCTGCCGCTTTAGACACTACCCTGAAGGAATAATCACGTCCTTTGATCACTCTCCACTCATCGGCAGTGACGTCCGCATCATTTGAGGAGGCGGGAAGAATGACATTGAAATAAGGTATTGATCCATTTTTTGCAAGTGCATCACCGGGAGCCAGAAGGTCACCAGCTACNGGAAGCCAACCGTCTGAATAATNTGTCTTTGACACCAGGCGCACNACNTCACCCTCTGCCACCGATATGCCGGCAGGNAGCGTACAGTTAAAGTCAACANACTTATGGATCTGCAATGNAATGAGGTTGAAGTTACTTCCNTCGTTGAGAAGAGCCTTCTGCTTACCTGCCGCATCAAAAAGAGCCACTGCGAGTTTGCCGTTGAAATCAGTGTTGGAAATATTCTTGACAGCACCTGCCCTCACTGAGAAAGGTCCCTTGGTTATGTCGTCAACATTCAAGGTAAGACCGACCTGACGCTCGTCGCTGGTGATATGGAGAGGCGACCACTCAAGGGAGTTGGTTGCCGGCTTTATGTTGTAGACGATAGTCATAAGGTCATTATAGCTGTGGGCTTTGCTCACCACAGGATTCAGCGCATCAGACGCATAGTAACCGTTGGCAGAACCTCCCCAGCCCCAGTTGATGTGGAAGAAAGGTGTGTCACCACGCATCTCATAACCATCGCATACGAAGGCATGCCCCGACGAGACATCCTGTCCGCTGTAGAGCACCGGGCGGTCAGCATCGATTTCATTTACGATTATCTCATCCCACGCATTACGGTCAATCTCGGAGCGCTTCTTATAGGATACGCCTGAGTCATAGCCGAACAAGGAAGTCAGTGCGTATGGCACCTTAACTTCAAATGCGCTTGAGCTTGACATGCCGAAGTCAGTGCCTATGGCGATAGCGGCATCTGCAACGAGGGTGGCAACGGCCTCCCCCTCTTCCATACTATAGCCGTCGCGATAATTGCCATTACCCATCTGGCTCCATGCGTAGGCATTTGATTCGCCATCCTTAATCAACGAGGAAGGGCGGTTAGCTGGATACTGATGGTATTTAAGAATCTCAGCCAGTGCCACGCCCACACAACCTGTCAGTCTGCGGTTAGGGATATTGTTATTGAAAGGTGCTTCCTGACTCCACTCCGGAGTAGAAAGGAGTTTAGCTGTCTGAGCAGCACGTGCCACACGAGTTGCGCCACCCCCATAATATACATTATCCACAGGAGCCGACAAAAGATAGCTCGCGGAGGTAGGGATATAAGCTATATCCCAGGTTGAATCATAGGAATAACCTATCACCGGCATAGAGCTGTCATCTGCCGACACGATTACAAAACCTTTCCCGTCTTTTGCATTAAACACATAGCAAACCGGGTTAAAGGAGCCATCATCGGACACAACATGCGCAAGGGTAAGGGCATCCTTGTGTGCCAACCGATCGATGTCGCTTTCCTGAAAAAATTCAGCAGCTAAATTTTGTGCCTCATCCACACTCAGGGTCGCCCCTCGTGAAAGGGAGGGAAACAAACCGCATAATGCCAGAATCAGCAGTGTCTGTCGAATTGATTTAAGCATAAGATGTTGTTATTAGTTGATTTATTTGACAATCACTTTCATACCGTTAATGACGTAAAGGCCCGGTGTAAGCCACGCCCTCACCTCATTAATCTTTACATTCTCATAGAGGAGTTCACCATTCAGGCCATAGACTGTGACAGCCTCGTTTTCGTTCAATCGGANTGCGTCTATGGCTGAGCTCCCTGAGATGGTNCCATGAATCACCACATCATGGGCCGGCATAGTCTCGGGTATTTCCTCTTCCCATCCGTTAAATTCAAAGCCCTCATCAGTTTCCGGCTCCGGAATATCTATTTTAGTGCCATAGTCTAACTCCTCATCCATATAAATATCTTCATTCAGATAGACTGTCAGACGGTATGAGTTAACAGCATATGTGCCTTCGAACTCAAGATTCTCGGCAGGCATAGTGTCAGGCACATCTCCCCAACCNCTGAAAGTGTATCCTTCTTTTTNCGGCGCCTCCGNCANTGTGATCTTTTCACCATANGCCAATTNGANAATNTCAAACTCCTCGCNNTCNNTTTTAAAAATCACACTATAGATCGCAGGAGCAAATGAGACAGTCAGTTCAATATCACTGTTGACGATGATCTCACGCTCTGCATTTGTATCACCATCGCTCCACGAATCTAAATGATAACCTGTGTCAGGAATGGCCACGACTGTCAGCACTGTTCCCATTGCATATAGCCCGTCTTCAAACTCAACGGTTCCATGATCACCGGGAATGATCATGACATTGAAATAAGGAGTCAACACATAGGGCTCGGAAGGGAGGCCAACCATTTGATCAGGTATAAACATGAATTTATCCTCTCCTTCAAGAACTGTCAGCTTATCTGTGGCCTTATCAAGGAGGCTGAAATTCACTTCTTCATTTCCTGAAGGATCATTGCTGCGTATACGCATATACAAGCAACTGCTGCCATCGGGCAACTCCAGTTTCTCTGCCACACCACGACACTCGTCTCCGACAAAAGCACCAATCTCATATAAAGACAAATCTTCATATGCCTGATCAGTCAGTCTGAAATAAAGGCTCATGTCATAACGGAAATCTGACGGATTCACTGTCCATGCTTTTGACCGGAATCCGGCGAACACAGAAAGGCATACCGTCATAATAATCATAGACAGCATGCTCAATGTCTTGCCATTAAATCTTTTTTTCCACATTAAAAGTTAAAGTTAGATTAAGAATTATTATAAAAATTATTGATTAAGCTTCAAAAAAGGACCATGGAAAAAATCTATTTATGGTTCCATCGAGTACAAAATTACTACTTTTCCAAGAAATAATTATAATTAACTACGAAAAAATATTTTCCTGATTAACCGGTTTCTCGCTCTTACGGGACGACCACCAGCGAGATAAGAAAAGCCGGAGAAGAAAGATGGTGCCCCGGAAAGTCAGTTCTATGCACATTGCCAGCCATACGCCCCGCAGCCCCATGCTGTGGGAAAGCCACCATGCCAAAGGAACCCTCACGAGCCAAATGCTACCGAAGTTCATGGCGGCCGGCAGTTTGGTATCCCCCACCCCGACAAAGGCCCCATATGCCACAATAGAAGCGGCAAACATCGGTTCAGCCCATGCTTCAATACGCAGCACTTCCGCCCCTAAATCACTGATTGCCTTCACAGGCGAAATCAATCTCATAATGTCGTCAGCAAACACATACATAAGCAATCCCATCACCGTCATTACAGCCATTCCCAATCCTACAGCCATATAACCGAAGCGGCGCACCAATACAAACCTCCCCGCTCCGTGACTTTGTCCCGTAAGTGCAGTCGCAGCATCCCCGATTCCGTAACCAGGCATATAACAAAGACTCTCGGCTGTCACGGCAAAGGCGTTAGCGGCAATAGCCACAACTCCTAATGGCGCCACAATCATGGTGATGGCTATCTGAGCCCCACAGATGACGGCATGTTCAACCGTCATCGGCACTGAGATCCCGACTGCCTTATGAGTCACAGGCTTTGTCAGCCTCCATGACCCTCTATGACCGGCAAGACGGATCTCCGGCTGCTGCCTGCACGCATACCACATCATCAAGGCCGCACATACTGCCTCGGCTCCTACTGTGCCCAATGCCGCCCCAAGCACTCCCAATCCAGCACCCGGCACTGTAAGAGAAACGCCCCCTATTTCATAGGCGTGGGAAGGAAAGATTAACAGGAAATTAAACACACAGTCAAGCACACACATCAAGCCGCTTATCAGACTTGGAATTTTCATGTTGCCGGCACACCTCAACATACCCCCGGCAAGATAGTTAAGAGTAAGCAGTGGGAGTGCCGCAACGAAAACCACAAAATATAACGACGCAGCCCCACATATGGATTCTTCCCCCCCAAGCCAGTGAGGGAGCCGCCAGGCTATGGCTATGCCGATAAGAGCAATTGTAAAACTGAAAAGAAGTGCAGCCACGATTCCCTGCCGGAACACCTTACGGGCACCATCACTATCATTGGCTCCCACTTTATGGGCAATCTGGACCGAATAGCCCGAGGTCATTGCCGAGCAAATACCCCAGAAAAGCCACAGGCTTGTTGACACAAGTCCGATGGCAGCGGAGTCGTCCGCTCCGAGCCTACCCACCATCGAAGCATCTATATACTGCATCGCGATGCTCGACAATTGGGCAAGCATCGCCGGAAACGAGAGAGACAAAGTGAGACCAAGCCGCTGACCCCATGTCAACGGCTTGCCCTCACGTATTAATCTTATATCTGTTGTCACAATCAGTCAATTAATAATGGCCAATTCGCCGGAGTGCCTCATCAAGCCTGCGACGTGGACATGCGTAATTTATGCGGATATATTCCGGAGCACCATAAATGGAACCGGAGCTGACGCGCACCTTTGATTTTTCAAGAAGATACTCCTCCATCTCGTCACCGGTCATTCCTGTCGCACTCACATCTATCCATGCCAAATAGGTCGCTTCAGAATTGCACACTTTCCAACCGGGAAGCTTCGAGGCAACTGTCTGACGAAGAAACTCATAATTCCCGTCAAGATAAACTTTCAGGGCACCAAGCCATTCTCCTCCCTCATTATATGCGGCCATAAGGCCTTCCACTCCGAATGGATTTACATCACACACCTCATTGTCGTTGATTGCGCGGTCAATGCGTGCCTGGGTCCTAACATCAGGACAGACTATATTGGCTATCTGAAGTCCCGCAGTGTTAAATGCTTTGCTCGGAGAGCAACATACGATAGCCTCATCATCCACCAGTCCATAGGGGACATAACTATATTCCGCATGAGTAAGCTCGCAATGAATCTCATCACTTACGACCCGCACATCATGTCGGTGACATATGTCTCTTATAGTTCTCAGTTCTGTCAGGGTCCACACCCTTCCTGTCGGATTATGGGGATTGCATAAAATCAGAAGTTTATTGCGCGAATCGGAAGCCAATTTCTCCAGATCCTCAAAATCTATATGGAAAGAAAACCCGTCTCCGTCCTCTTTACGCACAAGAGGATTCTCGATGTTGCGGCATCCGTTGTTTCTTATCGAGGAGAAAAAACAGTTATAAGCCGGAGTCTGAAGAATGACGCCATCACCGGGCACAGTCAGGGCTTTTATGATCGCAGAGATAGCAGGCACCACTCCGGAAGTGTATATCACCCTGTTGCGGTCTATTTCCCAGTCATGACGATGCTTAAACCATCTGATCAGGGCATCATAATACCGCTCCGGCACATCCACATAACCGAATATTCCAGACGCCACACGTCGCCGAAGAGCCTCCGTAACTGCCGGGGCAGTGCGGAAATCCATATCAGCAACCCAAAGCGGAATCACCTCCCCGTCTTCAATGGTGTCCCATTTCAAGGAGGAGGTGTTGCGTCTTTGCGTCAATTCATCAAAATCAAATTTCTGCATCTGTAATAATTTTTACAGGATCGATAGCCTTTGAATGCTCATCGATTATAATCTCGCCAAACGAAGGAGCCTTGATGCATCCTGCCATAGGATTCTTCACACTCGTGACAGGAGTCAAGATAGTGGCGTTGACCTCACTGTCTTCAAATGCAAGATCGCAGTCAGGTGCAAACTCGCAATCTTCCAGAATCAAATCGCGGGCATAGCACAGTGGCTGAGTGCCGGAAATCTTACATCTTACAAGACGCAAGCGACGTGAATGCCAACCTAAGTATTCACCGATAAGCTCGGAGTCATAGATCGTGACATTCTCTGTGCCCCAGAAAGCATCCTTTGAATGAATAACGGCATTACGTATCTCTACATTGTGGCAATATTGGAAAGAATAGTTACCTTCCTGATACCAGTCTTCAATCTTTATGTCGTGAGAATGCATGAAGAGATAGTCTGCCTTACGGACATTCACATTGCGGATATCGACATTGCCGCAATGCCACAGGGTCTCCTCAGCATCAGGAATACTGACATTACGCAAAACAATGCCGTCCATCTCGCGAAACATCTTAGGAGCATCCACCTGAGTGTCGGTCATAACCAGATTACGGGAATACCACAGCGCAGCCCGGGCACCCGTAGTAAACAGACAGTTAGTCACCTTGAAACCATCAACGTGCCAGAAGGGATATTTCCCTTCAAAACGGCAATTCACGGCGTCAATATTGGCACAGCATTTAAGCGCAGACTCACCCGCATGAATCACAACATTTTCCAGTTTAACATTTCTGGCACCAAAAAGAGGACGTTCCCCTCCGAATTCTCGGTCTTTAATAACTTCCATATAATAAATCAGATCTTTTAAGTATGGCATAACAGCCATGCTTATTATTGGGTTTATGCTACAAAGTTACACTTTTTTACCGGTATAATTCCAACCCGAATAACGGAAATGTGTACCATAATCGTATATTCAATCAATATTCATCTCATAACTTCATTTTTCAATTTATTTTTTACAGTATAAACATGGTCAATTTATGAATTTTGACTAAATTTGCAGATATAACTTCAATAAAAAATGTCACGCTTTGTCAAACATTTTATATATCTTATTTTCAACTGCCTCTATTCCAGAGAAGAGCTCAAGTCTTTTATGACACCCTTCCTCACTACTCGGCTGACGGAAGCGGGATATCGTTTTATTATTTCAGAAGCGTCTGCCAGACTTTTCCTAATCCCCTTATTAGTTTTTATCGCCACTCTGTTCCATACCGAGTCAAATGCTGCCACTGCTATCTTTCATGCAGAAGTAAAGGTTGAAAATGGCGACAAGTGGATTTCAATGCCCACAGAGGAATTGATGAAAATCGGGAAAGGATATCTGCATGAAACCTTTATGCCAGACAGTGCCTTGGCAGTATTTTCCATCATCACCAACCGTTATTCCCCTAAGATGACTCTGCCTGAGAAGAAAGAGATAGTGGCTGCCTTCAATGGGCTTTGGGAGACCTATATGTTTGGTTATTTTGACTACACAGAGGCAAGCCGGGTTCTTTTGAGATCATTTGACGTCTGTGAGGAGGCAGGGCTACCCGTGAGCCGGAATTATTACAATATGGGGATTATGTATCAAAACATGGCTGAGATAAGCAGTAATTCCGAGATACTTTATAAAGATGCCATCGAGCATTACAAAGAGGCATTCCGGGCAGCTGATAAAGAAGGTGACGCCAAACTTTTTGTGGCAGTAAGTTCGAGCCTAACAGTTGTTGCCAAGATTCTTCGAGACCCCTCAATAGTGGCAGAGGAAATTAATATTCTTAAAAGCCGCGCCCACGACATGAAACTTGAGAATATCTGGCGCTACCACTTTGCCACGAACCTTTATTACGGACTTGTGGCGCTTTCAAAGTCGGATTATAAGGGAGCCATATCCTACTTCAAGAAAATGCAAAAGGCAATCCCTGAAGACGATGACCCTGAAGTGGTGAGGCATTTGGCCTATACTCTGCTTTGCATTGCTGATGCGGAGCAACAAGATGGAAACTTAGCAGAGTCAAACCGGATAAGGAATGAAACATTGGCACTTTGCCGCAAATATGACATAAAAGACGGCGTGCTTCAATGTCTTGACACATTGGCGAAACAATTTGAGAGAGTTGATAAAGAGATTTCCCTCAATTATCGCAACCAGTATCTTACTTTAAAGGATTCTCTTTTGAACTATCGGCAGATTGCCAGTGTGAAAGAGATGAAAATTCATCAGCAATTAAAAGATTTTGACAATCAGATAGCCGACATGAAACGCAAGGAGGAGCGCCAAATTCTGGTCATTACTATAGTGCTCATCATAGTGACGGCTACAATTATGATGCTTCTCATCATATACCTTAAAAACAGAAAGCTGAAGTCGCTCAACCAAGTTCTTTATTCAAAGAATCTGGAATATCTCAAAGCCGAGGAACAGCGCAGGCTCCTTCATAAAGAACGAGAAAGAGAAGCAACTGTCAACATTGGTCAAGNGNTGGAAANACCNGCTNAGAANGAATCNTATTCCGAGGACACTGAGCCTTCCACTTCTACTAAATATAAAAACTCGCAGCTTGCAAAAGAGAGCAAGGAGGAGATTATGCTAAAGATTATGGAGGTGATGGAAGAATCAGAAGAGATTTTTCAACCCGGCTTTTCAGCAGCCAACCNCTCTGAACTGACTGGNGTGAATTATAAATATATATCCCAAGTTATTAATGAAACTCATGGGTGTAACTTTAATGTGTTTCTCAATGAGTTTAGAGTTAAAAGAGCCTGCGTGCTTATCAACTCCATGTCGAAATCAATGCCTATCACTATTGAAGGACTTGCCAATCAAGTAGGGTTTCGTTCACGAAATTCTTTCGCGGTTGCTTTTAAAAAATTTACCGGTCTTAACCCCTCTGAATATATCCGCGCAGCTAAGGCAAGCCAGTCATAGCCACATTTTTCTGCTTTAATAATATAAGCATATCCTATAGCCATCAGAACAATGCTCATATAAGGAAAGGGAAGCATATTAGATTTACCAGCATAATAATAAATATTATATGCATTTTTATACAGATATTCTTNTATAAAACATCATAGTCCTAATANTTTACTATAATTTATGCTCATTATCATGATTAAGGGCAAAAAANCACNTCAAAGAATTGGCANAAAANATAAGGGTNCCTAACTTTGCGGAAGTTAACACATATTAAAATATGCAAAAATTATTATTGACATCCCTCCTGCTTGCATCCGGCTTNGGATGCGCCTATGGATTAGGCAACCCGACAATCCAATATTATAAGAGCGATTTCCGGGACACCGCACCCGCACGTCCTTTAGGAAACTGGACATGCCGTGGCTCGGGGAAAACCGCCCAGGATATCAAAGTCGGTACTACCGACAACGATTTGCGTGCCTATTTCCCGTTAGGGTCGCAAGCTTTTGTGCCTATAGATTTCACCCAATACGGCATCGTCTATTGCAGCAACTCCACTACAGATGAGGGAGGAGCAGCAAATGAATGGCTCATCAGCCCAGCGATTGACCTCTCAGACACTCCCGATAAGATGATGCTTGCATTCGACGTACTTGCATTCGGATCGGACACAGAACCTAAAATTGAGGTGTATGCATCAACCACCGGTACTGATGAGGCGGATTTCAACTCAGCTGCCCTTTATATAGGACGCTCTTCCAATAGCCCCCAATATCCTGTTGTAAAGAGAATTTATAAAGCAGTGTCTGGAATATCCTCCCCAACCACTCATCTCGCATTTGTCAACAAAAGCCGGAACGCCCAAATTCTCGGTTTCTATAACATAGAGTTGGCAGAATATATCATTGATGTCACCAATCCGGCGGAAAGCCACGTTTCAGTGCCCGGTGATGTCTATATAAATGCGGAAATCGGACTTCAAACCCCTCAACCATGTGAAGGGTTCACAGTAGTTTTGTCTTGTAACGGCGAAGAGCAAATATTCACTTCCTCCAAGGAACTCGGCACAACCTACACGCGCACAGAGGTCAGCTTCCCACAACCCATATCAATCTCCTATAACCAAAGTCTGAGCTACACTATGACCGTCACTCCCAACTATGAGGGAGCAACCCCCGCAGTCTATTCTTACGATATGAGCTGCACGGAAGGTTATGAGTCAACATGCGTAGAAGAAGAGGGCACCGCAGTGTGGTGTGGATGGTGCATAAGAGGCATGGCCGCCTTCCAGCACTTCTCTGCCGATTACGCCGATCGCTTTATAGGTATCGCTGTGCACGGCACCCCTGACCCTATGTATCAGGAATATTACGTGACTCAACTTAAATCACAATGCGGCATAACAGGCTATCCCATGGCTGCNTTCAACCGTTCCTACACTGGTAATCCTTATGATCGTGANGCTGTAGANGCAATTCTCTCAAAACGTTCCGGATATANGNTTGACATCAAAAAGGTGGTATATAATGAGTCTTCCGATCATCGCGTATCAGTGACTTATGCCCCTAAACTTGCCTTTGATACTAACTCCGCCGANATCACTGCCGTTGTAGTCTTGACNGAAGACGGCCTTACCGGTACAACTATNGACTGGTGTCAGACNAACTATTACTCCGGTATTAGTGANGAGGAGATAGAAAGTGCAANNGGTCCCGGNTCATGGAAATATTTCAAACGATATTGCGAATTGCCCTCGCTAATTCCCTTTAACCAAATAAGCTTTGACCATGTGGCAATGGGCATCTACAATTCATTCAACGGTGGGGGCAATGGCGCTACGTTGCCAAAAGAGTGGAAACAAGATGAGGAACAAGAGTTTACGATCTCCTTTGACATGCCCCTGCAGCAAGTTCCTAATGAGGGTGGNGTGCAGAACTGGGAAAACACTCATATNATTGTTATGCTACTCGACAATATGTCAGGGCAAGTTTTGAATGCCACAAANATCGGAGCTAAGGACTATCAGACATCAGGCATTGANGAAATCNCATTTGCAAACTCAATAAATGTAAATCGTGTAGGCAACTGTCTGAATGTGGAGTTGGATGGAGAAGCTACAGTAGACGTCTACAATGTTTATGGATTCCATCTCCATTCTTCCCAAATATATGGAAACACTGACATTGATGCCTCTTCATTCTCGGGCTCAATAATCGTTCGTGTAGCCAGAGACAACCATAGCTATGTTAAGAAACTATTGTTCTAATAAGAGACGACGCGAAAAAACGTCTTACATAAATATTTCACTTTAATACTTTTTTTATGAGAAAACCCAACGTAATTCTGACAGGAGCACTTCTGGGACTATCAACGTCAACGATGGCTTTCCTTTCAATGGAGAGAACCGGCACAACCCTTCCGGCATCTGCACAGAATGAAACGACACCTGTAGAAAGTGTGTTGAAAGCTCCAATGGCAAAATTGGCTCAGAGAAATATCGCCTCCGGGTTATATGTCTACTCAATCGGTGGCAACAATGGTTGCCCTGTCGGTCTTTTCAGCACCGACATCGACGGCACCATGACCCACCTCTGGAGTCCTGACTTCGAGAGCGAAGGTTGGCACATGTTTAACGGCTGGATGTATAACGGACATCTAACCGGATTCATTCAGCATCAGACCGACGGTGCCTATGATGGTATCAAGCTTATTGAACAGGATTTTGAAACGGGAGAAGTGATTGACTCCCGCTCACTTGACGCTTCTGACTACAACACATGGTTCCTCTATTGTGACTACATTCCGGAGAAAGAGGTCATCTTCGGTGTAGGCCGCGATGAAAAAAACTGGGACGCGTTAAAGACTATGAATATCAATGACCTGAACGATATCAATAACATATGCACAGTATATTATGATTATCTGATTGTAGCGTTGGCTTATAATCCCTATGACCAGAAGGTATATGCCGTCACGCGCCAAAAGGAATTTGTCAGAATAAATCAGGAGACAGGAGAGTATGAGTATCTTTGGACTCTTCCTATCGGGGATATGAATCCGGACTATAAGATGGCCCTCACTTATCTTCCGAATGCTGATGAGTATCTCTTTGCAGCTACGCCCAATGACTTAAACATGCCAACGGTCTATTACCGTCTTGATGTAGAATCTAAGATTATTGCCCAGACTACTCAGCTCGTAGACTCAAACGTTGTAACTTTCTTCATCAATACTGATGAGAAAGACATGGAAGCACCTCTTCGTCCGGAATATGTTAGCATGAACTTCCCTGAGGGTGCACTTGCAGGCTCCTTTACTTTCACTATGACAAGTGAATTGGCTGGTGGCAATGCTGCTACTGAAAATCTCACATGGACTTTCTACACTGATGGAGAGGAAATCACGTCAGGAACTGCCGAACCGGGCGCTTCCGTTGAGGTAAACACAGAGTTTACCCAAGGCACCCACACAATTGAGATGGCCAGTGCAATAGGCACTCACGAGGGTCCTTCTTTCAAGAAGCAGGTTTATATCGGTAATGATACACCCAAAGCTCCAACCAACGTAGTGTTGACAGAAGGAAATGTGACATGGGACGCTGTCACAGAGGGTGTAAACAACGGCTACCTTAATCTTGACGATATGATCTATGAAGTCTACATCAATGACGAATATATAGGCGAAACTGCAGAAACGTCTCTTGACTTCAACGTGGCTCCCACTGATGCATTTGGCAAACACACTGCAACCGTCATCGCTATCTGCAATGACATTGAGTCAGAGAAAGGCACCTCCAATTCTGCTGTCTATGGTGCGCCAATGACTCTTGACGTGTTCTTCGGTCCTAACCGCGATGAAGCATCATTGTTCACAGTCATTAAGGAAGATGTGGAAAATGCTCTTGCATGGGGCTTCGACAGCTGGGACGAGGCATTCGCAACTGACTACGCATGGAAAGCCTCCAACACATGGCTTGTTAGTCCGCCAGTCAATATGGACGACACAAACGTTGTATATGCGGTAGAATTTGACGCCCTGACTGCTCTTACTATGAACGAGGACGAAGCTTACATGAGTGTATATGTAGCCTCTGATGCCAATGCCGACATTGAAGATGCTGAAAAGGTATTGTTTGAGCCCTACATGCCAACAATGAATGAATACACCAAATATCGTGCTATCTTCTGCATNTCTGAGGCATCAGCNAAGCACATTGTGTTTAAGGCATATTCCGATTATCTGGCATACCAGTTCAAAGTGCGCAATATATCAATNGCTAAGACTGANCTTTCTCCGAAAGCTCCTTCCGGTGTCACTAATCTGGAAGCTATTGAGGCTGAGAATGGGGAACTCAAAGCAACCGTAATTTTCAACATGCCACTTGTTGATCTGACTGATAATGACTTAGCTGCAGATGCAGAGATAACAGCCACTGTCACAGCTGGTGAAGAAAAATCAGTTGTAACAGGTAAGCCGGGTGAAGAAATGAGTGCTGTCATCGCCACCGTACAGGGCAACAACAATATTGCCGTGTCTGTAGCAATTGGCGAAGACGCCGGAGAGACATGCAANGTGAATGTCTACANAGGTATTGACCGCCCGGGAATGCCGAAGAACTTTAAGGCAGAAATCGGTGAGGATCCCTACACCGTAAACTTCTCATGGGAAGCTCCTGAAGGCGCTCAGGGTAAGTATTTCGAAGCAAAGGACATCAAATACTCCATACTTTACAAATCAGGCTGGTATACATACGATGTTGGTGAGATTCCTGTAGACGCAACTGAGTTTACATTTACATTCCCTGATGGTACAGATCAGAATCAATATACATTCTATATAAATGCCACCAACGAAATTGGTGAGGGTGCTTATGCAACCTATGATTTAATTGCAGGCAAGCCTTACGAGCTGCCAATGGTTGAGAACTTCGAAGGTAACCGCTATACGTATTATCCGTTTGTTCTTACCTATCCTTCAGAAGACTACATCGGTTCCGGTGCTATCTTCCAGGCTCCTTATTACACCAACGAGCTCTTCGAGAAATATGATCATCCTTGTGTCACTGCCTTATCCACTATTGATGGTGATGTCAAGTCACGTCTTGCATTCCCAATGTTCACGACAGAGAATATTAGCGGCACAGTGGTTATCAGACTTGAAGTTTGGACCGGAGACCTATCAGCAGAGACAATGACACTCTATGGCAATTCCTACTTCACAGAAGAGCCTATCGAGATCGGCACAATCGAAAAGGGTACAGGCTGGACTGAGGTTAACTTCACTCTGCCAGACGAGTTGCTTGGCAAACAGTGGTGTGAGCTCTATCTCGACAGCGAGTATAGAATGGCTGACACCTACACAATGGTTTACTCTTACTCTATTGAGACCACAACTGGTGTCGATACTATAGCTTCTCAGGGCGGCACAATCCGCGCACTGAAAGGCTCCGTAACCCTTAATGGTCTTCAAGGTGCTTCCTACTCTATCTTCACTCTCGATGGCAGAATTGTCAAGAGTGGTGTGGCAGAGAGCAACCAGTACTGCGTAAGTATCGCTCCAGGCACGTATATAGTGCGTGTAGCCGACAAGACTGCCAAGGTNATTGTANGNTAATCATAGNTAATATACACTATTCCANACTAATTTGATTGGAGGGTGTNCGGTTCAAAAACCAGATACCCTCCTTATTTAATTTTATAAAATAGTCATCATTTGTTGGCAGCATCAGGATTTTTAGTTAATTTTGCCTATGAAAATAGCGTTATGGAAATAATTTTTAAACCGGACATCTTCGATTTGATCATAGGGAGCATGGCTGTGCTTGCCGTGATAGTATTTATTGCTCTTCACCGGGTTGAAGCCGCCTACGGCATGACATATAACCCCAAATGGGGTCCATCGGTCAGCAACCGGATTGGATGGGTGGTCATGGAGGCTCCGGCATTCCTATGCATGGCGCTGATATGGATATTAAGCCCGCGAAACACTGATGTGGCTCCTTGCGTCATGGCAGCCCTATTTGAATTACACTATTTTCAACGCACATTCATCTTCCCTGCCCTCATGAGAGGGAAAAGCCG
>WFLX010116734.1_pt1 | contig 20181 bp, 17 predicted proteins | sample 4967041 | NCBI WGS metagenome assembly WFLX01 (sample SAMN12857096, study PRJNA449069) | gut metagenome | isolation source: stool from male and female vole | host: Microtus ochrogaster | place: USA:Florida | collected 2017
TTAAAGGCGGTAGACCAATTGATGAACTATCCGGGCGTGGTTTCGCCAATGACATTTTTTAAAGGGGTATATTCCTTGAGAAGCGGGCATATGCTTCAAATCATGCAGGGACAGGAACCAAAGGATATTGAATATTGGGATATGATTTATCGCAATGAGGAAGAGGATAAGGGCGAGGCCTATTATGTGGAGAGGCTGCGGGAAATGCTGAAAACTGCCATATCCAGAAGGCTGGTTGCGGATGTGCCCATTGGATTTTATATTTCCGGAGGATTGGACAGCTCGGTAGTGGCGTGCTATATCGGAAAGTATCTTTTGAACAGTTATTATTCTTTTTCCGCAGAGATTGGGGAAGGGGAGCTGGATGAAAGCCGTTTCCAGAAGATTATCCGAGATTATGTGAAATCGGAACATTACAGTACCAAGGTTGCGGAGGAGGAAATCTGGAATAATCTGTGGAAGGTGATTTATCATGCGGAATCAGCGGTGAAAGAAAGCTATGATGTGGCGGCTTATTTGTTGTCTGAGCTGGTGAGCGGCTCACAGGCAAAAGCCGTTCTGACAGGGCAGGGTTCCGATGAATTTTTCTGCGGTTATGCAGGGTATATGGTGGATCTTTTCAGAAATATGCAAAAAGGGCAGATGTCTGCCGAGGAATGTGAGGTCAATGAGCGTCTGTGGGGGGACCCCTATTTCCGCTATGAGCGTATTCATCCGGAAATCCGAAAGATTCACACTCAGATTTACAGTGAGAATGTCAGGGGAGAAATTGAGCAATTTTCCGCCTTTGCAACTAGTCCCATCAATGTGGAGAGGGTAAAAGGCTTAAGCTCCCAGAAGAGAAGATCCTATATCGATTATAAGCTGAGGTTGTCGGACCATCTTTTGATTGAGCATGGGGATCATATGTTTTTCTCCCACTCCGTGGAGGGACGGCATCCTTTTCTGGATGCAGAGCTTCTTTCTTTTGTGGCGGAAATTCCTGATAAATATAAACTTAACGGCACCAATGAAAAATATATTCTGAAAAAAGCCGGAGAGGGGATTGTGCCGGAGGAAATTTTAAAGCGCAGGAAATTTCCCTTTCAGGCTCCGGGTATGTCCGCCATGGTGAAGCGTTCCGGCGGCAAGCTGGAATTTCTGGAGGATTCCCTCATCAAAAAATATGATATTTTTGATGTAGGTTATGTAAATGAGATGAAAAAAGTTTACAGTCAGAGTGACTTTAAGCTTATGGGGGCCTATGAGATTGATTATTTATTGATTGTCATGACCGTTACCATGCTGTGCGAGCGATTTTCGCTTTCTATATAGGAGGGTAAGATGTTATATATTGGAATTGATTTGGGCACATCGGCAGTAAAGCTTTTATTGATGGACAGCGAAGGGAAAATATGCAATATTGTATCGAAGGAATATTCCCTGTCCTTTCCCAAGCCGGGATGGTCGGAACAAAATCCTGGGGATTGGTATGAGCAGACCATGGAAGGAATGAAGGAGCTGTTAAAGGATGCCGACAAGACTCAGGTAGCAGGCATCAGCTTTGGCGGACAGATGCATGGACTTGTGATTCTGGATGAGGAAGATAAGGTGATTCGTCCCGCCATTCTCTGGAATGACGGAAGGACCGTAAAGGAGTGCGAATATCTCAATCAGACCATAGGCAGGGAAAAACTCTCTCAGTACACGGCAAACATTGCTTTTGCAGGGTTTACCGCACCCAAGCTTCTCTGGGTGAAAGAGAATGAGCCGGAGAATTTTGCCCGTATCCGTAAAATTATGCTCCCCAAGGATTACATAGCTTACAGGCTCACGGGAGTACATTGCACGGATGCTTCCGATGCCTCCGGTATGCTGTTGTTTGATGTAAAAGAGCGAAAGTGGTCTAAGGAGATGTGTGAAATCTGCGGCATTTCAGAAAAGCAGCTGCCCAAGTGTTTTGAAAGTTACGAAAAGGTGGGGACGGTGCTTCCCGAAATTGCGGCGGAGCTTGGAATTTCCGATAAAACAGTGGTGGCGGCAGGCGCAGGAGACAATGCGGCTGCGGCAGTGGGAACCGGTACGGTGGGTGCTCACAGATGCAATATTTCTCTGGGAACCAGCGGTACTATTTTTATTACCACCCAGAAGTTCGGGGTGGATGAGAATAATGCCCTCCATTCTTTTGCCCATGCAGACGGGAATTACCATCTGATGGGATGTATGCTCAGTGCGGCGTCCTGCAATAAATGGTGGATGGAGGATATTCTTGGCACCACGGATTTTGGAGCGGAGCAGGAGGCAATTGGCAGACTAGGGGAGAATCATGTGTATTTTCTGCCCTATCTCATGGGAGAGCGTTCCCCTCACAATGACCCCGATGCCAGAGGCACCTTTATAGGCATGAGCATGGATACTACCAGAGCGGATATGACTCAGGCGGTGTTGGAGGGAGTGGCGTTTGCCCTGAGGGATTCTCTGGAGGTAGCTAAGTCTCTGGGGATTATGCCGGAGCGGACCAAAATCTGCGGAGGCGGGGCAAAGAGTCCTCTTTGGCGGAAAATCATTGCCAATGTGTTAAACCTGAAAGTGGATGTGATAGAAAATGAGCAGGGTCCTGCTCTTGGAGGCGCCATGCTGGCGGCGGTAGCCTGCGGCGAATATGGCAGCGTGAAAGAAATTGCGGACAAGGTGGTAAAAGTGGTGGACACCATAGAGCCGGAGCCGGAATTGGTGGAGAAATATCAGAAACGCTACCAAGTGTTTCGGCAGATTTATCCTGCATGTAGGCCACTGTATAAGCTCTTGGGAGATAAAAGAAAATAGACCAGGCACAGTGCGGGTAGAAGAGACAAAAGGAGAATTTCTTATGATATACCAATGTCCAAACTGTGCTGCAGCTTTGGTTTTTGACCCTGATAAGGGATGTATGGTATGCCATAGCTGCGACAGCGCCTTTCGACCGGAAGAACTGAATATAGAGCAGATGCCAAAAATGATGGAATGCCATATTCACAGATGTACCGCTTGTGGTGCAGAAGTGGTGGTTAATGATGTGGAGGCGGCTACCTTTTGTATTTATTGCGGGCAGCCGACGGTGGTGTTTGACCGCATTTCCTCGGAGCAGCAGCCGGATTTTGTTATTCCGTTTCAAGTGAACAAGATGGCAGCAGAGGCTATTATCCGCAGGGCGCTTCGCAAGAAAATATTTGTCCCGAAAGAAGTGAAAGGCTTTAAAGTGGAAACCTTGCGGGGAATATATGTGCCGTTTTGGCTGTATAACTTAAAGTACCATGATGTGCAGTATTTTAATGTTCAACATTGGTGGTCTTATTATGGTCTGGTGAAGGAGGCGGAAGTTGACTTTCATAATATGGCAGTTTGCGCATCGGCATCATTGAACATGGGTGAGATGGAGTCCTTGGAACCCTTTGAATTTTCAGATATGGTTTCCTTTGATGCGGGATATTTGTCAGGGTTTTATGCGGATTGTTATGATGAAAATCAGGATCAGATATTGGAGCAGGCGAAATTCAGGGCGCAGTTGCGTTTTGATGAGGAGATGGAAAAGGCTGTCTATAAGAGCAAAATTACATCATTTGCGATGGATGTACACCGCAGGCGCAGTCCTAAATCACCGGATATCACTGTTGAAAGGGTCTATTATGCGCTGATGCCGGTTTGGTTTTTGACTTTTCGCNATCAGGGNGAAGTGTTCANGGTANTAGTGAATGNNCAAACCGGNAANNTTGCAGGNAAATCTTNNTGTGAAAANGTCTTTGGCAGNCTTACTATTTGTTTTCGTAGCGCTTCTTTTTGCGGTGCCAAATTTTGTAGTAGGCGTGATGTTTTATTATTCAATCCTTTACAACCCGTGGCTGGGAATTGGCGGTTTAGCAGTATCGTATGGACTGTTTCTGGCCGCATGTCTTTTGGCGGGAAATATCAGAAGATGGCAGTTAGAGGTGGGAATGGCGTTTACGAAGGCTAAAAGGACACAGGAATTTGTAGAGGAAAGGCAGGAAGTATAATGGAAACGGGTACGGTAATATTTGCAATGATTTTCAGCGTGGTAGTGAGTTCTACTTGTGCATATGCGATTGTGCCAAATGTGCTTGCCCGTACCAATAAGATGGGAGATTCTAAGACGGGCTTAAAATATACTGACTATACGGAGTACAGGATGCACGCTATCAGACAGCGTAAAATGAGTGAGAGAGCCATGGAAAAAGAAATAAAAAAATTAAATCAATAGGAGGTCTTTGGTCATGAACAATTTACCGAAAGTAAAAGTGGGAATTGTGGCGGTAAGCCGCGACTGTTTTCCGGAGAGTTTGTCCGTAAACAGGAGAAAAGCGTTGGTGGAAGCATACACTGCAAAGTATGCTTCAGAGGATATTTATGAATGTCCCGTGTGTATTGTGGAGAGCGAAATCCACATGGTGCAGGCGCTGGACAGCATCAAGGATGCAGGCTGTAACGCTCTGTGTGTCTATCTGGGCAATTTTGGACCGGAGATTTCAGAGACCCTTCTGGCAAAGCATTTTGATGGTCCCGCCATGTTTATTGCGGCTGCGGAGGAGAGCCAGAATGACCTTGTGGGCGGAAGAGGAGACGCTTACTGCGGAATGTTAAATGCAAGCTATAATCTGAAACTACGCAATGTCAAGGCATATATTCCGGAAAATCCCGTGGGAACTGCTGCGCAGTGTGCGGAAATGATTCATGAATTTCTGCCCATTGCAAGGGCTGTTGTAGGATTACGGGATTTAAAGATTATTTCCTTTGGCCCGCGCCCTCTGAATTTCCTTGCCTGCAATGCACCCATTAAGCAGCTCTATAATCTGGGAGTGGAAATCGAGGAAAATTCTGAGCTGGATTTGTTTGAAGCCTTCAAGAAGCATGAGGGGGATCAGCGGATTCCGGAAAAGGTAAAGGAGATGGAGGAGGAACTTGGGGCAGGAAACTTAAAGCCCGGCATTCTGCCCAAGCTGGCCCAGTATGAACTTACCCTTTTAGATTGGGTGGAGGCACATAAAGGATATCGCAAGTATGTGGCAATCGCCGGAAAATGCTGGCCGGCATTTCAGACACAGTTTGGCTTTGTGCCCTGCTATGTGAACAGCCGTCTCACCGGTATGGGGATTCCTGTTTCCTGCGAGGTGGATATTTATGGCTGCCTGAGTGAGTTTATCGGTTTTTGCGTCAGTCAGGATACTGTAACTCTGTTGGACATCAACAATACGGTTCCCGATGATATGTATGCAGAATCCATTAAAAATAAATTCCCTTATGAGGACAATGATGTGTTTATGGGATTCCACTGCGGGAATACTAGTTCTAAGAAGCTTTCCTTCTGCAATATGAAATATCAGATGATTATGGCCAGAAATCTGCCGGAAGAGGTGACACAGGGAACTTTGGAGGGAGATATCCTTCCCGGGGACATCACTTTTTACCGTCTGCAATCCACTGCTGACTGTAAACTGCGGGCTTATATCGCACAGGGAGAAGTGCTTCCCGTGGCTACGAAATCCTTTGGAAGCATCGGTGTGTTTGCCATTCCGCAGATGGGGCGTTTCTACCGTCATGTGCTGATTGAGAAAAATTATCCTCATCATGGCGCAGTGGCTTTCGGACATTATGGAAAGGCATTATACGAGGTATTTAAGTATGTGGGTGTGCCCGTGGAGGATTTGAATTTTAACCAGCCTGCGGGAATGATGTACCCGACGGAGAATCCCTTTAAGGCATAAAAAATCCGGCTGTCAGCAGACTGCCGGAGAATACAAAAGACGAAGAACTGTCATATTATGAATGGATGCCGGATGTATGAGCGGCTGAAACATCATAATGTGGCAGTTTTTTGNTCNGGTAATGATAATCTGATTTTCAATNAGAACGCTNAAAATTTATATTTCNGTATCGTCTACATCGGCCGCAACGGCAGATACAACGGAAGAAACCACTGCAATCACTACAGCAAAAATGATAATAAGCATACCGCCTGCTAATATAACAAACATCATGAAAACACTCCCTTTCTTGCGTGATAGCTAAATTATAGCAGAAATTCTGAGAAAAAACAATGGAATTTTGGTATAACATATAAATGACAAAGTTAGATTTTTATAAATTTTTAGTGGATTTGTATATAAAACAATGGAAAAAATAAACAGAATAAGGTATAATAAAAAAAAAGCACATTTTACCATGACAAAAGACAGAAAAAGGTATTTGTGATAGAGGGAAGCCTATGGGTTATCAAAAAGCAAGAGAAGATGTCATAACTGAATCTCCCATGACCACGGAAGAGGGAAAAGAGGAATTATATCAGTATTCCTTGAAGAGAATGGAAGAGGTAANGAATGNGAACAANAACAGTACTCTTACANGCCTGCCCANTCTCNGNNATNTCNNTTATNNGTGCGNNNAGATGATCAAAGAGAATCCAGACAAAAAGTNTGGTGTGATTNTCATGGATATTTCTCAATNCAAGGCAGTCAATGAATTCTGCGGCCGTAAAGAAGGCGACCGTATGCTGAAATTTATTGGTATGTGTTTTAAGGATTGGGAGAAGGAGCGTCCGCTGACCTATGCTTGTCATTTGAGGGCGGATAATTATGCGCTGTGTACATCTTATGAGAATGAGGAAGAACTTGCAGACATTGTGAAAGATATCAAGGGAAAAATAGATACCTTTCCTTTTGCCTATAAGGTGCTGCCCTCTTTTGGAATAGCAGCCTCTACAGAGTCCAGACCCTCTGTCAGTTATATGAAGGACTGTGCCACCGTGGCAATGAACAGTATCAAGGGGAAATATTTTGCAACCTATGCCTTTTTTGATGCGGCCATGCGCAAGCAATTGTTTTGGGAGAAGCAGGTAGAGAATGACATTGTCGCCGCTATGGAAAATAATGAGATTGTACCCTATATACAACCCAAAGTGGACATGGCTACCGGCAGAATAGTGGGCGGAGAAGCGCTGGTACGGTGGATATCTCCTGAGAAGGGGATGATAAGCCCTGGAGCATTTATCCCGGTATTAGAAAAAAATGGTTTTATTATCAATGTGGATGAGTATATCTGGCAGCAGATTTTTGAGTATCAGGGACAATTGAAAAAGGCGGGGAGAACGCTGGTGCCCATTTCCGTCAATGTATCCAGAGTGCACGCTTATGACAAAAACCTGTGCGACACTCTGCGCAATTTGAGACAACAATATGAAGTGCCAGAAGATTATACGATTTTGGAGCTGACGGAAAGCGCGTTTTTGGCAGATGAAGACAGGATGTTCCGGCGTATGAGTGTGCTTCGGGAACAAGGATTTAAGATTTCCATGGATGATTTTGGAACAGGCTATTCTACCATGAATATGCTGAAGACCCAGCCTATGGATGAAATCAAAATGGATAGAGAGTTTATTCTGGATTTGGAAAATGACAAGAGCAGAATTATTCTGGAATATACCATCAATATGCTTTTGGCCTTAAATGCCAAGATTGTGATAGAGGGAGTGGAGACGGAAGAGCAGAAAGAATTTCTCTTAAAATGTGGATGTCGCATTGCCCAGGGATACCTGTTTTACAGGCCCATGCCTGTGAAAGAATTTGATGAGCTTCTGCGCAGACAGGAAGAAAATACATGATTTCATAACCAGAGCGCCTTGTGGGTGGAAGGCTTTACAAGCAATGTAAAATCCTGAAATTTATTTTTTGGGACTTGACAGAATGATAAAAACGGTGTAAATTGATAATTANTTAGTAAGNGGAGTGNTTACTGAGCATCTATTTATCAAGACCGTTTCGGTCAAGTTACCAATTAATAACTTTCAGGATTTTTGTTTTAGTCTGTTTTTTGTACTTATTTTTCGGAAATTTGCGCGCATTTCAGGAAGGAGTAAGGGACTAAGGCAAAAGTGCTGATGTACAGGAGGGATGATGAAGACAGAAATTGTGACAGGCAAGAGGAGAATTTCTGTGGAGGAAGGGCTGCAGAGTCTGGTAAATGATTATATTACTCAGAAGCAGGCTTCTCTGATACAGATGAAGAAAGGAATTTTGGGAAAGGAGGAATTTTTAGAGGAGGCGGNACAACATATAAAGCTCNANTATTNTGTGGNNAGGANGNAGCAGGAGCAGATTGTGAAGGCCTTTGAACAATATATTTTTGGGTATTCCAGATTATCGCCTCTGATTGATGATCCGGAGATATCGGATATACGCATTATCAGTTATGACTGTATCCGCATAAAGAGAAAGGGCAGGCGCATGGATGCGGGGATTGCCTTTTTGGACGAGAAGGAATACAGGCAGTTTATTGATTACATTGCGACCAAAAATCAGGTTAACACATCTCATCTCAACGCCATTCAGCGATTTACGGACATAGAAAGCCATCCGGACTTTATTCTGCGTTTTACGCTGTCCATGCCCCTTGTGAACACTTACAATCAACCATATTTATGCATTAGAAAAGTTCCCAAAGCATTTCCTCAGATTGGGGAATTAGTTGAGAGGGGAATGTGTGAAAAGGAGACGGCGGAGCTGCTGGTCAAAAGATTCAGACAGAATTCTACCTTAATCTGCGGCGGCAATTCTTCCGGAAAAACCACACTTTTGAATGCCTTAAAGGAAACTTTGCCGGATGATATGGCAATTCTTGTGGCACAGCAAGCGGACGAACTGACCACAAAATTTCATCCGGATATGATGTTTTTGCATTCCCTGCCAAGCGTGGCGGAGAGTCAGGTGAATTACGATTTAAAGCACATCAGCATTGCGGGACTGACTATGGATGTGGACTTTTTCATTGTGGGTGAAGTAAAGGGGGATGAGGCGCTGTATCTTTTGAATGCAGCCTACACAGGACAGATATGTGCGGCGACTATTCATGCGCCTTCTGCGGACAGGGCGCCTGATAAATTGGTGGATTATGCCATGTATGGAAGCAGATATTCCAGAGATGAGCTGATGAAAATGATGGATTGTTTTAAGACTCTTGTGTTTATGGAGCATTACAAGGTAAAGGAGATTTTTGAGTGCAAGGGCTGGAATGAAAAAAGGAGGGAACTTGCCTATGAGCGTATTTATTAAAGAAGGAATTATTTTTATCTTGTTGCTTCTTGGGTTTTTCCTGCTGTTTTGGCGTATCAGGTGGCTGACTCTGATTACCGGACTGCTCAGGCAGACGGGGAAAAATATGGAGGAGGCTGCCAGATTAAGGCTTTTGGAAAACCGAAAGAGGCTGCTTGCTATAGAGAAGGAAAATTCTCTGTGGATCCGATTGGAACAGGAACTTAAATATAGCGGATTCAAGCGCAAGTTTCCGGCACTTACGGCTGAAAGGTGGATTTTAGGAAATCTTGTGGCAGGGGTTTTGCTCTTTCTGTTCCTGACTGCGTTTTGGAATTGGAAGGGAGGTCTCTTGGGAGCAGCCATAATGTTTGGCGGGGAATTTCTGGTAATACAGGCATACAAAATGCAAGCAATGAAATCAGTAAATGAAAACCTTCTGAAATTTCTTGATTTTCTGGGAAACTATAGCATCACTGCCGGCGAGGTCACCGGAATTTTTCATCAGATTAGCAGATATATGGAAGAGCCTCTAAAGAGCGCATTGGAGGAGTGCTGTTATGAGGCGCAGACTACTGGGGATACCGGTCTTGCCTTGCTGTCCATGGCGGAAAAGATTGAACATCCCAAGTTCAGGGAGCTTGTGCGGAATATGGAGATTAGTCTGCGGTATTGTGCCGATTTTACNACATTAGTAAGAAACAGCAGGAGGAGTANGNGGGNTTATCTGAAGCAGAGGGAAGAGAGAAAGAGTATGATTCGGGAGNCTGCAATCAATATGACGCTGCTTCTGGGAATGTCGGCATTTGTGNTTTTAGTTGTGGACAGGCTGATAGAGGTATCCATANNGACGATTCTCATAAGAACCTTNCCGGGGCAGGCAGCCCTTGTGCTGCTAGGCATTATATTCTGTTTGTTTCTGGGACAGGTGTACCGTATACAGGCATAAAAAGAAAGGAGCGGGGCAGGAAATGGAAGAGAAAAATATTTTGTTATGTCTGAAGCTTTTGCCTTATGGGACTATGTCTCTGTGCATGATTTGGATTCTCGCTTTGTGCAGACAGCATCCCAGACTGTTGATTTTGCACAAATATGAAGAATTTTCGGGATTGCTTAAGGGAAAGGNCAAAAGAAGCAGCTNGTATCGACAGANGGGAGAAATGCTGCAAANNAACGGTGNTGCTTTTNATTAATGGAAAATGGATAAANCCTGAAAGATTCCTCGTGTTAAAAGTAGTTGCGGCGGCTTTGGGATTTATAATATGCATTAAAATTTCCCTGTTTGGTTCGGTGTGCGCAGGGCTGTGTCTGTATCTGATGCCGGGAATATTGCTGCATTATTTCAACAAGAAAGATAATGAAAAAATGCTTCCGGAGATTAAGCTGGTATATCAGGCGATGAGTATGCAGATTCAGGCGGGCATTTATGTGACGGATGCGCTTACTGAGTGTTATAGCGGTGTACGCGACAGCAGGCTTAGGCAGGCGCTGTTGAATCTTGCGGGGGATATTGTCATGAAAGGGGATACCGCCTTGGCGCTGGAAACCTTTCAGGCGCAATTTGATAATCGCTATATTGACTCTTTATACATCACTATTTTGCAGGCATTAGAATCCGGTCAGGCGGTGGAGTTGTTGAATGATATAGGAGAACAGCTTAAGGATATGGAGACGGCAATGTTAGAAAAACGGAAAGGAAATTTGGACAGAAGTATTACATTTTATCAGCTGGGGATTCTTGCGGCGGTGCTGGGAGTGGCATTGTACGCCTGTGTGTCCCATATGCTGAGCAGGGCGTTGCTATTGTAGTCGAACAAACAACATAAGAACAAAAGATACAGGAGGAAAATGAGATGAAGAATAGAATCAATTTTGTAACGGATATGTTTTTGAAGAGAGGAATGCGTAAGGAACCGGGAATTGACGGTATNTTGGTGACAGTGGGACTGTGTATTATTGCGCTTCTGCTCTGTGTGGTTATGAAAGACAGCCTTAGCGGATTTATTAAANCCATTGTGCAGGAAATGACGGACAAGGCAAGTACCATCCTGAGCGGAAATTCTTTACAAGGGGGAGGATTATGAAAAAAGGGAACGCTCTGGGTAAAAGCAAGGGAAATGTAGGAGATCTTATGGGAACAGGGCTTTGCATATTGGCAATGACGGCGGTCATGGGAGCTTATCTGGACAATGTGGAGCTGATACAGCAAAAGAGTCATGTGGGACAGCTTGCGCGAAATTATATTCTGAAAATGGAGACAGAGGGAGGCATGATGCCAGAGGACAGAATCATGCTTATGCAGGAACTGGATGATATCGGGATAACGGACATTGACCTTAGCGGAACCACCTTTGGGGAGACAGAATATGGCGGAAGGATTTCCTTGAATATCAGGGGAAAGTTAAAAGGAGGGTATAAATTTGAGGAGAGCAGGGTTTCCACTGCCAAAAATTGATGATAGAGGACAGGCAGAATGGGCAGCAGGACTGTTTATGATTCTTTTTCTAGCCATTTTGTTATGCGGAGAGTTACAGATAGAAGCTTATAGAGCATCTTCGCAGTATTTAGAAGATGCTCTTGCGGCATCCAATCTGGCATCGGCGGTAATTGATGTAGAGGAGTATGGTATCTCTGGTCTGCTGCTAATCAAAGATCCTGCACAAGCTTTTGAATTGTATCAGGAAGCCCTGAAAGAAAATCTGGGGCTGGATGAAGGATGGCAATCTTCAAATAAGGGACTGATATCCGGTTCGGTGAAAGTGGAGCAGTATATCGTGTATAATGTGCGGGGAAAGCAAGTGTCTGTACATGCTCTGACAATGGACGGAGAGATGGAAGACAGCACGGGAATTTTGGGGGAGCTGAGAGCGCCTAACGGTGTACTGATTGAATCCACAGGCATTTATAGCGAGATATCGTTTCCTGTGGAAGGTTTTTTAGGGGTATTGGCACAGGCGCATAAAGGAAAGCTTGTGGATATCAAGAGTACCCCAAATTTCTAATCCAATTAGAATAATTTCAAAAACTAATAAAAATATGAAACTATTGGGAGGCGTAATAGAGAAAATTATGGGAAAAGATAAAAAAACTACAAAGGCAGCATTCTGGGTGGGATGCATTGCGGCAGCTTTTATTGCTTCCATAGCGGTGTTCGCAGTAATGCTGCAAATGGAAAAAGAAGTACTGACAAATTATGAAAAGGGGAAGATTTATATAGCATCCAAGGAGATTCCCAAAGGGCAGGTCATCACAGAAAAAAACGAGAAGGAATATCTGCAGCAGATGGAATTGGATGTGAATTGTATTCCGGATACGGCTTTAAGCGAAGCGTCCCAGATAACAAAGCTTGCGGCAGGCTGTAATATTGAAAAGGGAGTGCTGCTTACTACAGGAATGTTTCGGGAGCAGAATACTATTATTGCCGGTATGGAAGAACCTGTCATTGCCGGATTTAGGGCGGAGGATGCCTATCAGGTGGCAGGAGGCGTCCTGCGGGCAGGCGATTGTATTCACATATATCATGTAGATGAGGAAGGAAAAGCCAAGCTGAAATGGAGCGATATTACCGTCCAGCAGGTGTTTGACGGGTCCGGGCGCAGCATCAAAAATGGAGATGAGGATACTTGTGCCCAGAGGGTCAATATCTATATTGATAAACCGGATGTGGAGGAATTCTATAGTGAACTGAAATCAGGTTCTTTAAGGGTGGTAAAGGTATGCGATTGATGCACAAAGCAGCAGGGCTGCTATTAATGGTGCTGTTGTCCGTTTTTTTGGCGGAGACAAATGTTCAGGCAGGAAATATGGATGCTAGTCCTTATGTTACTTTCAGCCCAGATGGAAAGGCTTGGACCACCAATGCCGGAGACAGAAAATATACCTGGTATGAAAAGGGAACCACCGTAGATACGGGAATTATATCCTCGCTGCGTTCGTTAAGGCAGGGGGAACATTATTACAAAGCGCCCAGAAGTGGTACGATTCCCATAGGGGAATGGAAAGTAGTATATCCTACAGGCATATGCCTTCATGATGATTATCCAGGGCAGGCATCGGAATGGCATGGTGTTCAATTCGGGAGAAAAAAGTGTTTTAAATATTATTATTCAGGATGGTTTGCATATTGTGCAGACTGTGGGGAGCTTATAGTAAAAAGGTTTCACTATATGAGCCGGGAGGCTGCGGAGACCATCCGCTATCTGGATGCCGGCACAGGGCTGGATTACTATTATCTTTGCCCATGGTGCGGCAATCTGGAAATGGGAAGCGGAACTCCGCCCCATATGTGCAGTGCCATTTCATGGAACAGATATAAGGTGCGATATGATGTGAATACTCAGGAGCGGTATGGAGGATATATGCCGGACAGCATTCATATGTATAACGATGCAACGGAATATGAGGGGGAGGAAGTGACGCCGCTGCAGTATCTGACGCTGAATGCATACAGTCGGATAGGATATGAATTTGCCGGATGGAATACTATGCCCGATGGAAGCGGAGATTCCTATGCAGACGGTGCAAGAATTTATAATCTGACGGATGAAAATTATACCATGGGAAGTGCGGAAAGCCAAGGGGTAGTTACCTTGTATGCAATGTGGAGACCCACTTCCAATATGTTGACGTTACATCTCAATGGGGGAAGCTATGACGGCAGGGAGGGACTCAGCGTGACCGGGAAGTATGGGGAGAGCTATACTGTGGACGACAGCAGGGTCACGGCGCCCTCTGGCTGCAAGATTTCTTTTGAGACAAACGGTGGAGAACAGATTGCACCTGTTACTGTTTCGCAGCATTTTAAATCCTGGCAGATGAAACAGCCCTTTCAAGGACGGTTTCAGAGCGGAGTATATCGTTTTTTGGCGCCTGACGGAACGGAAGATGTACTGAGCGCTTCTTATGAGCCGGACGCCGTAAAGCTGCCGGAAGCGGTATTTACAGGGAAATCCTTTGGCGGATGGTATTACGATCCGGAATTGAAACATCTTGCAGGCGAAGCAGGGGATTTTCTTATTTTTGATCAGGATACCACCTTATATGCTGAGTGGGTCGATTTAAGGCTATGGGCGCAGACAAACTACAACACAGAGGACGGAAAAGGAGCAGTAGATTTAAGCTGGATTCAGCCGGATGCAAAAGCTAAAACTTATATGATATATCAAAGCAGGGATGGTAAGAATTATACCAGAATCAACAGTGCCGATTATATCAGCAATGACAGTAGGGTCAGCGAAACCTATGAGTATCTTCACAGCGGGGAAACTTATACTGTGCCCTATACCGGATTTTATGAGCTTACGGCAGAAGGGGCAGCCGGCGGCGATTATGGGGAATATTCAGGAGGAAAAGGCGGCAGAGTAACCGCTAAAGTCTGGCTTGACAAAGGAGAAGTCATTTCTTATGCCATAGGAGGCAAAGACGGAGGCAATGGGGGTGGCATGGGAAGTGATTTCGCAAACGGTGGAGGCCGCAGCGTCATATCCACAGATAAAAAAGGAGTTGTGCTGATAGCAGGCGGGGGCGGAGGCGCTTCTTCATTAGGAAACGGAGAAAGCGGCGGCAGTCTTTTGAGTCTCAGAAACGATTTGGAATGGCGGGGTAAGGACGGATTGGCAGGCGGCGGCGCCGGAGAAGTGGGAGGCAATGCCGGAGAGCTTATATTGCACCGACATACGGAGGACTGTTATCAGGGGACAAATATAGATATTCTGACAGAATATGCTGATTATCAGATATCTCGTAGGGAGTATGAGGATGATGAGTATGAAATAAACATTCTGCAATATGGCAGTATTGAGAAACTGATTCCCGTACAAGGATCGGCGATATTAGATGTTGAATTGCTGCAGGGGATGCAATATGGAGGTGATTTTGACCACAATGACATTGCCAAAAGTTATATGGCTGTTTATAACCAAGCAGGAGAATGCTTGTTTTATAAAGATGGGGGTAAAGGTAATGATTATTTTGTGGAAATTGGTAATGATTATGGCTTTACTGCAACGAACGATCCTAATTTTAAGGGGTCATGCCTTACATGGGGTTCTCCAGCTGAAAGATACTATATTGTCAAAGATGAAAACAATGTGATAGTGGAGCAGAGTCCCAATTTTCCTCCTCCTTTTATACCTTCTATCGATGGCGGCAGGGAGATGGAAAATGCAAGGCTGTTTGGAGGATCCACATTTTATTCAAGAGGCTCTGTATGGTATGGTACAACAGGAAAGGCATATAAGGAGAAGATTTTGATTCCGGAAGGGACCACCGGCATATATATGATATCTGGATTGTGTGCGAGTCATTATCATTATCCTACAAACCAATTTTGTCAGGTATATTTAGGAGGAAAAAGGCTGGTATGCGGTTATGAAGAAGGTCAGATTGTTTCATCAAAACCTGCATATGGGGGCAGCAATTATATTGATAGGAACGATTGCAGCAGTTATTATTCCGGTGTTGGCGTATGTGAGGGGAATGGAAGGGTGAAAATCGAGTCACAGCAGATTGGGTTTGTATGCGAAACGGAATTAAAAGGGGTAATGGCGCCGGATTTGGCAGCGCCGGATGCTGTGGCAGCTGAAGCAATTTCCAGAGAAGTCATAAATGAAAAAGAAATAAGATTGCGCTGGGATGCCCCGGCAGATCAAGGGACAGGCTATTATCATCAGGCAGAGTCTTATCTGGCAGGGACATCCACACAGTTATGTCGGTCCAATATCACCTATAATGTGTTGACCACGGGTGTTTTGGGTTACTANTATCTGATTGACAATACAGCGTCAACGGAGGTAACTCTTGAAAATGCCGAATTTACACAAAGCTGTAGTCATGAAATTCCGATAGAAAGGGATACTCGGTTTTTTCACATAGCTCCGGTGGACAGGGCAGGGAATCTGGGTAAGACGACACATATTTCTTTGAATCCGTTACAGGATGACTTTCAGTGGAGGCTGTATACCGAAAAGCTGTGTCTGGAGGAAGGAGAGAATGTCTTTCCTGCAGCTGAACCAAATACTTACTATGTGCGAAGTGACGGAAAAACTCCTTTTACCTTAAATTATGCCGCAGGAATGGAAGGGTGGCCAAGAGAGGGCTATTGGTTGAAATATGCAGTTTTTGAAGAGTACAGTCAGGAGAACAGAGCGAAAAATATTCTCACACATAAAGAGAATGGAGCACAGAATGAGGTGGCATATTCCGTGGAAGGATTTCCTCTGCTTACGGTTTATCCATCGGTGGCAGTAACATGGCAGGAAGCATATCGGAAAAAGGCGGTCAGCCAGAAATTTATATTGGATTCGTCCGTGAGCGGCAGAACAATTCATTTGTTTCCCAGAGTGGGAAGCGAGGGAGATTCTCAGAAAATTGTTTATTCGGAATATGATGCCGACAAGAAAAACGGATTGGTATTGATTGCGGATGGAGAGGCTCCGGTGATTCACGGAGTCGAAAATATCGATTTGCCGGAGCTTTTGAATCGTAGTAAGGGAAGCGTGGTGTTGGAGCTGACGGCGGAAGATGCTTTAAGCGGGGTAGCGGATTTTGGTGTAGAAATTGTCAATCAGGATAATTTCATAGAAAAAGCTTATGTTCCGGATGAAGACGGGCATATACAAGTGAATATTACTGTGGATGAACCGGTTTTCAGCGGAGATTTCACGATAACGGCATGGGCGGTGGATCATGTGGGCAATAAAAGAACCNTTTNNGNTGACACAANNNAATTTTTGNNGNNGGCNGAGGTAATAAGGATACTGCCCCCGCATGCCCCCGTANTCCGCCGTGGAGAGAGCGGAATTCTCAAATTTTCTGTGTGGGNANATGCAGATTANGTGGNNGTGNAATTTTCTGAAGAAATACGGGCAGGGAATCCCGAATTAAATCAAGTATTCCATTATGAAGGTCTGCCCGACTATTGCCATGAAGAAGAATTGCAGTTTATGATTCCTCTTGATGCGCCGGAAAATGACAGTTTTACCATTACCGTAAGAGCCTATAAGAAGGACAAAAAGCTGGAGGACTATCCGGCGGTAAGTATCATAGGAGTGCAGGGAACGGTGTTAGATGACATTCGCACCAGACTGCGCTAAAGGAGGGAAGTATGTGTTATGGACAATGCTGATACCTGTAGGCTGTCTTTTGCTGGTGGGCAGACTAGATCAGGAAGAACCCATTGTACCGGAAAAAACACAGTGGCTGGGAATTGTAGTGCTCTGCCTGACCGCAGGATGCTTTATGAGAGCGCTGCATCTTTCCCAGACTGATTTAGAAACAGCGCTTCTGGATATGATTTTGGGCTGTCTGTTGTTTGCCAGCATTACGGATTGGTATATTGGCAAAGCGTATCATTTTATATGGTGGATTGGGATTGCTGCGGCATTTTTGTGTTTTTGCCTCAAAATCGGGCAGTCAGGCAGTTATCATACGGCCGCAGCAGTAATCTCGCTTTTGATATTTGCAGGGCTTCAGCAGGTGCTTTTTGCCGGATTCTATGGCCGGGCAGACTGCCACGCTTTTTGTGTCTGTGCATTTGCTGAGAGCAGTTTCGGAATGGGGATGACAGCATNTTNGGTACATATGGTGCTGGCATTCGGATTATTGATTATTGTGCAGGGAATCCGCGGCAATATNGGAAAATCAGGCTGTTTAAAAGAACCGGTTNCGTTTTTNCCATATATTACGGNTTCTTTTCTGTTAATGCTTTGGCAGTTTAGCTGATTAGGTAATTCATTTACCGATTGAACAACTGATAAAATTTGTGCAAAATTTTCTGATTGAGCAAAATCACGGTTGCATTTTTGCTTAGAAAGTGTTATATTATTTCAAGTTTCAAGTAATTTTTGGCGTATGGAACAATGTGTCAAACAGATAAGGAGCAAGATTGAAAATGAAAAGAAAATTAATTGCGCTTTTATTAATTCTGACAATGGCAGCAGTATCCTTGGGCTGCGGTAAAAAGAGTTCTTCATCCAACAAAACCAGCGATACGAATACCCAAAGCTATGAGCCTCAGGTGAGGTATCCGGATACTGAGGGGTTTGCGGAAGGGTATTGCGGGGATACCATGATGACCTATTTCTTTGAATACATAATAAACAGCGCTTATGTATGTAAGGAATATAAAGGTTATAAGCCGAAGGATGGTTATCAATTGTTAGTGGCTGATATAACTATCAAGAATCCGGGTCATGAAAGTCTGACGATGTATGAAACAGATTTTCAGGTACAGTGGAGCGATGATTCTGAGGATGCTTATGGCTACCCTGTCACTCTTAATATGGAAGATAACGCCGATGTGAAAGGTGATATGCTGCCTAAGGAATATGAGTTGGAAATCAATGAGAGCCGCACCGGCAAGCTGGTATATGAAGTGCCAAAGGATGAGAAGGACTTCTCTATTTCCTATAAGGAATACTTTAATGATGGCACAGAAGGTAATACCTTCTTTGTATACTTTACCGCAAAGAGCAAGTAAGCATTTGTATGGGAGTGACAAAACAAAGATTGTCAAGGGCAGAGTTGACAGGGGTAAGACAGGCATTGTTTTATCCCTGTTTTGCATTATGGTACAGGTGAGCGTATGGGGAGGGCGTTGTGCGGGTTTTGATTTACGTTTCCTGATGGGGACAGAGAGGAGCGATCATGAAATATGTCAAGAGGATTGTTGTTGGTATCATAAGCTTGCCGCTTATTCTCATAGCCTTTTATGTATTATATGAAATTTTTGGAATGTGTGCAAATCATATATCCACATCCCGTCAGACGAAGTTGCTGGTGCATAATCTGACAGAAGCAGTCAGCGATGTGGAAATTACAGACATTTATTCAAAAACAGGGAATACATCGGGAACAGGAAATCATGTGGACTGTTTGACCATTATCACATTTTCCTCAAAACAGTCTATCAAAGAAATCCAAGATAAGATGAGTGAGTATTACGAGTGGAATGAGTGGGGATGTTTTGTGGAAGAACGGGACGGGAGTTATGTTTTTTACTTAAATACATCCGCTCCCTTTGCAGACAATATAGAAGGGCACTAGCAGGTGCATGGCAGGAAATGAGGATTTTATGAAAAAACTTTCAAAATTTATCGGAGACANGGANTTTTATAAAATGGTATTGCTGNTTNCAATTCCCATCATGATACAGAACGGAATCACAAATTTTGTGAGTCTTTTGGATAATATCATGATTGGTCAGGTGGGCACGGAGCAAATGTCCGGCGTGGCCATTGTAAATCAGCTGATTTTTGTGTATAATCTGGGTATTTTTGGCGGTGTGTCCGGAGCCGGAATTTTTACGGCGCAGTATTTCGGACAGGGAAACCATAAAGGAGTGCGCCAGACCATGCGCTTTAAATTCTGGCTGGTGGCGATTATCACGGCTTGTACAGCGCTGCTTTTCTGGACGGGGGGAACCGCACTGATTGGGGCTTATTTAAAGGGAGAGGGCTCCGCCGAAAGTATTGCTGCCACGCTTTTTTATGGTAAACAATATCTGAGAATCATGCTGGCAGGGCTGCCTGCCTTTGCGGTGGTGCAGGCGTATTCTAGTACCCTGAGAGAGTGCGGACAGACCATCCTTCCCATGAAGGCGGGAGTTGCGGCGGTTGCAGTGAATCTGACGCTGAATTATATTCTTATTTACGGAAAAATGGGCGCTCCTGCTTTGGGAGTGTCGGGAGCCGCCATTGCAACTGTGATTTCCCGCTATGTGGAAATGATGATTGTGGTGGTTCAGGTACACCGAAGGAAAAACGAGTATTCCTTTATTACAGGATTATACCGTACTTTAAAAGTACCCAAAGAATTGGTATTTCAGATTATACGGAAGGGAAGTCCGCTTCTTTTAAATGAAACGCTGTGGGCGGCAGGAATGGCAATGCTGACACAGTGCTATTCCGTGCGGGGACTGAATGTGGTAGCGGGCTTAAATGTATGTAACACCATAAATAATGTGTTTAATATTGTGTTTATCGCATTGGGGGATTCTGTTGCCATTGTGGTGGGACAGCTTCTGGGAGCCGGAAAGATGAAAGAGGCAAGGGATACGGACAACAAGATGATTGCGTTTTCCGTGATGTGCTGTACAGGTATTGCCATAATAATGTTTCTCATGGCGCCG
>WFLX010000412.1_pt1 | contig 20179 bp, 16 predicted proteins | sample 4967041 | NCBI WGS metagenome assembly WFLX01 (sample SAMN12857096, study PRJNA449069) | gut metagenome | isolation source: stool from male and female vole | host: Microtus ochrogaster | place: USA:Florida | collected 2017
GAACTACTTCCAAAACTTCCCGTACCATTTCCGGGTCAAGCGCCGCGGTGATCTCGTCTAACAGCAAAATTTCCGGATGCATGATCAGCGCGCGAACGATCGCGACGCGCTGCTTTTGACCGCCGGAGAGCTGGCGTGGATAGGCGTCCTTCCGGTCTGCAAGACCCACTCTTGTCAAGAGCTCAATCGCCTCTTTTTCCGCTTCGGCACGTTTGCGTTTCTGGACCTTCAGCGGTGCCAGCAAAATATTTTCCAGTATTGTTTTATGAGGAAACAGGTCGTAGCTTTGAAAAACCATACCGATTTTCTGCCGCATTTTAGAAATGCTTTTTGCCTCTTTTAAAACCGGTTCCCCATTCAGCACAACCTCTCCGCCCTGAATGTCCTCCAATGCATTGATGCATCGTAAGAGCGTACTTTTTCCGCAGCCGGACGGTCCGATGATAACGACTACTTCTCCCTTGTTGACCTCAAGACTAAAATCATCGAGTATTACATGTTCTCCATATGTTTTATGAAGATGATTGATTTTTAAGAGTGTCTGTTCCATGCCTATGCCCACCTCTTCTCAAGATATCCTGCCAATTTGCTGATCGGCCAACAGATAAGAAAATACAATAGAAAAACAACTGCAAACACGCCAAACGCCGCATTCGGTGAAGACCGCCGATTCGCCTCAATGATCTGCTGCGCTACCTTCAATACCTCCACAATTCCGATCATCATGACAAGGCTTGTNGTTTTGATCATTCTCGTNATCANGTTGATGGANAGCGGGATCAGCCGTCTGACCGTTTGCGGCAGGATCACATGAACATAAACCTGAAGTCCGCTCATTCCCAGCGCCTGTGCGCTTTCATATTGAATCCTCGGAATGCTGATGAGCGCGCCGCGCACCAGATCACCCATTTCCGCTACACCCCAAAAGCTAAAAACAATGACCGCAGAGCGTTCCGCAGACAAGTCCCAGCCAAATACTCTCGTTGTGCCGAAATAGACAATAAACAGCAATACCATCTGTGGCATAATACGGACAATCTCCAAATAAATTCGGAAAACGACTTTCAATATCTTATTTTTGGATGCCATCAGCATTCCCATCACAAGCCCTAACGCAATACTAATCGCAACGGCGATCAGACTGATACGGACCGCAACCCAGAGACCGCCAAGCAGGCGCGCAAAGTTTTTCCCTTTGAAAAGAACATCAATTCCCAAATTCCGCATGGCGCAGCCTCCTTTCCACAAAGCTGCCCAATATCGATACCGGCAGAAGCATGATCAGATAGAAAACAACGAGCATCGTTAGGCATTCAATGGTTTTCGCATACATCCCGATCAAATCCTTTGCAGTAAACATCAGATCCATCAAGCTGATGGTGGAAAACACACTTGTTTCTTTCAGCAAAAAGATCACATTGGCAATCAGCCCGGGCACACTGGAGGAAACCGCCTGCGGCAGAATGACATACCGGAATACCTGCACGCTATTCATGCCAAGACTCTGCGCGCTTTCCGACTGGATCGGCGCGATATTTTCCAGACCGCTCCGAAAGGTTTCCGCCATGTAAGCGCCCCCCAAAAGTCCAAGTCCCAGACAGCCGCAGACCTGTGCGGAAATGCGGATTCCCATTTTGGGAAGACCAAAATACAGAAAGAACAATTGCACCAAAAGCGGCGTGTTCCGAAACAGCTCAATATAAATCCCTGTGATCTGTCGAAGAACCGGCACCNTCAAATGAACGACNGCCGCANAAAACACNCCGATGATAAGCGCCAAAAGAACGCCTTGCCATCCAATTNTGATCGTGAGCAGCAGCGCGTCTTTATAACGCGGCAAATATGATACTATCACTTCCCAATCCATGATCCGTCTCCTGTTTGCATCAATCTTCTTTCATCTATTTACGCAGAAAGCGGGCAGTGGCATTTAATCCACTGCCCACTGTTTTTATCAATCCTCTAAAGAAGCAGCTGTGTCGCCCTCAACAACCAGCGTATCTTCATAATCTGCGCCATAGGTATCCAATAAGGTCGCTTCATAATCTGCATGGAAAAATCTTTCTTCGCCCAGCGCCTTAATTTCATTATTTAACCAATCCAGCAGACTTGTATTGCCTTTGGTAACTGCAGGTGCGATCGTGTCTGCGCTGCCAAGCGACGGGATGCCGACCACATAACCGGGATTTTCAATGGAGAACGCGATGACCTCAGTGTTATCGTTCGCCCATGCCACACCGTTTCCATTCTCAAATGCTGTCTTTGCCTGTGCATAGGCGTCATATTTTTGCAGCCTGATATTCGGATAATTTCTCTCAAGATAGGTTTCTGCCGTCGTTCCCGAAATGACGATCACCTCATCGTTCTCACCGATGTCATCCAGACTGGTGATCACCGCATTTTCCGGGGAGATAACGCCCAGAGCCACGTTCATGTAAGGCAGCGCAAAGTCAACTTCCTGTGCGCGTTCCTCCGTTACCGTGAAGTTTGCCAAAATAATATCAACCTTGCCGGTCTGCAAATATTCAATACGGTTTGCAGCCTCTGTAGACACATAATTGATTTCCACGCCAAGATCTTTACCGATCCGCTCTGCAAGATAAACATCATAGCCTTGATAATCGCCGTTCTCATCCACATAGCCGAAAGGACTTTTATCGGAAAATACACCGATGTTAATGACACCGCTTTCTTTAATCTCATCTACCGTTCTGTAAACGGTGTTTGCATTGCTTCCTACTTCATTATTTTCTTCTGCACCGTTATTTGCTCCCGTTGTGCTGCTTTCCTGCTTATCGCCACAGCCTGTAAACGCCGCTAACGAAAGCGCAAGTGTAAGTGCCGCGGCTCCTAACCGCTTCCATGTAATTTTTTTCATAATATGACTCCTCCTCTTTTTTGCCTTATATTTGCTGAGTGTGTGTTGTATCATGTATGGAATTTGAGCAAAAAAAGAACGCTGCGCGTTCTTTCGAAGAATCGCTAAAGCGATTCTTCTGGAACTGGGAAATTTCCTATACATAAAAAAACCGGGCCGCTGATCAGCTCCCGGGCAAATGGCAATATCACATTTCTCATCGAAATGTCATACATCGGTGCAACACAAAGCAGACGAATGCACCTGACCATTTTGATATGCCCGGTCAAACACCATTCGACAACAACACATGATAGCAATATAAGAATCTTTCAATTGATACATGGCATTCCTCTCCTTTCTCAAACAGACTGCTCAAATCCAATACAGAGATATTACACCCATTTACCTACTATGTCAATAGGTAATATAGGAATTTATTTATTTTTTTCTATCCCACACAAATCCTTCACTACTTCTCCCGCAATGATCAATCCGGCCACGGACGGCACAAACGCCACACTCCCCGGTATATCCCGCCTCTCCGTGCATTTTTGCTGTGCTCCGGGCGGACAGATACAATTTTTCCTGCAGCTGATCGACATATCTTCAAACGGTCTCGTCGGTTTTTCTTCCGAATACACGACCTTTAATTTTTGAACGCCGCGTTTTTTTAGTTCACGCCGCATGACTTTAGCCAAAGGACACATTTTTGTCTGATAAATATCGGCAACCCGAAACTGACTGCCATCCAATTTATTGCCGGCACCCATACTGCTGATAATGGGCACGTCACTTTCCTGCGCTTTCATGACAAGCGCAATCTTGGCCGTGACCGTATCCACCGCATCGACAATATAATCATATTCTCCGAAAGGAAATGTGTCCGCATTTTCCGGCAGAAAAAAACACGAATGGATCTGCACATCCGCGTCCGGGTTGATCTCAAGGATCCGTTCCTTCATCACCTCTGTCTTGTATTTTCCTATCGTCTTTCGCGTCGCTATGATCTGACGATTCAGATTGGTCAGGCAGACCTTATCATCATCAATCAGATCAAATGCGCCTACCCCGCTTCGCACGAGGGCTTCACAGACATATCCTCCCACACCGCCAATTCCAAAAATCGCAACTCTGGATGCGGATAACTTATCCATCGCTTCTTTTCCAAGCAATAATTCCGTCCTTGAAAACTGTGTCAACATCTATATGTCTCCTCAATCAAAAACTATCATGCATCCTCGGACCCCTTCCCGTTGATGCACTATTCTATCGCATTCATAAAGATTTTATGAACTTTTTTATTCTGCCAAACAGAAAGTGTATGTCCCGGTGATATTCTCTGCATTCTTTTATCTTTCTTATCTTTATGGCACCAAAAACTGAATCGCATGATGCTCGTTATGCACTTTCACCCTGCGGTGCTCGCCGCCAAACTCCCCGTCGAGCGTCCACGGTATCGCTTCCTCCGTCTCAAAAATAACGTCCGCCGCCTTAAAACTGCTCATCAGCTCCGTATCAAAGTGCGCACCTATGAGCGCCGCCATGATCTGATTCAGCTCCACGGCATTACGCGGACGCTTGATCAGCGTAACCTCAAAAAGTCCATCGTTCAGTTCCACATTTTTGCCCGTAATATTTTGAAATCCTCCCACGGAATGCGAATTTGTCACCATTCCGTAAAGATAATCTCCCTCCATCTGCTTTCCGTCCGCCGTCACTGTCATTTGATAGGATTTGATAGAGGAGAGCCGTTTCATGCCCTCCAAAATATACGCCATATGCCCCAATACATTTTTCACTTCCTGCTTCGTCTCATAGGACACATCCGTAAACAACCCAAACGCCGCAATATAGACAAACACGTCCTCGTTGAATCTTCCGATGTCACACAAAAACGCCCTGCCCCGCACGGCGGTCTCCACCGCCAGCGCCGTTTTTTTGGGGAGTTTTAAGCTGTTCGCAAAATCATTGGTGGAACCGGTCGGAATATAGCCGATGGGAACGCGTNCTTCGTTCTGCNTCATTCCCGTCACGNCNTCGTCCAAGGTACCGTCCCCGCCCGAGCAGACGCACAGATCATACAGACCCTCGTTCTCGGAAACAATGGTCACCGCGTCTCCCCTGCTCTGTGTGGGATGCACGGTTACATCGTAGCCATCCTTTGTCAACGCATCCACAACATCTAACAGCCTTGTTTTGATTTGCCCTTTTCCGGCATGCGGATTAAAAATAAACAATGCCTTTTTTTTCATATCTGTATCCTCAAAAATTACGATTGTTTGAAAAGAGCCGCCCTTCGGCAGCTCTTGATTCTATCCTATTTCACATCTTTACCGCTCAGGAAATCCGCAAGCTTGGCAACCGCCGCATTTTCATCTTCCCCGTCGGCCTCGATCGTCACACTTTCCCCTACATCCATTCCGAGACTCATCATTCCCATGATGCTCTTTGCGTTGACTCTCTTTCCCTCTGCCTCAAGGTAAATCTTGCTCTCGAACTGACTTGCGATCTGCACCAATACGGCAATCGGTCTTGCCTCAAGACCATTTGCCAGTTGAATCGANATTGTTNCCTTTTNCATAGCCNCNNCTCTTTTCCCTNCTCCTTACNAATCCCTTTTACCTTACAGATTTCCCCTATACCCGTTTCTCTCATGTCGGCATGGACGCTCTAAGCTCCTCCGCGATCTCCGAGAGCTTTCGCAGCCGATGGTTCATCCCTGATTTTCCGATCGGCGGCGTCATTTTTTGCGCCAGCTCGCCAAGTGTCGCGTCCGGCCACTCCAAACGAAGCTGTGCTGTCCTTTGCAGATTTTCCGGCAGAGAAGACAGCCCCCGTTTCTCCTGTATCAGTTTAATGTCCTCTACTTGCCTGCTTGCCGCATTGACAGTCTTCACAATGTTTGCAGCTTCACAGTTCACCCTCCGGTTCACATGGTTACTGATATCCTTCAAAATACGGAGATTCTCCAGCTCCATCAGCGCGACATGCGCTTCCATGATGTTAAGAAGATCGACGATACCCGCCCCCTCTTTCATGTAAACCACATAGTACCGTTTCCGGCGGGTGATCTTTGCCTCCAGTTCAAAATCCGCAAGCACTCCGCATAACTGCTCCGCCTGCGGCATATCGACACAGACAAATTCCAAGTGATAGCTTCTTTTCGGATTGCTCATGGAACCGATCGATAAATAGATTCCCCGCAGATACGATCTCCTGCAGCAGGCATTCTTTAAAAGAAGCGGCGACACTTGTCCGTGACGCGTTGTCAGCCTGCACGCCGAACACACACTCTCTGCGTCCGCGCCCTCTAAAACCAGCTGATAAATTCCTGTGTTTTCCTGCGCTGCATATGTTTTTTCGAAAATATCCGTATCTATATTAAATGTTTTTTTCAATAATGTAAAGCATTTTCTTACTACTGCGCTGTTTTCTGTGCGAATTTCCAATCTGCGCGCACCGTTTTCCCCCTCACCGCACTCTGCGCAGCAGGCTAAAATTGCCGCCAGCTCAGCAATCTGACAATGCCTCGCCTGCCCGACATGCCGCGCAAGCTCCTCCTTGACCTCTCCCGAAAAAGACATTTATACCCCCTGCCCGATGTCGCGATGTCCGATCGTCAGCCCGTACTCGCCCTGATCCTTCAGCCGTTTGTAAAGTTCGTTCGCAAGCGTAACGCTGCGATGCTTTCCTCCTGTGCAGCCGATCGCGATCACCAGCTGATATTTTCCTTCCTTGACATAGTTCGGTATCAAAAAGCGTATCATATCGGTCAGCTTTTCCATGAACTCCTCAGTCTCCGGAAAGGATTTTACATAATCCTGCACAGCCTGATCCTGACCGGTCTGATGCTTTAGCTCATCGATATAAAAAGGATTCGGTAAAAAGCGCACGTCAAACACAAGATCCGCATCCGCAGGAATCCCATACTTAAAGCCAAACGATAAAATACTGACAATAAGGCTATTGTACGCTTCATTTCCGATAAAAATACGGTCTAATTCTTCTTTCAGTTCCCGCGTGAGCAGCTTCGACGTGTCAATGACATAATCGGAGATTTCGCGGATCGGCTTTAAGATCGCGCGCTCCTTGTGAATGCCCTCCTCCACACGTCCCTCCGGCGAGAGCGGATGCATCCGCCTGCTTTCCTTATAACGTTTGAGCAGCACCGCATCGCTTGCTTCCATATAAAGCATATCGTAGGCATAGCCTGCCTCTTTGATACCGTTCAGTATATCCGCAAGCTCATCAAAGGACTGTCCCGCGCGTACATCAATACNGAGCGCAACCTTTGTTACNTCGCNGTTCGGCGTAACNATCAGCTCCACANATTTNNCGATCAATGCTACAGGAAGATTGTCAACGCAATAAAAGCCAATATCCTCCAGCATTTTTAATGCCGTCCTCTTTCCGCCTCCGCTCATACCTGTCACAATCACAAATTTCATAAAAAGTCACCTATCNGTATTACTTCCGGTTCCAATTCCACATGAAACCGCTGCTTCACCTTTTCCTGTACCTCTGCGATCAGCTCATAAATATCCTGAGCNGACGCATTCCCGACATTAATGATGAAGCCGCAATGCTTTTCCGAAACCTNCNNGCCGCCGATCCGATACCCACGCATTCCCGCATCCATGATCAGCTTCCCCGCGTAATAGCCTTCCGGACGCTTAAACGTGCTTCCCGCACTTGCATATTCAAGCGGCTGTTTGGCGCGTCTTTTGGCATTAAAGTCATCCATCCGTGCCCGGATCTCCTGCTCGTCTCCTTTATGCAGACGCAGCACGGTCTCCACCACGATGAACGGTCTGTTTCTGATAATACTTGTGCGATAGCCGAATTCCATCGTATCACGGTCAAGCACCATCCGCTCTCCCTGCTCGTTTAACACTGTTACACTCTCGACGATCTGGCTCATTTCCCCTTCATAAGCGCCCGCATTCATCACGATGGCCCCGCCCATGCTGCCGGGTATTCCCGCCGCAAATTCCAGTCCGCTTAACCCATGCTGCGCAGCCTGAGACGCCACGCTCGATAAAAGCGCGCCCGACTGCACACACATGCGCTCTCCGTCCACCGTCACAGCGTTCATGCCATCGCCGATCTGGAGCACCACGCCGTGATACCCTCTGTCGCTGACTAAAAGATTACTGCCGTTTCCGATCACCAGATACGGCTGATGAAGCTGTCCCAAATAGGCTGCCAGCTTTGTAAGCTGTTCCTCGCCCTGTATCCGTATCAATATATCCGCCGCTCCACCGACCCGGAAGGTCGTGTGCTTTGCCATTGGTTCTTCCTNTAACAAATNCTCCGGCGCTACNAGCTGCCGAATAAAACGTTCCACTGTTTCTGTCNCTCTGCTCCTCCATGATGCCAACCGTCCGTAAATTCGGGCGCCAGCACAAATCTGTGCTTTCCCTTGATCATTTTACCTCATTGTATGCGCGCAGGGCTTTTATCAGTCCTACGAGAGCACCAGCCTTGCCGCGCCGTAAATCCCCGCGTCGTTTCCGAGTGTCGCCANAGCAAATTTTGCATCCCTGCTGCCGTGGAACACATAGGGNTTATAGTATTNCTCAATATAATCTAACAGAACCGGTCCTGCCTTGGACACACCGCCTCCGATGACAAAAATCTCCGGATTCACAACACATGCAACCGAAGCAAGTCCTTTACCGAGATACTCGCCGAATTTTTCGGCAACCTCCATCGCAAGCGCATCGCCCGCCTTCACTGCGTCAAACACCGACTTTGCGGAAAGCTCCCCGCTCCGTAAGACACTGTCCTTGTCGCTTTCAGCAAGCGCCTTCTTCGCCAGACGCACAACACCGGTCGCCGACGCATATTGCTCCAGACATCCGTGATTGCCGCATCCACATGCATCCTCTTCCTCATCATTCACATGAATATGTCCGATTTCTCCGCCTGCGCCCGTCGCNCCTGCAAGAAGCTGTCCGTCCACAATGATGCCGCCGCCGACGCCCGTACCGAGCGTGACTGCCACCATGTTACTGTATCCTTGTCCGCCGCCCTTCCACATTTCTCCGAGCGCCGCCACATTCGCGTCATTTCCTGCCTTGACCGTTAAGCCCGTCAAAGCCCCCAGCTCGTCGTTAATGTTCATTACGCCCCAGCCTAAGTTTGCCGCTTTATAAATCGTCCCCGCGCTGTCCACCGGTCCGGGAACCCCGATACCGATCCCCGCAACATCTGATCCGGCATACCCTTTTTCGCTCATTTTTTCTTTGACGGACTGTGCAATATCAGGCAGGATATATTTGCCGTTTTCCTCTTTTCTTGTGNGGATNTCCCACTTANCAAACGCATTCCCCTCCGGATCAAATAAGCCAAGCTTGACCGTTGTTCCGCCAAGATCCACTCCGAATATCGCCTTTGCCATACCTTCTCTCTCCTCTCTGCCACACGCTTTCTATTACTCTTGACCTACAGGAATTTTCGTGGTCTCGGAAGAATTGCGACAGCAATTCTTCGAAAGATTGGCGCTTTGCGCCATTCTTTTTTATGCTTCTTCTTCCTCACGCCGTTTTGCCAGCGAGTTCTGCACACGCTGATATAACTCCTGCGCTGCGTTGTAGCCCATCTTCTTCTGACGGTGGTTGACCGCTGCCGACTCGCAGATGATCGCCAGATTTCGTCCCGGCCGGATCGGAATGTTATGGCAGACGACCTTGTTTCCGAGATACTCCGTATAATCCTCCTCCAAACCGAGGCGATCATACTCCTTATCCTTATCCCAGTCCTCCAGCCGGATGNCCAGATCGATATTCTGCGTATCCTTGACGCTCGANACACCGAACAGCGTCTTGACGTCAATGATGCCGANGCCGCGCAGCTCGATAANGTGCTTCGTNATATCCGNCGCGGTTCCGATCAGCGTATCCTCACTGACCTTGCGGATCTCCACCACATCATCCGTGACCAGACGGTGTCCTCTTTTGATCAGCTCTAACGCCGCCTCCGATTTACCGATGCCGCTCTCACCCGTGATCAGCACACCCTCGCCGTAAACGTCAACCAGTACGCCGTGCACCGAGATCATCGGTGCCAGCTTCACGTTCATCCACCGGATAATCTCCGCCATAAATGCCGAGGTCGCTTTTTTCGTCATTAAAATCGGGATATTATGAGAAACCGCAATCTCCAAAAACAGCGGGTCGGGTTCCAACTCGCGGCAAAATACGATCGCAGGAATATGATGATTCAGCAGCGCTTCAAACNCTTCCCGCTTCTGATCCGGCCCTAACGACTGCATATAGGTATATTCCACAAAACCGATGATCTGTAAGCGGGTTGCTTCAAAGTGTTCAAAGTATCCCGCAAGCTGCAGTGCCGGACGGTTAATATCCGGCTGGGTGATCTTGATTTTGGAAATGTCAATATCCGGCGTCAGATTCTCCAGTTTTTCTTTCTCGATGATCTTGGTTAAACTTAAGCTTGCCATGTGCTCCCTCCTCATATATTTTCATATTAATCTTCATTCTTACGCACAAGGAATGTAACGAATGCGCCGCATTTGTTACATTCCTTTTCAGTATAACACATTTCCTCTTTTTGGTAAAAAAATTTTCGCGGTTATTTCTTTTGTCCCTCNAAAAATTGTACGATCTGCTGCGCCACATNCTNCGGGATCTCCGGAANCGCCGAAAGCTCTTCCTCCGTGGCGTTTCGTACCTCCTCGATGGATCGGAACTTGCGCATGAGCGCTTTTCTCCGTTCGGGACCGACGCCGGGTATTTCATCCAGCACCGAATGCACCTGACTTTTACTTCGTATGGAACGATGGTATTCAATGGCAAACCGGTGCGCCTCATCCTGAATGCGCGTGATCAGCTTAAAGCCCTCGCTGTCCTTTCCGATCGGCAGCTCCCGATTATGAAAATATAAGCCCCGCGTGCGGTGATTGTCATCCTTTACCATCCCGCANACCGGAATGNCAATGCCAAGCTCCGAGAGCACCTCAAGCGCAATGTTCACCTGACCGCGTCCGCCGTCCATAAGCAGCAGGTCGGGAAACCGCGTAAACGAACCGAAATCCGTTCCGTGCTCCTCGCTAAACGCCTCCTCGCGCTCGGAGAGCCCGTGCTGAAAACGCCTTGTCAACACCTCCCGCATGCAGGCGTAATCATCCGGTCCTGCCACGGTCTTAATGCGGAATTTCCTGTAATCGCTGCGCTTCGGTTTTCCCTTTTCATATACGACCATGGAACCGACGTTCGCAAAACCGCTGATATTGGAAATATCATATGCCTCCATGCGTAAGACGCTCTTTAATCCGAGCAGCTCTGCAATTTCCTTCACGGCGCCGATCGTGCGCCCCTCCTCGCGTTTGATCCGCTCGCGGTCCTTGTCAAGCACAAGCTTTGCATTCTGCGCGGCAAGCTCCACGAGCTTCTCCTTTGCCCCTTTTAACGGAACCCGCAGATACACGCGCCCGCCGCGCTTTGAGGAGAGCCACTGTTCGATCAGCTCCATGTCCTCGATCGCCTCCTGCAGCATCAGCTCATGCGGGATAAACGGCGTCCCCGAATAAAACTGCTTCACAAAGTCCGTTAATACCTGACTCCGTTCCCCTTCCGACACATGTGTCATATAAAAATGCTCGCGTCCGATCAGTTTTCCGCCCCGCACAAAAAATACCTGCACGACACAGTCGGTACCTTCCATGCACATCGCGATAATATCTTTATCCTCGCCGTCGCTGTCAGTGATCTTTTGTTTCTGCGCAACGCTTTTCACACTGGTGAGCAGCTCTCGGTACCGGATCGCCTCCTCAAAATCAAGCGCCTCTGACGCCTGTTCCATTTTCGTCTTTAAGTCTTTTAAGATCGGCGCGTAATTACCGTTCAAAAAATCAAGCGCCTGCTCGATATGCGCGCGATAATCTTCTTTCGTCACATAGCCCGCGCACGGCGCGGCGCATTGTTTGATATGGTAATTCAAACACGGGCGGTCCTTGCCGATGTCCCGCGGCAGACTCCGGTTGCAGGTTCGCAGCAAAAACAGCTTATTCATCAGCTCGATCGTATCCCGGACTGCCGCTGCGCTCGTATACGGACCGAAATATTTGGATTTATCTTTTTTCATCACGCGAGAAAATAAGATCCGCGGATACTCCTCCGAAACCGTCACTTTAATATAAGGATAGGTCTTGTCGTCCTTTAACATCGTATTGTATTTCGGGCGATGCTCTTTGATCAGATTGTTTTCCAGCACAAGCGCCTCTAACTCCGAATCCGTCACGATGTATTCAAAACGCACGATCTGTCGGACCATTTGATCGATCTGCGGTCCGCGTCCCACAATCTTCCGGAAATAAGAACGCACGCGATTGTGCAGATTGACTGCCTTGCCGACATACATGATCGTGTCATCCTTATCATGCATAATATATACTCCCGGCTTTGCGGGAAGCTTTTTTAATTCCTCTTCTACATCAAACAAGGCTTCTTCTCTCCCAACTTTGCTCTATCATTCACATGATTGCGAAATGTCTTTTTAATCGTTTTGCATGTGTGAAATATGCAATCCACGCGGGCACGCTTTCGCTACAGTTCGACCGCAGCGGTACCTAACATGCCAAAACACGGCATGTAAGTACCGGCGTTCTCACAGTACCCGCTTTCGGATATGCATATTTCGCACAACCGTAAATCTTACTCCAGACATTTCGCAATCATCAATACTCTCAAACTTACTCCATTCAGATCTCACGCACGATATTTTGCAGCCAGACTCCTTTTTTTACCAAAACAGCTCCGACGATGCACTTGATAAAATCCAGACTCTGCACGATGGCATACAGCGCAAGGATGGGCAACGCCGTAAAGTGCGTCAGCAAATAGGCGCACGGGACGGCAAGCGCCCACATAAACACACTGTCGAATAAAAACGTCACGATTGTCTTTCCTCCCGTCCGCAGCGTAAAATAGCACGCGTGCAGGAAGGCATAAAACGGCATCATCACGGACGTGATCAATATAAAATCCGCCGCGAGACTGCGCACCTGCGGCTCCGTCTTATAAATCGCCGGAAACAGATTGCGAAACAGCGACATCGTAAATCCGATCACCAGACAGCACAGGACGGAAAAACAGATCATTTTCCGATCCGTATCCTTTGCCTCCTCCATTTTCTGCGCCCCCAAAAGCTGGCCGACTATGATCGCGATCGCATCTCCCATAGCAAGATATACCACGCTGAACAGATTCGAGATGGTCGATGAAATATTCAGCGCCGCGATCACGGATAAGCCCCTCATGGAATAATTCTGATTTAACAATGTAACGCCCAGCGCCCAAAGCCCCTCATTAAACGCAAGCGGCGCTCCCTTGATCAAAATCTGCCGCATGAGCTGCGGCGGGATACGCAGACTCGAAAACGCGCTCACGATAAACGGATGCTTTTCTTTATGCGTCTGCGTCCAGATCACCACGATCGCCATCTCCACAAAACGCGAAACCACAGTCGCGGCAGCCGCCCCGGCCACGCCGAGCCGCGGCGCGCCGAAATGTCCGAAGATCAATATGTAATTGAGCGCGACGTTGACCACCACCGCCGCAATACCCGCCTTCATCGGAAGCACAGTCTCCCCGACGTCGCGCAGCGTATTNGCGTACGCCTGCGAAATAACAAACGGAATCAGACCGATCAGCATGACATGAAGATATGCCCTGCCGTAATACAGTGTGTTTTCCGCGTTCCCGACTCCATCCGTCTCGTGCAGGAACCGGATAATCAGCCACTCTCCTTTTGTCAAAAAAAGAACTATGCCGGCCACAGCAACAACGCTCGTCAGCACCAGCTTGGCGCGGAACGTGTTGCGCACACCCTCATGATCTCCCTTTCCGTAATACTGCGCCGTAAAAATACCCGCACCCGAAAGCGCGCCCCATACGCACAGATTAAACACAAACAATAACTGATTCACGATCGCAACGCCANTCANCTNATCGGTTCCNACCTGTCCGACCATNATATTNTCCAACAACNCGACAAAATTCGTGATGGCATTCTGAATAATGATCGGAATAACAATGAACAGGACCTTTTGATAAAAGGCCCTGTCCCCGATATATTTTTTTCTGATCTGCTGCCCTGTCATTTCTGATTGCCCTGCTCCCCGTCTGTCTCATTCTGCTCATCTTTTCGTGCATACGAACGGTTCCTTAAAGCCTCGGCAAACTCATTCTCCACTTTCGGAGAAACCTCCTGCATATCTTCGGATTGGGGCGCAGTACCATCCTGCTCCTGCAATCCCCGAATCTGCGGCCATGCATTGCGAAGAAGCTGCTCTCGCTCATAATCCGGCATATTGCCGCTGAGGTGCGTGTTCTGCCCTGTCGCGCCGAGACTGTCCGCCTGTCCTGACGGATTCTGCCCTGACTGTCCCGTCGTGCCAAAACTGTCCGCTTGTCCTGACGGATTCTGCCCTGACTGTCCCGTCGTGCCAAAACTGCCCGCCTGTCCTGACGGATTCTGCCCTGACTGTCCCGTCATGCCGAGGCTGACTGCCTGTTTTTCGGGACGCGCCCCGTCTTCCAACACATTTGATTTCGGCTTCTCCTCCGGCTCGGGCAGTCCTTTCTCCTCGCGGAATATTTTCATAAACTCCTTGCCCGTAATCGTCTCTTTTTCAATCAGATGCTCCGCAAGCTTATCCATCAGCTCCCTGTTTTCCTTGAGCATCTTCTTTGCTTCCTTATAGCTCTCCTTTAAGATCTTCATGACCTCTTCATCCACAGCCGCAGCCGTGACGTCGGAGCAGTTCATTGCGGTCCTTCCGTCGAGATATTTGCTTTCCACCGTCTCAAGTCCCATCAGACCGAAACGTTTGGTCATGCCGTACTGCGTCACCATGGCGCGCGCAATATTCGTCGCTTTCTCAATATCATTCGATGCGCCCGTCGTCACCGTATCAAACACAATCTCCTCCGCCGCGCGTCCGCCGAGCAGACCCACGAGCATGTCATGAAGCTCCGCCTGCGTATTGAGATATTTTTCCTCCTCCGGCACCTGCATGACATATCCGAGCGCCCCCATCGTCCTCGGTACGATCGTAATCTTCTGCACCGGCTCAGAATTTTTCTGTAATGCCGCGATCAGCGCATGCCCCGTCTCATGATACGAAACAATCCTGCGCTCCTCCTTGCTCATAATGCGGTCCTTCTTTTCTTTGCCGACCAGAACCACCTCGACCGCATTGAACAAATCCTTTTGCGAGACGAACTCCCTGCCCTCCTTGACCGCATTGATCGCCGCCTCATTGATCATATTGGCAAGATCGGAGCCGACTGCGCCGCTCGTCGCAAGCGCGATCTCCTCCAGATTCACACTGTCGTCCATGAGCACGTCCTTTGCATGCACGCGCAGAATATCCACACGTCCTTTTAAGTCCGGCTTGTCCACGATGACCCTGCGGTCAAACCGCCCGGGTCTTAACAGCGCCTTATCCAAAATTTCCGGGCGGTTCGTCGCCGCCAGAATAATGATTCCTTTTTTTCCGTCAAATCCGTCCATCTCGGAGAGAAGCTGATTTAACGTCTGCTCCCGCTCCTCGTTGCCGCCGCCGTATTTCGAATCACGGCTGCGTCCGATCGCGTCGATCTCGTCGATGAAAACGATACAGGGCGNGTGCTNTTCCGCTTCCTCAAACANCTNNCGCACACGGGATGCGCCGACGCCGACATAAAGCTCGATAAAATCCGAGCCTGCCAGTGAAAAGAACGGCACATGCGCTTCGCCCGCCACCGCCTTTGCCAGCAGCGTCTTACCCGTTCCGGGAGGTCCCACCAACAGCGCGCCTTTCGGCAGTCTTGCGCCGATCTTGCTGTATTTTGCGGGATTATGCAAAAAATCAACGACCTCGACAAGCGACTCCTTCGCCTCATCTTCGCCTGCTACATCCTTAAATGTAATACCCGTTTCTTTCTGCACATCGTAAAGCTTTGCGTTGGTCTTACCGATCCCCATCGGTCCGCCGCTGCCCGACATTCTCCGAAACACAAAATTTAAGCCGATACAAAGCACCAATACGGGCAGTCCGTACGTCAAAAGCAGCGACAGGAACCATCCCGAATTATCCGGTATTTCCTTGCTGAACTCCACCCCGGCATCCGTAAGGCGTTCCGTCAGTCTGTCCGCATCCTCCGCCGTGCCCGTGTAATACCGCTGCGCGGGCAGATAACTGTCCTGTTCATTCTGCTTCGGCTTGATCGCAAGCTGGTTGTCATAGATCACTACGGACTCGATCTCCCCGTTTTCCAGCATCTCAATAAAAGTGTTATACGGTATCTCCTCATTGGCTCCCGTATCCATGGTACGCATGAACCAACTGATCATGAGCACGAGCGCCAAACTCGCCAACAACACAAACAAAAAGTTCTGCCGCTTCTGAGGCTCGTTGCCGCCGTTTCCGTTTCCTCCGTTCCCGCCGCTGCCGTTTGAGCCATTGCCCCCGCTGCCCGACCCGCCGGAGCGGTTATCATATTCGTTCAGATTATTTTTCATTCTCATTCCCCGCGTACAAATCACACACGCTTCTTCCTTCGATAGTCAGTCTCGTCCAAAACGCTTCATCCCATTCACGATCAGACGATTCCCCATTTATTATATGGATAGCGCCGCTATAAATCAACTATTCTTTTGTGAAAAGAAAATGAATTTATGGTTGTTCCCATGTTTGGAATGGGATAAAATAGATAAGAGTTTGAAAGAAAGGATTACGGTTTATGAAAAAACAACGCCTTCCGCTCTGCGACCTGCTGTTTGTGTGCACGCTTGTGCCGCTGCTTTTCTTTTTTCTATGGAAATGCCGTTATGGTTACGGCGGCTGCGACGAGCCTTTTTATCTGACGCTGGCACAGCGGCTCTCCTTCGGCGACGCCCTGCTTTCGGAAGAATGGAACCTTTCGCAGCTCGGCGGCGTTCTTCTTTTACCCTTTTACCGGCTCCATGCGCTGATCGCGGGAGGAACGGACGGGATCATCCTGCATTTCCGCTACATTTATACTGCCATGCAGCTTCTCATCACCGTGCTTCTTTATCTTATCCTGCGGCGTTATCGCTATGGCGCACTTTGCGCGGTGCTGCTGTTCGCCGTTTACTCGCCCTATGACATCATGGCATTGTCCTATAATACATTCGCGCTGATGGCAATGGCGCTCTGCCTGTCGCTGCTCTCCCACTGTAAGAAAGAGGGACGCATCGGATTTCTTTTTGCGGGCTTTTTCTATGCCGTCGCCGTCATCGCCAATCCTTATATCATCCTGTTATATCTGCTGTGCGTGGCGGTCTTTCTCATCGCACTGGCTGTAAACGCTTCTCTCCGCACATACGGACGCGGCCTGCTTATTTTTACGCTCGGCGCGGCGCTTCCCGCCGCCTGTCTTTTCCTTTTTATATTATGCCGGGCCGACATCAAAACGATCATGGAAAATCTTCCCGCGATCCTTCATGATCCCGAACATGCCTCCCGCTCTGCAAAAGATATCCTTTACAGCACCTGGTACGTCATGCGTTCCACGTTCAGTTCTTTTGTCGCCATATGGCTTTTGTTGACCGTACTCTCACTTATTGACCGTAAAAAAACACATGCATGGATGTATTTCAGCATGACCGCACTCACCACGGCAACGGCGGTCATGATCCATATTCCGTCCATTCAGACCGACTATAATTACATCATGTTCCCGATCACGTTATGCGGTCTTTCCGCCTATCTGCTCACCCGAAAAAAGAATCACCGCGTATTTCTTTTCCTTTGGTGCCTTGGCATGCTTTATGCGTTCTGCCTCGGCGCGGCGTCCAATCAGGGGGAAAATGCGATCTGCATGGGAATGCCCGTCGCGATGATCGGCAGCGTGCTTCTTATTTGGGATTTCTTAAAAGAGCAGGCCTGCGCGAATACAACGATGACATCTGCAAAGGGATCCATCCTGACCGAAAGAAAAAGCAGCCGTTTCACAACGCCGCTCGTGCTCTGCGCCACCGCCCTGCTCTTCCTTTCTCAGTTCTGCACCGAATGCTATGCAAAATCGGTTCACGCCTTTTGGGAGCCTTCCGTCGCCGCGCTGGATACGAAGATCATGGAGGGCCCGCTTGCCGGTGTCCGCACCACAAAAGAGCACGCGGACGCTTACAACACCCTGCTTGCGGAAATCCGCGACTACCGGAACGGCTCGTCCGAACCCGTATTGTTTGTCACATCCAGCCCGTGGTGCTATTTATACGCAAACCGCCCTTACGGCGTGTATTCCTCATGGATCTCGACATTTTCCGCCTCAGGAAGTATGGCGGTCGACCTTCTGCTTGACCGCCTTGGCAATTATTACCGCCTGCATCCCGACCGGATTCCGACGGATATTTATATCTTAAAAAATGACATATGGTATGACATGCTGGGGGGTGCAATCGGGTGGAAGGACGGTTATCCGCTCGCCGCATGGCTGCTCACGACGACCAATATCGATCCGTCCCCCCTTTATCCGCCCGGATGTGCGGAATGGGATATTCTTTATGCTGTGGAAGAGTCCTCATACGGTTTTCATTTGAGCCGGATCGATACCCCATAAATCTTTGTCTTTTTTTAAGAAATGAGTAGATTTTTGTCTGCGAACCGTTATATAATGGTGATGTATTGTTTTTATACAACACTTTAGGAGGAACACTATGGCAGTCAAATACGTCTTTGTTACCGGCGGCGTTGTATCCGGTCTCGGAAAAGGGATTACCGCCGCATCGCTTGGCAGATTATTAAAGGCACGCGGCTACAAAGTTACCATGCAGAAGTTTGACCCTTATATCAATATCGATCCCGGAACGATGAACCCGGTTCAGCACGGCGAGGTATTCGTCACGGACGACGGTACCGAAACCGATTTAGATCTCGGACATTATGAGCGTTTTATCGATGAGAATCTGGACAAGAATTCCAACGTGACGACCGGAAAGATTTACTGGTCCGTCCTGCAAAAAGAACGGCGCGGTGATTACGGCGGCGGCACCGTTCAGGTCATCCCCCATATTACCAATGAGATCAAAAGCCGTTTTTACCGCAATTTCACTGATGACGAGACAAGAATCGCCATCATCGAGGTCGGCGGCACGGTCGGCGATATTGAATCACAGCCTTTCCTTGAGGCGATCCGTCAGTTTCAGCATGAGGTCGGACGTAACAATGCCATCCTCATTCATGTGACGCTGATCCCTTATCTGCGCGCTTCTCAGGAAATGAAGACGAAGCCGACGCAGGCCAGCGTGAAAGAACTGCAGGGTCTGGGACTGCGCCCCGACATCATCGTATGCCGCAGCGAGTACCCCCTGAATCAGCATATCAAGGACAAGATTGCTCTTTTCTGTAACGTGCCGAACAGTCATGTATTACAAAATCTGGATGTGGAGCACCTCTATGAGGCGCCCCTTGCAATGGAAAAAGAGCACCTTGCTTCCGTTGCCTGCGAGTGTCTGGAATTAGAGCAGCGCGAACCGGACCTAAAAGATTGGAGCGCTATGGTGGAAGACCTTCGCAATCCGACCGAAGAGGTCACGATCGCTTTAGTCGGCAAATACACCGCCCTGCATGACGCCTATATCAGCGTTGTAGAAGCGCTCAAGCACGGCGGCATTCCCAATCACGCGACCGTCAATATCAAGTGGATCGACTCGGAGACCGTGACTGCCGAAAATGTGAGCGGGCTGCTATCCGGCGTGGACGGGATTCTTGTTCCGGGCGGCTTCGGCGACCGCGGGATCGACGGCATGCTTTTCGCGATCCAATATGCCCGCACCAATGAGATTCCGTATCTCGGACTCTGCCTCGGCATGCAGCTTTCCATCGTTGAATATGCGCGAAATGTGGTAGGCTATGAAGATGCGCACAGCATCGAGCTGGACGCCGGCACGCTTCATCCGGTCATTGCCTTAATGCCTGACCAAAACGGTGTGGAGGACATCGGCGGCACACTCCGGCTCGGCACTTATCCGTGCGTGTTGGATGAATCTTCGCTCGCATATCGGCTTTATGGCGAAAAAACCATCCAGGAACGCCACAGACACCGCTACGAAGTCAACAACGATTACCGTGCGGTGTTGACAGAGAAAGGAATGCGCCTCTCCGGTCTTTCTCCCGACGGAAGGATCGTGGAAATGTGCGAGATTCCCTCGCATCCGTTCTTTATCGCCACACAGGCGCACCCGGAATTAAAATCAAGGCCGAACAGACCGCATCCCCTGTTCAAAGGGTTTGTATCTGCTGCTCTTCATAAGCATCACGCTGATGTATAAAAAGATAAAAACCGC
>WFLX010088328.1_pt1 | contig 20179 bp, 12 predicted proteins | sample 4967041 | NCBI WGS metagenome assembly WFLX01 (sample SAMN12857096, study PRJNA449069) | gut metagenome | isolation source: stool from male and female vole | host: Microtus ochrogaster | place: USA:Florida | collected 2017
AACGTACCATAGGAAGTCGCGTTCTTGACAGCATCAAGGAGCAAGCTGATAGTGGGTATCAAGGTATATCTGCGTTTCATCAAAATAGTGAAACACCCAGGAAAAAGCCCAGGGGCGGTGAATTGACAGCTGATGAAAAAAGAGAAAATCGCTGTATCTCACATGAACGAATCCTCGTCGAAAACGTCAATGCCAAAATCAAGGTTTTTAAGATCATGAAATACCCCTATCGTAACCGCAGAAAACGTCATTGTCTGCGCTTAAATTTGATTTGCGGTATCATTAATTTTGAATCCCGAAATTAGTTTCCGAGGAGGTCTAATAAATCTGTTTTGACTTTTTTTGTAATAAGGGTTGCTTTTCTGTGAAAATTGTGATATAATGGTGATATTCTAATATTTTTTCAGTGAATATAGGAGGTTTTAAAAATGGGATTCCGTACCATTTGCTCAGGAAACAAAACGTTTCTTGTATGCACTCTCGGCAGACGGGAAAAGATAAGTTATGCTCAGCTTGATATGTTCAAAAATGAAACTTATAAGGAATATTTCGTTATTCCTGACTGTACCAAGAACGGAGCTACCACAAAAATAAGTTTTGATATAAGCGGTCTTACTTCATTGTCAGAATATATAAAGACAAGACTTGAACAGGAGCAGTATTTTAAAATCATTTCAGGTATTCAGAAAATAGCTTCTTTCTGTAAATCAGCAAGCCTGCCGTTTGAAAATCTTATATGCAATCCTAAATATATGTATTACCATAATACCTATAAAAAGATATTGATGGCTTTTGTACCGATGCAGACACCTCATTCACTCAGTATCAGTATACCGGAATGTCTGCTTAAAATACATAAAAGTGCGAAGGACGTTGTTATAAGAGACGGCAACTATATGAGCAAATATGAGGACTATCTCAGTCGTTTTTCAGGAAAGAAGTCAAAGGCACAGACTTTTTCGCCAGATTCACTTCAACATTTTTTCAATGAAAATGAAGCCGGAAAACCTGTTGAAGAATATAAGTCAATGCCGGAAAGTCCGAGTAATATAATATATGTGAATGACAGTAAATTCAATATAGACAATCAGATAAAAACAAGTCAATCTGTACGACGTGAACCCGAACCGGAAGTATCTGCTCCTGTGTCTTTAAACAAGCCGTCTGANNCNGCNNTNCATTCTGTACCGGCTGATAAACCGGAGAGAGTTCCTGATACCTCTGTTCACGCAGAACCTCAGCAGGCATATAACGGCGGTACGTTCATACCGCCACAGCCGAATCCCACTCCTGCTGAAACACCGTCCAACGATTATCCGCTGGAAGAAATGTTCGACGCATATCTTACCGACAGGAACGGACGGAAAATATATATTGATAACATTCCTTTTACCATAGGACGAGAAGCACCGAAGTNACTTGTCATAGATGAAGTTACTGTTTNCGGAAAACACGCTGAAATAAAAAAGGAATANAATTTCTATTATCTTGTGAACTGGTCAAGAAGTAACGGAACTTTTCTGAATGAAGATTTTNAGAACAGAATTACAACAAGTGTACAGCTGAAAGACGGAGACAGAATTTATTTTTACCGTACCTGCTATACTTTCCATATGGTAAAGCCTGCTGCTGAATCACAGCACACTGTTATAGTACAGCCACAACAACCGGTTACACAGCATACGTTTATAGTTGCACCTACGCCGTCTGCAAGACCGCTGGCGTATATCAGAAGATTTTCCGATAACAGCACTATCAAGGTTATGAGTTATCCTTTTACTGACAGTTCTTTAAAGGGGGTCGTTTTTTCTTCTGAAAATCTTCCCAACAGAACTGCTTTGTTTATTGAGAATACCTCATGTTATTCTCTGAAACTGGAAAATGTGGATATAGGTGCCGGAATGAAAGTGGAAATTTTTTCCGGCTGTTCTCTGTATATAAACGGAGAAAAATATACATTTATTATTGANAACTGACAGGGAGAANAAATATGTACAATTTTTCCTATGTGACAANAGAAGGTATTGTCAAGACTGTTAATCAGNACGCACTGCTGATAAAAATTGCAGAATATAAAAAACAAAGGATATTGTTTGCGGCTGTATGCGACGGCATGGGCGGTCTTTATGGTGGAGAGAAAGCAAGTTCATTTGTAATATCGGGTATTTCGGACTGGTTTGAAAACGAATATCCGGAAATTATCAGACGAGCCGGTAATATTCTTGAAATAAGACAGAATCTTGACGAGTGCCTGCACCGTCTGCATGACGACATAATAAACAGTACAGAATCCGGAAAAGCTATGGGAACAACTCTCACATCACTGCTTATAGACCCGATTCTTGATGTGACACTTACTGCTCATGTCGGCGATACAAGGCTTTACAGGATTTTTAGCAACAGACTTGAGATTGTTACTTCTGACCATTCAGTTGTAGCTGAAGAAGTAAGACGTGGTATTATTTCGGAAGAACAGGCACGGAACGACAGCCGTCAGAATCAGATAACAAACTGTATCGGTGTTGCGTCCGGAAACGGAATATACGACTTTATAATACAAGAACCCTGTACAGACTGTGTATATATGATATGTTCGGACGGTTTCAGAAAAATGATAACTGAAGATGAACTGAAAACTTATCTGAATCCTACTATAAATCCCGACAATAATTCAATAAAATCAAATCTTGAATATCTGTTAAAACTCAATATTCAGCGTAAGGAAAGTGACAATATAACAGCGTTGGCAGTAAGATATACAAAGGAGACTGACATATGATGTATATACTGGATAACCGTTATGAAATAGAAAAAGAGGCAGGGCGTGGCGGTACGTCGATAGTCTATAAGGCGTATGACTTGCAGGCAGAAAGAGCAGTCAGGGCTATAAAGGAGATAAACAAGGATAATTCTGCTATATATGAACTCGCAAAAAAAGAATCCAAACTTATAAAGGAACTTTATGAGCAGGATAAGTCAAATTCGTTCCTGCCAAATATAATACATACTTTCGGAACACAGGATAAATTTTATATAGTGCAGGATTTTCTTGACGGTGAGAGTATGGACAAAATGCTTGAAAACGGTGCTATGCCGTATGATATGTTTATTGAGTCGGCAAAACAGATTTGTTCATTTATGGAGTTTTTCCACAGAACCGGAAAAGTTCACAGCGACATGAAACCGGAAAACATAATGGTTCTTAAACCAAGCACTACTCTTATGGATGGAAGCCGTAAAAAATCAATCAAGCTGAAATTTATTGATTTCGGTACGGCAATAAAAAATGAATCAGGAGTTACGGGATATACACCGGAATATGCTTCCCGTGAACAGTACGAACAGCGTCCGAATATTGATAAACGTTCGGATATTTTTAATATAGGTGCGACGTTCTATCATATGTTATGCGGAAAAAAGCCGATGAAAGTTTCAAATGAAACAAGAGCCTTATTTTCTGATGAACGTTTTATATTTGATAAGAATGTAAACTTTGAGCTTAAGAAAATTATCCGGAAATGCGTTGAAGATGACCCCGACAAGCGTTATAAATCCTGTAATGCAATTTATAAAGACCTTTGCCGTGTTGAAAAGCGTTCCAACATGAGATACATTGCACTTTCTTTTGCTGTATCGGTGTTCTGTTTTTCCGTCGCAGGTTTTTCGGCGTACAGGGCAGACGCTCTCAACAAAGAAAACAACAGCAATAATTACAGCATCAACTTCAATAAAGGTAACTATGCGGAGGCTATCAAGATAGACCATACTAACAGAGACGATATATATTCAAAGCTTATAGAAAAATTCACTGAGGACGAAAAACTTGATTCCGACGAGGATAATTTTATTATCAATGAAATCAAAAGTCTTGATTCAATCAAGGAAACTGACAGCAATTACGGCAGATGTATGTATGAAATAGGTAACGCCTACTGGCTTTATTATTGTCCTGTTGATTCTGAAATGAATGACCTTGAACTTGAAAAAATAAGAATAACAGCGTCTTATGAGTGGTTTGAAAAAGCAGTGGGTGACAGTAGATTCAGGACAGATGATGCAGATTCATATAACCGTGCTGTTATATTCTATAATATAGGAAAGTTCTATGCTGAAATCGACCGCAAGGAGCGTGACGGTACGGATAACAGTGAATTTTATAATGATATGAGGAAAAACGTTTCTGATATGGCTGAATATATAGATGAACCTAATGAGGTAATAAGTGCAAGGGTATGTCAGACGCTTCTGAGCCTTATTTCAAGGTATTCTGCAAAATTCAGACAGATGGGAATTACTGAGGAAAGTCAGGTGGAAATTCTTGACCGTATAGATAAAAAAGTATACAGTGATGGCAATATTACTTATATGAATAAATATTCAATAAATATAGCTGAGAATTTTAATATAGACGCAGTAAGACAAAAAACGGAAATGGCATATTCTGATTAGTCGAAAGGAGAAACAGATGAATCCGGAATTATGGCGTAATATTTCAACTATTTTTCTGATAGCCGGAATTGTTTTTTTTGTGCTGACAGTGTGGCTTTCAGTAAACTTTCATCTTGTATCAATAATAAAGGCAGAAATAAATAACAGAAAAGACAAGAAAAATTCTGATGAGCAGGATTATGTTATTCCACCTTTAAATATCAGGTCTGATAACAATCGTGGACAGCAGTCCGATAACCGCAATATCAGCAGTACAGTCCTTGCACCGCAGTCAGATGATTATAATACAAACAATACAGTTATTGCACCGCAGAATAATAATCCTGTGGGAACAGTAGTTGTTTCCCCAACGAACAGTAGTATTCCTGTAACAAACGGCACGGTTGTTGTGTCGTCGGGAAGTACTCCGGTATATGAGGAAATCCATGAAGAAAATGATGATTTCATCATATTGGAGAATATAATGGTAATACATGGCGACCCCTCTGCAATACGCCGTAAGGTTGTATTATAAGGAAAGGACAAATTATGCGTAATATAATTAAACCGGTAACTTTCGTTCTGTCAGCCGTTTCTGCTGTACTATATCTGACCGGAACAGATTTTTTTGTACAGGCTTATGACACACCGCAGGATATTCACCTTTCAATAGAAGTAAAGGAAATTGATATAGATGAAATTCCGGAGGACAGGNTGATTTCNCTTGNTNTATATACGGAANACTGTCCGCCGTATGCAATGCTTNNCTTTCTTCTTGAAAAAGATTCAAGGCTTGAATATCTGCCTTATACCTATTTAAGCGACGCAGAGCAGGTTTATAATATGAGCGGTATGAGTTTTGAATCTGCTTCAGCAGACTTTCCTGATGTTGTAATGTGCAACATTCCGGCGGCAGCCAATGAACAGATAAATTATAACGGTTTGCTGGTCAAAGCAAATGTAATACTTCCCGAAAATGTAAGTGCCGGAGATTTTTACAGTTTGAATTTCAAGAGAACTCTTTTCGACACATACAAAATGGAAACTTCGTTGATGCTTGAAAATGACTTTGACTCGATATTCGGCAACGGTTCATTTTCACAGCTTAACGGTGGCGGGATACTTATAACGGAAAAAGACCAGCCTGTTCCTGAAATTCATATTGAACATTCACAGGAATATATTCCGGAAGAAACACAGTCTCCACCGGTTGAGGAGGAAGAAATCCCACAGGAAGTTGAAAATGCGGAAACTGTTCCTGCTGAAACAACTGTCGAAACTACAGTTTCAGAATATACTATTACAAGTACGTTATCTTCTGCACATAAAAAAACAACATCTTCAACTGACAGTAAATCAGAAACAACTGCTGAAGTTTCTTCGGAAACCCAAACAGTGACTGTTCCGGTTACAGATGAAGTTACGGAAATATCTGATAAAAAAAGTATGAATAAACCGTTGATAATTGCAGTATCTTCTGTAGCTGTACTGACAGCAGTATCTGCAATTCTGATAAATAAAAAGAAACAAAAATAATATGGGGTGAGTATTTATGAATAACAAAAAAGAACATTTTAAAAAGGTAGTTGCATTTGTATCAGCACTGTCATTTCTGGCGGTATCCAATTATGGTGCGGTAAACAGTGTGGCTGCCGAAATCATTTCTGAACAGATTACAAAGACAACTGCTTTTGACAATGAAAATAATCAGAGCGGTACGAACAACGACGAATTGCACAGCGACAATTCAGATGGTGGCTCTCAAACTACTACAAGTCAGCCCAGTGTCACTGAAACAACAACAACTACTACAACTACTACTGCTATGGTTGCTCAAAAATATCAGACTATAATAAATGTAACCAATCAGAATAAACGTGATGATATATTTAATAAAATAAGTTACGAAATAAGCTGGCAGGGATATAACGTTCAGAAATCAGATAACAGCAATATCGTTATATCTTATGAATGTTATGACCATGACAAGGAACAAAAAGAAACAACACTTAATACGTACCTTGAAGGATTTAATTTAGATGATATTCAGAGTGACGGTCTTTGTCATAGATATAAATGTGAAAATAATATTATTGATATGGTCGTTTATTACCCTGTAAGCTTTACGAAGGGAATTGAATGGCTTGATAATCATACACTTGAATCAGAAGATGACAGTGTATATACTTATAATAATAATACCTATCTCAAATCCGGCACAGACCTTTCCGAAGTTACTTTTTCTGTAAAATTCGGATATACGCTTGTTGAAAAGTCGAGGTCCTTGCAGGTAGACAATAAAATCATTGTTGCTGATAATGGAGTTTACAAGGATAATACTGATAATGAGAATAACAGATTATTTGAGGCTGTACAGAATCAGTTGAATATTAATTTTGTTAATACGACTGGTGTTGAAATAGACGGAGTTAATGATAATAAGCTTAACTTAACATGGTCGGAAATCGACAGTACCAGAATTACTATCAAAACTGAAAATGAGGAAGATAAAAAAATATCAATAAACGGTAATGTTTTAAATCCGACACATGATAATGTATGGTCATATTCTGTCAGGGAACTGTTATCGCAAGGTGGTATCAAGGACTTTAGTTCTCTTGCTAAACCTGAAGCAGAAATAGAGATAGCTATTGTTTCTGTTCCCGATAAAATCGAGTTGCAGCCTAAATTATGTGATAATGGTGAGGAATCGAACGGAAACTTAACAAGTTACGAAGTCTCCGGTAATAAAGTAAAAGTGCCTGTTATTATTAAGCATGATGGTTATGATTATTATCTCAGTAACTGGAGTAATGGTAAAAGTTCATTAAGCAGAGCGCTTAAAGAAGTGAAGCATTATTATGATGAAATTGAATATACAGGTTCTATTGAAATCAAATATACAAAAGTTCCTACAGATGAAAAGATAACAATAACAAAATCAGAAATAATAAACGCTATACTCAGTGGTAATTCTGAATCTTTCATCAGAAATGACAGTGTTATTGCTTTAGAAAAAACACCCTCTATTAATATTGATATGCCGGATATTACTGACAAAACAATNTTGTTTGCTAATAGCAGNCTGGATAAAATTTTTGTGCAAACTTTAAATGAAGTCGNTGCAANAATTAAAGNCAATNAAGAAGATATTAAATTTCTGAANATAANGTCNGTATTTGACACGTCAGACCAAGACGATATAAAAGCAATTAAATTTTCTGAACCGGTATATCTATATATCGACCAGACTGACCCTATAGTTAAATTTGAAGATAAAGACGAAGAAGATGAAACTCAGGAGAACAAATGGTCAAATTCTAAAGATGATGAGGGTCACGGAAAGTATGAGTTCAGTTTTGAAGTGACAGACAACGAAACAATTGATGATTCATGGTCTGATGAACTTAAGGAAATATACAGAAATATAAACAAAAATGATAATCTTGCTTCCATATCTTCAATAACCGTCGGTGATATTACATTTGACAAAGGTGAGGAAGGCTGGAATACTGAAAAGGAAATAAAGGGTGATAATTACAGTATTAAAATTACACCGGAATTTTACAGCGATGAAAACGGCGGAACAGTAGGAAAATTCAATGCTGTACTTACGCTTAACAATCCAAATGAAGATTTTGAAGGCGATATTAATATTTATGCAACGGATAAATTTGAGCATAATAGCGGTGAAATTAAGCNGTCTGTNATGNNTNACANTACAGCTNNTGCGGTTGATTCTATCAGCATTCAAAATCTTGTCGATAACTTATCCGGACAGAAAGTTTTTACCAGTGGTACAAATCTTGTAGTAACTGCTGAATTTTCCGATACTTATTCCGGTGTAGATTCTGTTGAGTATAAATATGATTCATATACGTCAGATGACGGTAATTTTAACATTGAAAATGGCAATGATATATTAACTATTGAAGTGACTGATAAGGCAGGAAATAAAGCTACATACTATTATGACGGCACGGGTGTCACAACTAAAAAAAGTGGGGCAGTAAATATTGTTGTTGATAATACTCTGCCTGATACTCCTGATATTGTTTTCGATGAATGTGATTATAAAAATGAAGTNACTGGTCAGCAATGGTATGGATATTATCCTGAAANGTCTTTCAATCTGNATGACGCAGNTTCCGGAGTTAAGANTGCTTTTATAGAAATTAATGGNAATACAACGGAAGTTTCTGCAAAAACAATAATTGATGCACTTAAAAAAGCCGGAATTTTTGATGAAGNAAAAGATAAAATTTNAGATGTTCTTAAAAGCGGAGAACTTTATATTAACTTTAAGTCTAATTCGGTGAATAATCAGCAGTTTATTCCGTGTATATGCTATAGTGGTAATGAAAATTTTGAAATGAAAATTTTTGAGTATAAAGATTACCTGTCACTCGATGCTGACGGCAGACTTTCAGTAAAAATTACAGCAAAGGACTATGCTGAAAAACAGGGTGAAACGTCAGAAAAAATAGTATATATAGACAATAATGCTCCGACGGTAAGTGATACTTTTGTCAGTGAAGAAACAGCAGTCAGAAANNTCGGNACATTNGCNAATAATCCGNTTGAGATAAAAGTCNAGGTATCNGATACAGAGATAAATAANCTCCCTGTTTCTTCGTCCGGAATAAATAAAGCGGTTCTTGAATTTGCCGGAGAAAGTTATGTTGTTAAGGGTGAGGAGATAAAAGACGGATATGCTTGTTTCAGGATACCTNATNNACTGTTAAAGGATTCATGTGTTTCTGGNAAAATGAAAATAACAGTGANTGACAATGTGGGACATTTCTATAATGNNGTGGACATTAAAAATAGTCAGGACAGTTCAGATGTTATGATTGAAAATATAGCACCTGTAATCAGTTCTCCGAAAATAACCGGTGAAAACAGGTATGAGAACGCCAATAAAGAAGTATGGTACAGCGGTGACGTGGAAGTCAGTTATGAAGTTTCCGATAAGGATTCGGGACTTTCAGAAGTGAAATTTTCAAGAACACATGAAAAAACAAATTCCACTGTTGAAAATAACCATGATTACTATGATAAAGATGTCATGACAAACAGTGACGAACCGTATACTCTTTCCACAGACCCTGAAACAGACGGAAAATGTAATTTTAAGATTACAGTAAAGGATAACGCCGGNAATNGTAACAATGATGAAAAAACCGTATANAAGGACACTANAAAACCGTATATTTCGGGCTTTGACTTCAACCGTATGAACAGCAACATTCTTTCTTTCAGNTCACTCAATATAGTTGGAAAGATGTCAGAGAAATTCAGTCATTTCTTTGATAACTCATCTGTAATGACGGTTGCTNCAAGGGACGACCAAGNAGCAAGTTCTGGTATTCAGTCTATTTCGTGCGTACTCTATAACAGTGATGNTTCAAAGTTCATAGAATATGTAAGCGAGAATCCGAGTTTTGACAATGGTGTATATACAGNNGACTTTCTTATCCCCGAAGGTTTCAAGGGTGATATAAGAGCATGGGCAACAGACAATGTAAAGAATAAATCAGACGAGCAGTCTCCGGACGGTTTTGCCGCTGAAAATCAGCAGCGTCATAATTCAACCTCGTCACTGACTATTGATATGCCACAGACGGAATACAGTGATGTTGACAATCTGCCTCTTTACAGTGACAATGTTACAGCGTTGGTGACTGTTGAGGACGCATTCTCCGGTATAAAAACTATTGAGTGGCTTACTTCTGATTTTGAGGGCTGGAGAAGTATCACAATTGACGATAACGGCAATATATACGGCGATTCTGACGGCTGGAACGTTGAAAGACGTGAAAGAAATATTGCATTGACGGTATCGAACTCAATTACCGTTTCAAACGATGCAAACGGTAATTTCATCAGACTGAAAGTAACTGNTAATTCNGGAAATGTCAGCGAGGACGAANCTCATTTCAGCATTNACNAACAAATNCCTGTTATATCAGTTTCGGGAATACAGTCATCTCCGGAAANAAAATACTATAATTCCAACAAAACCGCACATATAGTAATTACAGAACGCAATTTCAATGCTCCGCTGATAAACGGAACAGCAGACGGCGGTTTTGAAGAAGATGCGAACTCCGTCAGAAATACCGACGGTTTCAGACATTTCAAGGATATTGTATATGACAAGGACGGGGAATATTATCTTGATATTGAAAATACCGACCTTGCCGGAAATCAGGCTGTGAAATATTCTTCCGGAAAATTTATAATTGACAAGACTGACCCTGTACTTAAAGTGGAATTTTCAAAGAAAAGCGGTGGAAAAGCTGAACCCGACAAGAATGAGTATATAGATGATGTCATAAAAGCATCAGTATCTGTTGATGAGGTGAATTTTGACAGTGGAAGAATTAAAATCACTATAAATGGCAAGGAGTATACTCCGGAAAAGTGGGAGGACAACAACGGTAAGCATATCACAGAAATACCGTATGACGAATTTAAGAAAGACGGTGAATACACTGTGATTGTATCGGGAACAGACCTTGCTTCAAATTCTTTCAAGACCTATTCAGCAAGCTTTGTTATAGATACGGAAAGTCCTGAAATAGAATTTTCCGGATTTGATTCAGCAAACAAGGGTGATGTTGCACCTGTCATCAATATATCGGATAAAAATCTTGACGAATATAAACTTGAAGTTTACAGAAATGGTAAACTCTGTGAAATGTCATATGATTCTGCAAAAGATGCGTATAATTTTGTTGTTTCGGACAATGGTGACTATATCACAGGAAAATGGTCTGAAAAAACAGTCGGCGGTGAGATAAAGAAAGAATTTGTCTTTGATAATTTCACGTCTGATGAATGTTTTGACGGTTCGTACATGATTTCAGTATCTGCACTGGACAAGGCGGAAAATGTACTCAATGAAACAAGAACATTTTCAGTAAACAGATTCGGTTCTGTATTCACAGTGGAGAACCTTGAGAAGATAAACGGAAAATACCTCAATAAAGCTCCTGATATCGTAATAACTGAAACAAACGTTGATAAGCATCAGGAGGGTTCAGATGTCATTGTAATTCTTGATAAGGGTTCGGCTACAGAACAGCTTGACGAAACAATGTATGATATCTCCGAACCGGAATTACTTGACGATAAGTCCGGATATAAGTATGAATATGTTATAAAAGCCGCAAACTTCAATCAGGACCTTGACTACAGAATTTCAATACAGTCCGTTGACGAGGCAGGAAACAAGAATGTAAGTACGAGCAGAGGGGCAGAAATCGGATTCAGTGTTGATACGCATGACCCTGAATTTAAATGTGACGAACTTGTTGAGCGTGCCGAATTCAGAGAGTCGGAAAAGAGTTTNANAATAAATGTAAANGAAAAACTCAGTCATATAACAGTTACAACAANTCTTNACGAAGTTCTTCTTGATATTGATGCCNNCGACGACAAGGACAGAAATGATAACNGTTATACATTCGTTATGCCTGCGTCAAATATGTCACGTTCCGTTACCGTTGAACTGACTGACCTTGCCGGAAACAAGACGGTTGANACTTATAATAATCTTCTTGTTACAGAAAATATAATCCTGTATCTGTTNCATAAAACATGGANTAAAGNTGCNGGAGGNATTGCACTTCTCGGTATANGTACTGCNAGTGGATTTACAATTGCAGGNAAGAGAAAAAGAAGAAGAAGATAAATTNTGNTGCAGGTGATAAAANGATAAACGTAGAAAAATTGCTTAAAAAAGAAAGCATCTCGGGTGAAGATGCGGGCAGACTGATTATATATAACGATATATGCACTTACAAAAATCAAATCGGGGCTTACTGTCCCGACGAGGAATATGAGCCGATAACACAGTCGGCTCTTGATTCCATTATTGAAAGAATAGATACCATTGAAGATGCAGATGTACTTGAATGTTATGTACAGCTTCAGAATTTCGTGAGATATGCTCAGGCTGTTTCATTTGCATACAATCAGCAGGCACAGAACGGTTTTTGCAGACTTCTCATGTATATGACACAGGCACAGCACGTTGAACATGCAAGAAAGATGATAGAAATGCTCCCTATGATAATGACTGAAAGTCAGTTTGAAGAAATGCATTCTCCCGGAAAGCTTGCCAGACTGCGTGGAGTTGCCATTGTTGCTAATAATTTCCCGTGCCGTCCGAAATGCCTTGACGCACAGGACCACTTTATTGAACCGGAAATAGACTGTTTTCAGGAGATGATGAGCCTTGAACATTCTGCAAGTATGGCTGACAAAATAGAATATTTCCGGAATAATCTTATGCTTGACGGTCTTAAATATCAGATGGCTTACAATAAGCTTTTTGAACTGATTGCAGTAAGAATTGATATTCCCGAATTTACCGTGTTCTGTACAGATACAAGTGAACTGATAAAGCAGATTGACGATTTTAATGTACAGAGAGCGGATTTCACCAACGAAATTGCCGGTGAGAGCGGAGAATATTTTAAAAAGCTTGAAATACTTGACGATATATTCAGACCTGTGAATCTCAGCGGTCTTGAACCTTCGGAAAAAGCAGTCAGAATGGTCAGTGAACGTCTTGAAGATATTTCTGTTTTCCGTACATCTATGAGTGAGCTGGTATCGCTCCTTGTTGACGACGAGGTGAACTGATGAACTATGTGAAAGGGATTGACGGAGAATCATCGTCTGTCGGAAAGATTTTGGAGCCTGAGCTTCATGTCAATTCTGTTTCAAGAAATACATTCAGAATAATGAAACAGTCCGCAGCTATGAACAAGCTGGCTACGCTTAAAACTACCGAAAATCTTATATCTGAAAATGATGGTGATACAGTCTGTATTGAAAAAGATAATCTTAAAATATATTTTGAGAATTTTTNTNCTCTCGGAAAAGGNCTTAAAANCACAACGCACAGATTGGCAGATGCCCCTATGATTAAATTTACGGAGATGGGGTCGGGGGAAAGAATGGTGCGTCTGCCCCTTTCCGAATATATGAAACTCTGTGAACTCAAAAATACCAATGAGGTAAGAAAGCAGGTCAGGGCAGACCTTAAAACTCTGCTGAATATGCGTGTTGACTTCACCAAATCGTCAAACAGGGAAAGAAGTCTGGAAAACATACGGCTTTGTGTTGACGTGAAAATCAAAAACAATGTTATATTTTTTACATTCAGTGATGAGTTTTTCTATGTGATGAAAACCATGCCTGTAATGCCGTATCCCGAAAAACTATTCAGAATAAATCTCAGAAAAAATCCTAACAGTTATTATTTTCTGAAAAAAATATCAGAGCATAAGAAGATGAATTATTTCAAGAAGAATGCCGATACGCTCAGTGTGAGAATACTTCTTGAATGTACTCCGGAACTTCCTGCCTACGAAGATGTCATGAACACGGACAGAGCTGTTTCACGTCGTATTATAGAGCCGTTTGAACGTGATATGAATGAACTGTGTGACGTTCTAATCTGGGAATACTGCCATTCAAACGGTCAACCGCTAAGTGAAGCAGAACTCCGTGATTTTAATTATCATATTTTCTANNANCTTCTTANAAGGANAAAATNGCNGAGTTATCCGNAATTGCAGAAGAAAAAGAAATCTAGGACACAGGAAAGGAAAAAATAATTATGAATAAAATAATTATTCAGGTATATCTTCCTGCAAACAGTAAGACATATGATGTAAGAGTGCCTGAAAATATGTATGTTCATGACGTTGCTGAAGTATTGGCTGAATTATTTTCGGAGTCAGCCAAAGGTTTTTANTACAGGGGTGACGTTAATATATTGTGTTTCAGANAGAGCGGAAAAAGCCTCCTGCAAAATTGTACCCTCAAGGAACTGGGTGTATGCAACAGGACACAGCTTATGTTTGTATAGCAAATAATAATACAGGAGAAAAAATATGCTTCTTATAACATTTATGCAGAATGAGTTTATAAATACCACTGTTCTGCCGGATAAAAAAAAGGGTCACTATAAAGTTAATCACAGTATCAGCGAACTTACAGAAGATATAAACATAGACGGCATAGATAATAAGTGGGTGATTTCTGCCGGAGAACATTACACTATTTCACGTTGTGTGCGTGGAAGTGAAACAGAGGAATGTGGTCTTAAAACAGTCATTGACGATGGCGATATTTTTCTTATTATGTTCAATGACATGAAATACCAGATAATAGCCGAAACTATAAGTGACGAAAGAAATAAATTCATAAAGTTCACACTGGACAATCCTCAGCAGTCGTTTACAATAGGAAGAAACCCCGACAGTGACATAGTGCTTAGTGAATTGGCAGTTTCGGGAAATCATGCGGTAATATCACGCATGGATAACAAATGGTATCTGTTTGACAGCAACAGCCGTAACGGTACTTATCTCAATAATATAAGAATAGATGCCCGTGTTGAATATCCTCTTAATATCGGTGACGTTGTTTTCATAATGGGATATAAGTTTATAATATGCTATGATTTTATTTCGGCGAATATCGACTTTGAAAAGACCGTCAGGACAAATAAGCTTCTGAAAATTGAAATGCTTGATTTCAGCAGGAACAGTAAAAAAACAGAGGAAAGCACTGATTACTTCTACAGGACGATAAACCTTGAACTTAAACCGCCGGAAATGAAAGAAATAAAACTTTTGCCTCCGGAGCGTACAGAAATGAAAGAGGAACAGTCTGCACTGCTTGCAATGGGTCCTGCACTGACAATGGGTATGTCTACTGTGCTTGTTGCCGCATATTCGGGAATAGCTGCACATTTCAGGGGAACTAATATATCTTATATTGTGCCTACTATGATTATGGCAGGAAGTATGGTTACTTCGTCTATAATTTTTCCGTTCATTGCAAGAAAGCAAAAGAAATCTGCTTTGAAGGTAAAAGAGGCAAAGCGTATAAAGGACTATCAGGATTATATTATTGACCTGAGAGCGTCTGTAGATGTCATGAAGGACAACGAAAAGAAGTATCTTTGTGATAAGTGCCTTACGGTAGAGGAATGTATGGCGAGGGCGATAAACAGGGACAGATATCTTTGGAGCAAAAGTATAAATGATGATGATTTTCTTAGTGTAGCCATAGGAAAAGGAAAAAAGAAATCTTCCGTAGTTGTGAATTTCAGCGAAGATAATGACACGTTCTTCAAGGACAATCTGCGTTATGATATGATGCAGTTTGCGAATGAGGAAAGAATACTCAGCGGAGTGCCTATAACACTTTCACTCAATAACGGCTGTATATGCGGTGTTAGCGGTGACAGAAACCGTTCATTTGAACTCATAAGAGAAATAGTCGTACAGCTTACATCACTTTATTCGTATGACGAGCTTAAACTTGTGTTCATTTACAGTGAGGACGAAGAAGAAAAATGGTCATATGCAAAATGGCTTCCGCACGTGTGGAACAGTGACAATACATTCAGATACGTTGCATCAACGGCAGACGATGTTAAGGAACTTGCCTCCGAACTTGAAAAGGAAATTGAAAACCGTACTGCACGCAGAAATGACGATTTCCCGAAAGTACTGATAATAGCGTCAGACAAGCATAAAATGGACAGTCTTGATATTATGCAGGTTATAATGAAAAACAGGGAAACCCTTAATTTCAGCCTGCTCACGTCGTTTGGTATGTACAACTATAATAATTCAGATTTTATTATTGAACTTACGGACGAAAGTTCAAAGCTCTATGACCGTGCCAATAATATAGTATCTGAATTTTCGCCTTATGTAATAGACAATAACAGCGACTTTGAAACATATCTCAACAGAATAGCAAATATAAAGCTTGATATAAATACCGAAAAGTATCAGCTTCCGAAGATGCTTACATTCCTTGATATGTTCCGTGTATCGAAAGTTGAACATCTTAACAGTCTTACAAGATGGGCTGAAAATAATCCTATCAAGTCCCTCAAGACAGAAATAGGTGTAGCACCGTCTGGAGATACATTCTTTATTGATATGCACGAAAAATTTCACGGTCCTCACGGTCTTATTGCAGGCACTACTGGTTCGGGAAAGAGTGAGTCAATTATAACTGTTATTCTGTCTCTTGCTGTAAACTACAGTCCGGAAGAAGTGGCGTTTGTAATTGTAGACTATAAGGGCGGTGGTCTTGCTGACGCTTTCAACGATGTAAAAGAAGAAATAATAGACGGAAAAAGCGTTGAGGTACATCACAAGCTTCCGCACGTTGTAGGAACTGTTACCAATCTTGACGGTTCTACCATTGAAAGAGCACGTATATCCATTGAAACCGAAATAAAAAGGAGACAGTTCCTTTTCAAGAAAGCACGTAAAATCTCAAACGAGGGTACTATGGATATATACAAGTATCAGCAGCTTAGACGTGAAGGTGCTGACCTTGAAGCACTTCCGCATTTGTTTATAGTGTGTGACGAGTTCGCTGAACTTAAAGACGACAGACCTGATTTTATGGATTTGCTTGTAAGTGCTGCCCGAATAGGACGAAGCCTTGGTGTTCATCTTGTCCTTGCAACACAGAAGCCTGATACCGTAGTAAGTCCGCAGATATGGAGTAACTCACGATTCAAGATATGTCTTAAAGTACAGGGTAAAGACGACAGTAATGCCGTTATTCATTGTCCTGATGCCGCAGAAATATACACTACAGGACGGTTTTTCTTTCAGGTCGGATATAATGAAGTATTCAGCATGGGTCAGTCTGCATGGTGCGGTGCGGACTATATAGAGACGGAAGAATTTGTCAAGAATGATATTGAGTCTGTTGAAGTGATAAGCAACACCGGAACAGTGATTTATGAAAAAGTCAGAAAACCCGAAATAAAGATTAATCCCGAAAAGGACAAGACAGTATCACAGCTTATAGCAGTAAGAGAGTATCTTATTGATATTGCAAAGGATATTGACATAAGGTCACTGTGGCTTGACCCGATTCCTGCAAAGCTTTCCATAAGAGAACTATATGCGGAACTCGGAAGAACAAATCCGGTGGGATATGTTCAGCTTGAGCCTGTTATAGGCAAAAAGGACGACCTCTATGAAAGAAAACAGGAAATCATGACAATTCAGTTTTCAAAGAAAGGTAATCTTGCTGTTTATGGTGCTGCCGGAAGCGGTCTTGATATGTTTTTCATTACGCTTATATATTCTCTTATCTATGACTATACGCCGGAGCAGGTAAATATATATGTGCTTGACTTTGATGCAGGTTTCCTTAAGACTTTCGCAAAAGCTCCACACATAGGAGACGTTGCCATTGCCGACGAGGAAGAAGAAGTCAAGAATATAATAAGTTCCATAAGAGACGAAATTGTAAGAAGAAGCAAGCTTTTTGCCGAACAGGGTGGAGAATATGCACGGTATTGCAGAAATACCGGAAATACACTTCCGTCCGTCGTTCTTATATTAAATAACTATACTGAATTTCTTGAAAAGTTCAGTGACAATGACTTGTCAAATATTACATATATTGCCCGTGAGGGTGTAAAGAGAGGCGTATACCTTGTTATCGGAACTTCTTCGGTAAATATCAATTTCCGTCTCAGACAGTATATACAGCAGACTTTCATGCTTAAAATGAACGACGTTAACGACTATGCCGGAATACTCGGAAGAACAGGTGGTATCACTCCGTCAGACTGTATCGGAAACGGTATTGTAAAGGAAAATGATATTACATATAAATTTCAGGTTGCCGATATTTTTGATATTGTGCCGTATGACGAAGATGAAGACGAAGCACCGTCTGATGACGCTTCAAAGGAAGTAAAGCTTTTATGCCGTCAGTCGCTTGAAAAATACCCTGATATGCGTGCTGTTTCGTTCAGCAACTTACAGGTTGACACCGACACCATTCTTGAAGGTAATATAGAATACAGAAGTTTACCGCTCGGAACGGCTGAACAGGATATATACTATTATGATTTAAGTGATAAGTATATTACATTTGTTTCGTCTTTCTCCGAGAAACGTCTTGCGGATTTTGCCGGATATCTCGCAAAAGCTCTTTCAAAAGACAAAAATATTTCTGTTATACTGCTTGATACGTCCGGAAAACTCAGACAGGAAAATTCCGGATACAGCTATTATTCCACTACACAGGAGTTTGAAAACTGGAATTTGGAATACAAGACGATAGCAGAGGAAAGATGTTCGAAGCTTGTTCTTGATGAGAACGGAAAATGTGTCATGAGTGAAGACGCACAGCACGTCTATATCATTATAAATTCATTTACGGATGCTTGTACTATGGACGAAACTAATCTCACAATTGCAAACCTTAAAAACATTATAAATGAACTTCCGGAAATACATCTGCATTATATCATTCTTGATACTCCCGAAAAAATGCAGGCTGAACGTGGTGCGTATATCCATATTGTCAAGAATATTGATGAATCCAATATAATCGACTTTGATAATATAGATGTTGAAAACAACAGAGAGTGGTTTGACGCATCGGGTATATGGCTGGGAGACGGACTTGCAAATTCAGAACTTTTTGAGATTGAAAATAACAGTCCGGTACTTTCTGATAATGAAGCTGTTATCATACACAACAGAAACGCAGAAAAGAAGTTTATCTATTTCAGATGAAAAAATACTGAAAAAAGGCGGNTTCNTACANCAAAATATATGGTAAATTACAGCAAAAAAAGTGGNAAAAAACAGCAAAAAAATTTTATAGTGTGAGTTTTTGNCGATTNCATGGGATTTTTTGCACAAGGNCAAATCTAAAATAACTAAAATANTAATTGTTGCACTTTTTTCNATGTCAAAAAATCAGATGTGCTATAATATATACATAAGAGACGGAAACGTCTGAACAAAAAATTATTATCAGGAGGTTTTTAAAATGGCAAACGAAACAATTAATCTGCCGGAAGGTCCTGACCCTGTTCTTCAGGTTGCGGCTGATATCGGTAATCTCGGAAATGATTTCTTTCAGAAGTACAGCGACCTTTACAAGCTTGTAGAGAACGAACTCGCTAACTGCTGGAAAGGAAAGGACTATGATGCTTTCAAGATAAAAGTGTCCGACGAAAAGCCACGTTTTGACGAAATGCGTGACATCATCAACGAATATTCAACCACTCTCCGCAATGCTATCAATGCTCATGTAGAGCGTATGAACGATAGTACCGGTCAGGTTCAGCAGGGTGCATCATTTGACTAATAAAAAAGTGTCTTTTCGGTTTAAGACCGGAGGGACAGATTAAAAGGAGGTAATTACAATGGCAGATATTATTTTTGTGAATCCGGACGAAGTTAAGAACTGTTCCACTAAAATCAAGACTTATGCTTCTGATATCAAGTCTATTCTTAATGACATTTCAAACAAGATAAGAAGTACAGAAGCAAATTATCAGTCACAGGCAGCAACAGACATGAGAGACAATTTCGACGCAATGAAACCTGCTCTCGACAAGTTTGAAGCATATCTTAATAAGGTTGCTACATACCTCACACAGAACGTTGCAGAGCCTACAACTGTAATCGGTCACACAAACGTTCAGAACGTTNCCAACATAAGAAAGCCCAAGGCATAATTTATAGTAAATAAAACTCAAATGATGATAAAATCTCGCTTGTTCTGCTTTATTGCAGGGCGGGTGAGATTTTATAGTAAAAGATACTTGACAATTAAATATGAAAAGGTGGTTAAAGATGATAGTAAAACGTATAGTATCAGCAGTAACCAGTGTTGCGATGTTGGCATCTGTGACTACTGTCCTTTCAGGCTG
>WFLX010298294.1_pt1 | contig 20175 bp, 14 predicted proteins | sample 4967041 | NCBI WGS metagenome assembly WFLX01 (sample SAMN12857096, study PRJNA449069) | gut metagenome | isolation source: stool from male and female vole | host: Microtus ochrogaster | place: USA:Florida | collected 2017
GATGCCTGCGCCTCCTTCCTTACGTCGGGCGGCAATATCATCGCTTATGCGACCGAGCAGTTTGTCGTGCATGGCCTCTGCCACATTGATTAGTTCGGCAGTGCGGCGGTTGCGTACAGCGATGTTCAGTTCGCCTACATTTTTTACCTGAATCACCTTGTTAAACATCAGCTGATCCGTGAAAGCCTTATACATTTTCTCCTGAGGCGGATTGCGGCGCAGGATCTCGTCAGTTTCCTCCTTTGTGTATGCGAAGAGGAGGAAACCGTCCTTATATTTACGGAGATCAAATTTGGAGATGAATCCGGTGCTGGGGGCGAGTGGGCCATAATAGCTGTCGGCGAGGTCGCCGAGGCGGTAATAGGTGGTGTAAAGCTCGTGGGTTGTCTCTAAGAGAGTGACCTTTGCCTCCAGTTTCTGTTTGCGGAACACCGGGATGACATCTTTTGTGAGCCTTTCATGGCGGTGGAACGGTATGTTGGTGTCGGCGAGCTTACGGAGATGGGCTATCAATTCAGCCACTGTTTCCTCGGAGACGAAGACCGGCTCATTATCTTTGAGCAATCTGCAATAGTTGCCGTTTGACATGGAATGTTCGATGCGCAAGGTCACGCCGGGCATTACTTCCTCCACAGCCTTATAGAGCATCATGCACAGAGAGCGTACATATACCCGCCTGCCGATAGGCGAGTCTGAACTCAAAAACTCTACTTGCTTCGGAGAAAAAAGCGGGAAGCATAGATCTTCGGTCTTATTATTGACGAGGGCACAGATAGGATAGAAAGGAAGTTCCGTGCCTAAGCGCGGAAGCATATCTATCACCTTTTCGCCTCCGAGCATGGAAACATAGGTGCCCGTGTTCTTACAATACATTTTCATAGGAGTGGAATCTTTTTAATTTAAATGTACCTTGTCTGCCGACAAAAGCATTCATGGTAAGGTTACATATTCTAAACGCTAAAAAGAGGGGAAAAGGTTATAAAAAGAGGAGTGATAACAGTTAAAAGCAGCTTATTTAGGAGAAATTTACGATAAAAGATAAAAAAATTATGATTTTAGGGTGAAAAATTTGGAAGTTCACACAATTAGCACTAACTTTGCACCGCGAAATGCCCCCGGAGCGGGAGCAGTCGTCTAAGAGTGGCCCATTCGTCTATCGGTTAGGACGAGAGATTTTCATTCTCTAAAGAGCAGTTCGACTCTGCTATGGGCTACCAAATTTAAAACGAAAGTCAAAGAATAACTTTTAAGATGGCAAATCATAAATCATCATTAAAGAGAATACGCCAGGCGGAGAAAAGAAGACTCGAAAACCGCTATTGGGCAAAGACCGCACGCAACGCTGTGCGTCGTGTGCGCAAAATGACTGACAAAGCAGAAGCTGTGGAAGCTTACAACAAAGTGAGCGCACTCCTTCAGCGTCTTGGCCGCAAGAATATCATTTCAAAGAATAAGGCGGGCAACCTTTGCAGCGGTCTTGCTAAGCACATTAACAAGCTTGCGTAATCACGCCGGTCTTTTTTATCAGACCATTGACTCTAAAATATTATCCTTCAGCATGTGTCGGAACTACTGATGCAGCTGGTAAATAAGGATTGTGTCGGTCCATTCGTCTATCGGTTAGGACGAGAGATTTTCATTCTCTAAAGAGCAGTTCGACTCTGCTATGGACTACCTCCCTAAATCCATCCTATCCCCAGAGGCCGGTTACTGTTTCACAGTGCCGGCCTCACCCTTTTTCATTAAACCATACAAAATGAATATTCCACGACAATTTCTCCTTCGGGGAACCTTCGCATTATTACTATTCTCGACCACTGCTTTTAGCGGAAGCGGCGCACATCTGAACCGGGAGGATCGCCTCAGCCCCCTTGCGGCAGGATATATGGAGCGCGCCCGGATAATGATGGATGAGAATAACTATGCCGGGGTGATCGACCAGCTTAGGCATCTTGACACGCAGGGCGTGGAGATGAGCTTGCAGGAGAGAGAAGATTTCACATATCTTCTCGCCATGGCCCTCTACGAAAGGGGTGATGCCGATTGCGTCAGCTTGCTTCGTGAGTTTGCCGACTCTTATCCCGCATCAACGCAGGCAATGGCAGCCAGGCTTGCCGCGGCTGATTATTTCTTCTTCGCCCATCATTTCGGAAATGCCCTCATGGCTTATGAGGAAATTGACTTCTCACGNATAAATCCTGCTGACCGGCCGCTGTATGATTACAGGAAAGCTCTCTCAATGGTGAAGTGCGGGCGATATGACGAAGCCCTTCCTATCTTTGAGAAACTGCATGACAACAGAAAATTTAACCTTGCCGCCGACTATTATATAGCTTATATTCACTATGTGAAGGGCGACTATGACAGGGCTTACCGGGAATTCGAGGATGTGGCGGAAAGACTGGGTGATGATAATCCTGAAGGGCTTGCCCCTGCATACTATATGGTGCAGATCGAATACACGCGCGGGCAATATGAGAATGTGATTAATCATGGAAGATCACTGATGCAGAAGAAACCGGTGGCGGAATTGCTGCCGGAGATGCAGAGGATTGTGGGACTCAGTTTCTTTAAGCTTGGAAAATATGAGGCTGCCGAATCGTTTCTCACCAATTATGTCGATACCTCCTGGCTTGACCCTGCGAGTGATGCGGTTTACGTGCTTGGTGTAATAGAATATGGCAAGGAAGACTATGACAGTGCGCAGCAAAGGTTCGCTTCCCTAACTGACCTTGACAATGATCTGGCCCAGAGTGCGTATGTCTATCTTGGCCAGATTGCCGTGAGAGAAGGCGACAACAATGCGGCGGCTATATCGTTTGAGAAAGCATCGAAGATGAGATACGACCGCGACGTGACGGAGGCAGCGCTCTATAACTATCTGGCTGCCCGCACACGCGGCGGCAACATACCGTTCAGTTCCTCCATTCCTCTTCTTAACGACTTCCTCACCCGCTTCCCGAAGTCAAAGTATGCCCCTCAGGTGGAAGAATATCTTGCCACGGCCTATTTCAATGAGAAGGATTATGCGCGGGCGCTTGAAAGCATCAACAGGATCTCCAATCCTTCGTCAAAGGTGATGGAGGCCAAACAGAAGATTCTGTATGAGCTTGGAATGGAGTGCATGTCAAACAACCGGCCGGAGGCAGCCCGCACTTATCTGCGTGAGGCAGTGGCTATCCGGGGCGACCAGGCGCTACGTGCTCAGGCCAGTCTGTGGCTTGGTGATGCCTGCTATGCTCTGGGAAAGTATTCTGAGGCAGAGACGGCATATAAGGATTATCTTGCCGCCGACAAGCGCGGTGAAAACCGCACTCTCGCCATATATAACCTGGCTTATGCCCAGCTTATGCAAGACAAGTATGGCCAGGCTGCCGAGAATTTTGCCGCGAGCATGAAGGCAAACCCCATGCTTCCGAAGCGTCTTTATGACGACGCGCTTATAAGGATGGCTGATGCACAGTATTATTCCGGGGAATATCGGCTTGCTTTGAAGAACTATACGGCAGCGATAGAGAACGGTGCGCAGGATAAGGATTTTGCCACATATCGGCGTGCCGNGANGTATGGGCTTGCAGGCGACATAAAGAAAAAGCTTGCCGAACTTTCCGCTATGCCTTCAGAGTTTCCCAATTCAAAATGGCTCCCCAACGCACTTCTTGAGAAGGGCCAGACATATTCCGGGATAGGGGAGACGGCCAAAGCGGTGCAGGCATTCGAGGAATTGCGCTCATCCTATAAGCAGAGCGCACAGGCGCGAAAGGGGATGCTCAATCTTGCCATCACTTATATGCAGGCGAAGCAGTATGACAAGGCCGAGGATGCCTATAAGGATGTGATATCCAAATGGCCTACGAGCGAGGAGGNGGCTCTTGCCAATGATGACCTCCGTCGCTTCTACGCCGCCAACGGCGGCCTCAACGAATATGCCGCCTTCCTGCGGTCTGTGCCTGATGCGCCTCAGATTGATGCTGATGAAATGGAGGCGCTGGCCTTTGAGGGAGCTGAGACAGCCTATGCCGACAATGTCACTTCCATCGGGCTGCTTGAAAGCTATGTGGAGAATTATCCTAACGGGCGTTTCCTGGCCCGCGCTCTTCTTGACATAGCCAACGGTAAAAATGAGACAGGTGATGGTGAGGGTGCCTTGCGTGCACTTAACTCCCTTTTGTCACGGCGTAGCGATTCTCCACAGGTGCCGGAGGCTCTCCTGATGAAGGCACAATTGCTGGAAACAGGTGAGTTGACCGACAGAAAGGGTGCGCTTGAGGCCTACCGCCAGCTTGAGGCCAAGGGAGGAGCCGACTATATTGGCGATGCTTATGCCGGCATCATGCGTAACACCGACAAGGATTCGGAACGCCGGAAGTATGCCTCATTGGTGAAGACCAGCAGTGGCATCTCTGCNGACCAGTTGGAAGAAGCTGAATATTATGAGGCATCGGCCATGCTTAAAGACGGCGATGTGAGGACTGCCGTTGCCACTCTTGAGCGGCTTGCCAGAAATCCGAAAAGCCTTTCCGGAGCTAAAGCCGCCGTCAGTTTAGGTCAGCATTATTTCGACTCAGGCAACATGACGGACGCTGAGAAAGTGCTTGCGGCATTTACTGATGAAGGTTCGCCTCATGAGTATTGGCTGGCACGCGGTTTCATCGCCCTTGCCGATGTCTATCATGAGAAGAAAAAAGACTATCTGGCAGTGGAATACCTGAAGAGTCTGCGCGACAATTATCCGGGTAAGGAGCTTGACATACATGACATGATTTCCTCCCGTCTTGAGAAATGGAAAGCCAGATAAATTAGATTATCAACTATCACCTGATGAATATGATAGATAAAAGATTATACCGTGTCGCAGGAGTGGCGATCGCCCTGACGGNGTGNTTGGGNTCACAGGCTCAGCTNCATGNGTCNATANGTGTNGAAGGTAAATATGTGCCGGAGGTGATTCGCGTAGACCGTGTCAATGCTTTCCCACAGGCAATGAATTTTACCCTCGACTCTGCCCCTATGGAGTATGAATGGGGGGGAGTGGCAGCTTCATTTTCCCCTTATCTGCTTGCCCTTCCCGCCACAGGCTGGCGAGACGTTAAGGAATATGAACGCCACAGAGGGTATCTTGAGTTTGGGGTAGGTTCCTGGCTTAACTCTACGCTCAGCGCAGGCTACCGGTTCGTAGACAATGCGTCTACCCTCGTGGGCATTCGTCTGCAGCATAATTCCACCTCCCTTTGGAAACCGAAGCTNNGNGANGCCANGTATGATGTGAGCCAATACCGTTATGATGAATCGGTGGGCCTGTATGCTACCCATGTGGTGAAGGATGTGGGGAGATTCGATGCCGCCTTTGATTATCATGTTGGCCTGTTTAATTATTATGGCTCCATGTTGCCGCCTTTGGAAAATGATCGGTCTGTCCCGAGACAGACACTTAACGACGTTTCCCTGAAGCTTGATTGGAACTCATTGCTGATGGCCGGTTCGTCGGCGGAATATGGAGCGACGGCGAGAGTGCGGCATATGGCTTTCCGCACCCTTCCGCTTCCTTTCTCCTGGGATTATCCTACAGGCAAGGGGAGTCGTGAGACCCATGCCGAGCTTGCCGGCTATCTGAAGATGCCCTGGGAAACCGGATCTACAGTCGGGCTTGATGCTGATCTCAATATGCTTTTCTATGGTGGGAAAAAGGAGGTGTTCACGTGGTCTTCTCCCGGGGTGGCTGAAGAGACGCTGGTCCGGCCTGACAACTACGGCATGTTGACCTTGACCCCTTATTATAGGTTTACCCATGGGCTTCTTGACCTGCGCCTCGGTGCGGATGTTGACCTCTCGTTTAATGCCGGCCCGGACGGTAACCGATATTCGTTCTTCCATGTGGCTCCTGATGTGAAATTTGCTGTTCAGTCGGGTGGATTCGGTCTATACCTGAATCTGTTGGGCGGGAGCACTCTCAACACACTTGCTCACCTTCGGGAGTATGATTATTACTGTATGCCCGCGCTTGTTTCCACGCGCCCCACCTATACCCCTTTGGATGCCTCTTTCGGTGTGAATGTGGGTCCGTTTGCGGGCTTCTCAATCGGTGCTGACATTCGTTACCGTGTGAGCAAGCACCTCCCGCTTGGAGGATGGTATCAGGCATGGCTTGACTATGGTGGCTCACCCGTAGCCGGCATGGACCCGCTGGTGGTGAGCAGTGAGAAGATGCAATATTCCCTGAATACGGATGGCATCAATCTGCATGGCTACAGTGTCGGCGCACATCTGGCTTATGAGCCATCCTCAGCGGTTAGCCTACGGGCAGAGGGAAGCTGGCAGCCTCAGAAAGATAAGAAAGGATTTTTCAACGGCTATGACCGTCCGAGAGTGACAGCACGCGCGGAGGCGTCTGTAAAACCGATCAGTCCGCTACGTATCATGGTAGGATATGATTATCGTGGAGTGAGAAGAATCTATACTACCTCAGCCATCCCTGTGGCTCCCGGTGGAATCACGCTGGGTGATAATGAACCGGTGTTGCGTTCCATGAGGCTTCCTGATCTGACTTTGCTCAATCTGTCGGCTACATGGAGTTTTTCTCCGTCGGTGTCAGTGTGGCTACAGGCCGACAATCTGCTGAACCGTCATGATGAAGTCTTGCCCTGTCTCCCTACTCAGGGAGTGGNGGTGACCGGAGGCCTTACGATACTGATAAACTAANGAGGCTTTGNTTTCGTNGATAAGATAAGACAACGTGTCATCAAAACCGACATACCAATATGAGCAAAACAAAATTAACCCTTACATATCTGAATGAGGACGACCGTGCCTACGGATTGGCAGGCATGGTGATCTCTCTTGCGAGCCTTGACGCCATCAGCCGCATCTCCGAGGTTAGCCTTGATGCCGACGGCCCGATGGTAGAGTTTTCTCACGAGTATTATTTCCCCTGGTCGCCAAATATGTCTCCTAAGGCCACNTGGGATAACNTGGTGCAGAATTTCCATNTAACCACATCAATGATCCTGTCAAACGTAATGGCACGTTCTGTGGTCAGAATGAAAGAAGAGGCGCCTGCCGATGTGCTGAAGGAGATCTATGAGGAAGTGGAACGTGAGGGACGTGACACATGCGCGCTTGAGGAAGATGAGATTGAGAACTTGTATAACAATGCCTTGGCACGCACCCGTCGCCTTTTCCACAATCCGCGTCTGCACCCTGCCATCGATGAGTTTNCCCGTGTGATTTCTCNTCGTCGTTCCCTTTCCGGCATGNNGATCCGCGATGAGCTACATCTCCTCCAGCTCCTCTGATCGCACACATCCCTTATTTGGTTGAGAATAACTTTTCTTAATTGAAATTTTGCTGAGATAAGAATAATTTTTCCATGAGCCTGCGGAAAGCAGGCTCATTTGTTTTTCCTCTCCTCAAATAGTTTAACCAACTTTTTAATCCGTTGATAGAAACAGTTTATTACCACATTAATCAGGAACAGAATGGGTAAGTGATGATATAAAATTACGACCNATTAGATCTCAGTTGAGAAANANTTTTTTTACAACTGNTACGTNTGCGCNTCTCAATCGTATCAATAGTAGNACACACAAGGAAAATATACCATAATGAAAAAGGACATACTGACATCTACATTCCTTACGCTTCGGAGCAAAATGCACCGGATTGCATTGAGGCTCCTCCATGATGACGAAGATGTCAGGGATGCGATTCAGGATACTTTCGAGAAGGTGTGGTCAAAGATAGAGATTAATTCCGATGAAGAGGCTCGCAATAAATTGGTTCATGTTCTCCGCAACACTTGCATTGATCATCTTCGTGGCAAACATACCATTCACATGGCTACACCGGATATTGAAAATGTGGTCAGTTATGAAATGCCTACGGAAAACATGGCTGAATATGAGCGACTGATTTTAGTGGGCTTGACTGATATGCAGAAACAGATCTACGACATGGTTATTTATGAGTGTATGGAATATGAGGAAATTTCCAGCAACATGGGTATTTCAGTTGAAGCAGTCAGAATGAATATGAGCCGCGCTCGTAAGCGGATTCGTGAAAACATTAAGATTTTAAACCGATGAAGACAGACGAATTAAACTTGACAATAAAAGAACTGGACGAACTTTGTCAACTTTATATGGACGGCAGGTTGTCCGTCTTAGAGGAAAAAGAATTGGAATACATTCTTTGCCGTTCCTCTTTGACTTCCCCATCCATTGCCGATGTCAAGGCTCTTATGAACATTCAATTGCTTCCCCGGCCTAAAAAGGCAATGCGCAAAAAAAGACTTTGGAATTGGAAGTATGTCACCGGGATTGCTGCAAGTATCGCAGTTATATTATTTGTGAGTCTACATTTTGCACTCCCTCAAATATCAACTCTATCTGACGGCACTTCCAGCATGTATATTGCCGCGTATAGTCATGGAAAGCGTTTGAGTGATAACGAAGCCATAGAAGCCACCAATCTTGCTATGGCTAAAGCAGATTCTCTCATTAATCAAGCTTCATTAATGGAGCTTGAATACATAATCAGAGCTAACAATATAATCAATGAAACTCTTAATAACCCATAAACTGAATCATGAAAAAATATATCTTAATCATAGTTTTCTCACTGGTATCATTATGTGCCTTTGCAAAATCCCCCAACCTACATGTGGAGCAAATGTTCAATGGCTCTTATAATACCAATAAGAGTGTTTCAATCAATATTTCAAAAAGTGAGGATAAGTATTTCAGGGGGTGCACGGTAACCGACAACAAATCTCTCCTTGACAAGGTCTCCCAACTGTTTGAAAAAGATTTACCNCAAGCCNNCCGTTCNCAAGATNTAATTTCNNANGGNACAAGATTCCGNTCAATGNTNATCCTGAACAATGNGNAAGAAATATACATAGGCCTNAGNTACGANGNTAACNANGGCTGTTATCTNTTCATAANNGGNCCGCTGNANGCNTTTAAGTAACTTCAAATCATACAAATATGAATATCATTAGTAAGCTGCTTTTAGGAGCGGCCTTAATCCCTGCGTCCCTTTCCGCACANGAAATCAGCGATTCGATAGCAGATTCGTGGGAAAGGCAACTTGAACTCAACGAGGTTGTGGTTGTAGCCANACGCCCTGTGGTTAAACAGCAGGAGGGCAAACTTGTGTATCTTGTGAAGAATGACCCTTATGCAAAAGGTCTTGACGGTGTGAGTGTCCTTGATCGTATTCCCCGGGTGTCTGTCAACAACGGTACAGTAAGCGTTGCGGGCAAAGGCAGTGTGCGTTATATCATCGACGGCGTATTGATGGAACTCGATGCATCTGCCATGTCGATGCGTTTGCAAAATCTCCGTGCCGAGGATATTGAGAAAATAGAACTTCTTACAACACCTCCATCGAGATACGCAGTGGAACCTAACGCTGTATACATATCAATTACCACTCGAAATGAAACTCTTGGCACACGCGGAAACATTTACGGTTCACTAAATCAAGGCAACAGGCTCCGTGAATATTTCAGTGGGAGCATAAGCCATACTACGCGCAAGGTTGACTTGTCGCTCGATGCAAGTATGTCAAATTACTACGCTACCAACGACAACCATATAGAATATGTGTTTGCTGACNGATCTGNCTCTCGTGTTTCTTNCTCACACACCANANCACATTTTTTTGATGCCGGTTTCAATACCTTGTTCAGATACAAATTCACCCCTGATATGCACATAGGTGTGATAGCTAACTTCAATTATGAGACAGTATCTAATAACGGTGTGAATGCTACAGACTATGGAAGTTACGCTTCATCATCATTGTCTTTTACAAAGTCACGGCCTAACAATGCGTTGACAATAACAGGATTTTACGACTGGACTTTCGGCAAGAAAGGCGAGGCATTACAATTGACATATAACTTCTTCAACCGACATAGCCCAACCTGGTCTGAGATCACCACCGCCTATGACAATGGCATTGATAATTACTATATTAATGAAGATGGGACGACCAATTACCGATTTCATAGCGGAAAAGTTGATTTCAAGTTGCCTTTTAAATCGGTTCAGTTGGAAACCGGGCTTGCCTATACCGATATTCTAAATTCGTCTGACAACCGCTTGTCTTATCTGGCCGGAGCCAAATTTATACCTTCTCCGGAAACAAACCTGTTTGATTACAGAGAACGCATTGCTGCTGGCTATATAACAGCCTCACGTTCTCTCGGCGCAGGACTGTGGGGCAAGGTAGGCTTACGATATGAGTACACCTGGACTGAAGGCAACCAATTCTCGATTGCCCAAATCGACAAGGATAAATACGGTCGCCTGTTCCCGACAGTAAATCTGTCATGGAATAAAAACGGCATAGGATCATTCAATATGACTTACTCTATGGGTATGGGGCGCCCTAATCTGTGGGAACTGAATCCTTTTAAATATTATTCCACCACAGATGAATATGCCGCAGGTAATCCGGCTTTAAGACCAACGATATACAACAATGCGGAAATAAATTACTATGGTCTCGGTGGTCTTTATGCAGTGATCTATACCTCCTTCGCTTCTGACGGCGTTGGCTATATCCGACGCTTTGATGAAAGCGATGTGATAAGTACAATCCCGTATAATTGCCTGTCAACCAACAAAACAGGCTTATATACCAACTATAAACGCAATTTTTTTGATCGTTGGGAGATGAAAGTGGGTGGTGAAGTGTTCCGCACGTATTCGCATAGCAACAATCCCGATTTCAAACTTAATAAAATGGAAGACTGGTCGGGTAAACTCGAAGTTTCGACCAATGTAATGCTCAACAGACGGAAGACCTTGATATTCGGTGCCCAGTTTACCCACTTTTTCCCCTGGCAACAGAATTTGATAAATTATGAGTCGTTTCAACTGTTTAACCTTTCGTTGAGATACTCATTGTTCAATAATCGTCTTAGTCTGCAATTGAAAGCGAATGATATTTTTGGTTGGAACAAGACTCGTTCTAAAGAGCAGTATGCTGATTATTCAATCCGACAGACATTCAATGCGCATTCAGCCTATGTTTTGTTTGGGATAAGCTACAGATTTGGACGGGACAAAGTCAACGGTGTATATCGAGCATCCAAAGAAGACCAGTCAGGGCGTACAAAATAAGCCGTGTTGCGGTGCGACCGCCGCACTTTCGTGAACGGCTCCCATAGCCTCCGTCGGCCAGCTTCAATCGCATAACTTCTATAGCAGGGTTCAGATATGGCAAAAACTCGCGCGTGGGAGATTATAATTTTTTAAGTTTTTAGATAAAATTTTTATTAGTATTAATTAGTTTATTATCATAAATTTAGATATAAATATTAATAAAAATGTATCACATTTCTTAACAAAAATCGAACTTTTATTTACGAACCCATGTTATATAGACAAACAACAATCTTGGACGATGATAATGAAAAAACAAAACAACAGGCTTCATTACTTCTAAAAGATTTTTAATAAAAAAGTGCGTTGGGGCTAACCCTCCAAATTAATCAAAACTAAACAATTAAAACTATGAAAAAGATTATTCTTACTACAGCTTTGGCATTAGGATCTATGTCAGTAGTATCTGCCCAGCAGGCAATCGAAACTCCGAAATTTGGTGACAACTGGTCACTCGGACTCAAAGGTGGTGTAACCACTCCATTGAGCAACCATGCGTTTTTCGGTAGTATGCGACCCGTAGTAGGCCTTCAGCTTGACAAGAGAATCACACCTACCTTTAGATTAGGTGCAGAAGGATTGTTCGCAATCAATACATCAAATGTGAGAGGTCCTCACAGCACAACAGCTTTCGATGACTCCTATGTAGGTGCATTCGGTGCAGTAAGCCTCTTCAACCTCTTCGGCGGTTATCCCGGTTATACCCGTCCATTCGATATCGAGGCTCAGGCCGGTGCAGGCTGGGGTCACAGATTCGAGACAGCTATCCCTGATGTAAACTATTTCGGCACAAAAGCCGGCCTCAACTTCAACTTCAATGTAAGTGACGAGGTTACAATTTCAGTAAGTCCTTCGGTTCTTTGGAATATGACAGGCTCCCCGGCAGCCAAGCAGAGTTCCGCATCTTATAATGCTGACCGTGCTAACTTCAATATTACAGCAGGTGTAGCTTATAACTTTGGTGGAAACGGCTTCACCGCAGTAAGACCTTATGATCAGGCTGAAGTAGATGCCCTCAATGGTCAGATCAATGAACTTCGTGGCGTGGTTGATGCTCAGGCAGCCGAGAACGCAGCTCTCACAGCAACTGCAGCAGGTCTCGCAGCTCAGGTTGAACAGTTGCAGAATCAGCCCCCGAAGGTGGTAAATTCAGTTCAGGTGAAGAACAACCTCGAGTCAGTTCGCTACGTCTTCTTCAAGATTGGTTCTTCAGTGATCGGTCCCGACCAGCAGCCTAATGTTGAGATGATCGCAGCTTACCTCAACAATCACCCCGGAAGCAAGGTAGTCATCAAGGGTTATGCATCTAAAGATGGTCCGGAAGAGCTCAACATCCGTCTCGCCAACTCACGTGCAAATTCTGTTAAGGATGCCCTCATGAAGCGTTATAAGATTCCGGCATCAAGAATCCAGGCTGAAGGTTGCGGTATCGGTGAGATGTTTGAGGAAGAATCTTGGAACCGCGTTGCAATCTGTATCCTTGAGACAGGTAAATAATCCGCAGAACAGATTATAGAAAATACATAAGATAAAAAAACAGTTAATCCGACATGCTTGCAAGCATGTCGGATTAACTGTTTTTTAGGGCTGGGTCTGGTCAGAGATTTTGTAGCGTGGACGATGTTTGACTTCAATGTAGATTTTGCCTATATATTCTCCGATGATGCCCAATCCGATGAGCAAAACGCCTGTGCAGAACCATATGGAGAGCATCAGTGACGTCCACCCCTCAATGGTTTCTCCCATGAAGTGGCGCACCAAAGTGTAGATTCCTATTCCCAAACCGATTGCGGTGAATGCAAGCCCGAGCCAAAGCAGCATCCTGACCGGGGTCACAGAAAAAGAGGTGATGCCGTCGGCAGCAAAGTCAAGCATCTTCCGGAACGGATACTTTGTCACACCGGCTGTGCGCTCCTTGCGTTCGTAATATACCATTTCCTGATCATAGCCGAGACGCGGCACGATTCCCCGAAGGAAAAGGTTGCGTTCCTCATATTCCAACAGATCCTTGACAGCACGCGCACTCATAAGGCGGAAGTCGGCATGATTTGATATGCACTCCACCCCTAACTTATGTAGAGTGGAGTAGAATCCGGCAGCGGTTATACGTTTAAACCGGCTGTCACACATCCGGTTAGCCCTGACTCCATATACAATATCGGCCCCATGTGAATACGCATCAATCATGGAGGGAATGACAGAGATATCGTCTTGNAAATCAGCATCAATAGTTATCGAGCAGTCNAAAGACCCTAAAGTATGTTCAAGTCCTGCCANCAATGCCATCTGATGGCCGCTGTGGCGTGAGAGTCTTATGCCTTTTGCCTGTNCCCCGGCCAAAGAGTTGATTACTTCCCACGTGTTGTCCGGACTGCGGTCATCCACATAAAGCACGAAACTTTCTTTAGTTATCTTCCCCTCCTCTGCAAGCCGGTCAAGCAGTTTGCAGAGGGAAGCATTTGTGGCAGAAAGCACAGGTGCCTCTATGTAGCATGGCACGATTATTGCGAGAGTCGGGGGGGTTGAGTGTGAGTTCATGGTTCCGGGAGGATTTATTGCAGATCCTTGAAACGGTTTTTGTCGCGGGTTCTCTTTTTCTCAAGAGATTGCTCAAAAGCGGCAGTGAGATCGGTGTCGGTCTGGTTGGCAAGGCATATCAGCACCCACAGCACATCTGCCATTTCCTCTCCGAGATTCTTCCGCAGATCGCCGGGTTTGGCTATCTGGTCGCCATAAGTGCGAGCCATGACGCGTGCCAGTTCCCCGACTTCCTCAGTCAGTAACGCCATATTGGTCAGTTCAGAAAAATATCGCTTCCCTATAGTGTGGATCCATTCGTCAACTTTAGCCTGGGCTTCCCGTAGAGTGATTTCAGCCATGTTCAGATAGTTTTTAAGATTACCTTTTCAGCAGTCACTGTCAGTTGCACTTTTGCCCCTTCTATCAAAGGGAGGTTGTTGCTTACATGACCGACCGGGAAATTGAAGGCTACCGGGATGTCATGTATGCCATAGCGCGTAAGCAACGCATCAATCATCTCTTCCATACTGTTGAAGTTCTTGTCAGGACGATATTCAGTGAACTGACCTATTATCAAACCTTTTAGTCGTGAGAGTGAGCCGGATAAGTTGAGTCGCATAAGCATTCTCTCAACGGCATAAATTGCCTCTGAGATGTCTTCAATGAATAGAATCACATGTTCGTTATCCTTTACGGAAAGGATGTCAAAAGGCGTGGATGCCAATCCGTTGAGCACAGCCAGGTTGCCTCCACGCAGCTCACCGGCGGCAGTGCCGATGCGGTTGAAAGGCGAGGGGGGCACAGTGTAAGACATCTNCGGCTCATAAGTCNTGATTTGGANCAGAGNCTCTGTGCAGGGATCATCGGGACGTTCTGTGGCTATATGCTTGGCCATGGGTCCATGTATGGAGGCTATTCCACAATTCAGCCACAGGGCATGGAGTGCTGAGACATCAGAAAATCCGACAAGCCATTTTGGATTGTCGGCAATTGTTTTCTGAAGGCTGCTGTCGGTGAGCAAGTGTACGCATCCATAGCCTCCCCGTGCGCATAAGATGGCTTTTATCTCTGAATTCTTAACTGCATCTCCAAGGTCTTTTACTCTTGCATCGTGAGAGGCGGCAAAAGACCCGGCTGCCGGGCCTAACGCCGACGGCATTACAACCGGCACAAACCCTCTATCCCGGAGGAAGGATGCTGTCCCGTTGACGTATTCTTCCTTAACTGTGGTGGCAGGCGACAGAATAGCTATTCTGTCGCCTTTATTTAATGATGGCGGATAAATTTTCCCTTTTAAATCAGTGTCATGACGCATAATACTGCAAAATTACAAAATTCGGACTAAACTCACAACGTTGCCGCGGAGATTGCATATGTTAATAAAGAGGACGCAGCAGTCTCAATAACCGCTGCGTCCCCCCGCTAAAATCACCTAATCTTTTCTTGTCAACCTAAGATTTTTCTGCACCGCCTGATATTGCCCGGCCTACACGGATAAGCAATATCAGCCGGAGCAGCGTAGAAAACTAATAATTGTCCCTATTCNGAGTGGTGAGTGGCNGTTTGGGTGACAGCACCTTATTTACTTTTCTTTCCGAGCCGGCTGCACTTACATTCAGTTTCTTCCNNATANNNCGTGNTGATGAACCTAACAGCAAAGCATAGTCACCGGGGGTTANCACCCATTTTGAATCGTTTGCATCAAACGATGCAAGGTCTCCGGCCCTGAACGCGAGCGTAACAGTCTCTGATGCACCGGGTGCCAGCTCACCGGTCTTGACAAATGCCTTCAGTTCTTTCTCAGGTTTGTTGGCAGTCTTTGCGTCAGGAGCAGTGGCGTATAGTTGCACTACTTCTTTGCCCGGCATTGATCCTGTGTTCTTTACTTCCAGTTTCACTACATATTTATCACCAATCAGCTCTGCGGTAGGCTCGCCATACTCAAACTGGGTGTAGGAAAGTCCGTAGCCGAACGGATAGGAGACGTCTTTGCCAAATGTATCGAAATAGCGGTATCCCACGTAGATATCTTCATCATAATTTGTGAAGTCAACGTTTTTTACTTTTGCCGAATCGGCACGTGCCTGGTTATTGGTGATATCGGTGTTTGACTTTACGTCAATGGGGAAATTGGCTGATGAGGCATGGTCGCGGAAGTTCTTCGGGAATGTCATGGTCAGTTTGCCACTCGGATAAGCCTTTCCTGTCAGCACGTCGGCAACACTGTTGCCACCTTCCTGACCCCCCTGCCATGCGCAGAGGATGGCGTCTGGCTTGTCTTTCCATGAGTCAGTCTCAATCACACCACCCACGTTAAGGATAACCACAACTTTTTTGCCTTTGGCGTGGAAAGCTTTGGTCACGTCTTCAATAAGCCTTTTGTTAGCCTGGGATCGATAGAAATCAGACGAGGTCCCATCAACTAATTCACCGGAAATACGACCTATGATAATCAAAGCCCTGTCAAGTTCCTCACCCTGTCGGGCTATCTCTCTCGGGTCAATGTCCATTTCGTCTGGAAGAGGGGCAGGCATAAACGCTGCGAATGGGTCATCGCTTTTCGGAAGGTTGTCGTAATAGTCCTTCAGATATTTGCGATATTGCTTTTCAAGATTCTCATCGGTGGTTAGGCCCGCATTGTGCAGTCCGTCAAGCAGGGAGACTGTGTACGCCCTATTGACATTTCCGGAGCCGGTGCCACCAGCTATGAAATCGTAGGAGGTGTTGCCATATACTGCCACTTTCTTTGTGTCTTTCTGCAGCGGCAAGGCGTTGGCATCATTCTTCAGAAGCACCATGCCCTCGGTTGCACTCTTGCGTGTTATTTCAGCATGTGCCTCCAAGTCAGGTTTATTGGTATATCTGTAGCCCTTGAAAGATGGGGTCCTGACAATCAATTCAAGTATACGCTTAACGTTCCGGTCAAGCACCTTCTCATCGAGTGTGCCATCTTCAAGGCCTTTCATCAGTTGGTCATACTGCTTGTCGGTGCCGGGCTGGAGCATGTCATTGCCGGCAATCATTTGGGCCACTGCGTCTTTACCGCCAAANCAGTCGGTCATAACCATGCCGTCAAAGCCCCATTCGTCACGTAAAATGGTGGTNAATAACTCAGCANATTCTNATGTATAGTCCCCGTTAAGGTAATTATAGGAAGACATTACAGTCCAAGGGTTNCCTNCTTTNACGGCAATCTCAAANCCCTTGAGATATAGNTCGCGGAGGGCGNGTTCTGACATGCGGGCATCATTACCNATACNGTTGGTCTCCTGGTTATTGGCANCGAAGTGCTTGATACTTGTGCCCACATTGCTCGACTGCACACCCTTCACATAGGCTGCGGCGATATTACCACTCACTACAGGGTCTTCGGAATAATACTCGAAGTTGCGTCCGCAGAGTGGATTGCGGTGGGTATTCAGCGCCGGAGCAAGCAGCACGTCTGCACCATATTCGCGCACCTCTTCACCAATAGCGCGGCCCACTTTCGCAACCAGAGTGGTGTCCCAGGTTGATGCCAGAAGTGTGCCGATGGGGAAATGTGTACAGTAATATGTTTCGGGATCATCAGGGCGGGTAGGGTCTATACGAAGTCCGGCAGGCCCGTCGGCAAGCACTACCGAGGGTATGCCCAGACGTGGTATCGGATAGGTGGCACCGGCTGCACCGGGAACTTTACCTTTGGAATCACCGACCACAGCACTGTCTCCGCTGAATCCCTTCATACCGAGTCCGATCACTAATTTCACTTTCTCCTCCGGGGTCATGGCGGCTATGACCTCATCAATATTGTCGGGGGAGAGCCGGGGTGTCTTTGGTCCGCAGGCTGCCATTGCTGTCGCAATTATTGCTATGCCTAAAAGTTTTTTCATTTTGATGAGTTGTTTTTGAAAAGTTGAGGCAGGAACTCAGTGAGATATATTCGCCAGTTTTTCCAGATATGACCGTCAGGGCTCTCGCGATAAGTATATTTATATCCTTTGTCATCAAGACGCTTCCGGTATTCCTTGTTTGCCTCATAAAGGAAATCCTTGTCGCCAATCGCTATCCAGTAAAGCTGCGGAGCATCTTCAAACTGCCTTGCGAGTTTTTGGTCAAAGTTATCGTAGACAGGAGATATTGCGCCGTCATGAGGAAGGATTGCGGCAGAGAACAGACCTATATAATCAAACATATCAGGATATTCCTTTGATATGTGCAGGGAATGGAAACCGCCCATTGAAAGACCTGCGATCGCACGATGCCCCTTGTCGGCAATCGTACGGTAATTTGAATCAATGAATTTCACCACATCGGGGAAATGCTGCTCAAAGGTTCCGTCCATTGTCTTGGGAAGCTGTGNNGTAGGAGGTGTGAAGCCAAGACTCGTTTCACCGGGGGCACCCTCCATTGCCACATTGCCGTTGGTCATAACCACGATCANAGGCTCTATCTCACCGCGTGCNATCATATTGTCGAGCACCTGTGTTGCGCGGCCGAGTTCAGACCATGCATTTTCATCGCCACCCATTCCATGAAGCAGATAGAACACCGGATAACGTTTGTCGCCTTTTTCATAGCCGGCCGGGGTATAGACAGTCATTCGGCGGTCAGTGCCTAATGTCGGGCTGTCATACCACACTTTTGCTACGGTGCCGTGAGGGACATCATTAATTTTATAATAGTCAGCATAATCCCCTCCGATTAGGAATACGTTTGTGATGGAGGCGGTGTCGCGGATCTGGAACACGTTAGCCGGATCGGGCATCCTGAGGCCATCGACTAAGAATGTGTAGGAATAGAGTTCTGGTGATAGGGTAGAGGTGGTGTATTCCCATATGCCATCGNNATTTTTTACTAAATCTGCCACTCCGGGCGCGTCAANTGTGCCATAGNGAGTCTGGGTGGGCACAGTAGGGAGGANATCACCTGTGATCTGTACGGTCTTTGCATTAGGGGCTTGCATCCTGAATGTGACAGTATTGTCAGGATGGGTTTCGGGGGACACAATCTGTGAAAATCCCCAGAGAGCCTGCTGGGCACTACAGGGTAGTGCGCCAAGCAGGACTGTTGATATTATAAGGAATTTCTTCATTATTAAAGGATTTAGATATTGGGAGTATCCCACACCTTTGTCTGTGTGCAGTTTGCTTTCACTTTCTGTGTGCCTACGGTAAACTCGAATTCACCTGCTTCAAGAGTCCAGCGGTTGTCGAAATTCACAAAAGCAAGATCGCTGGCAGGGATTGAGATCTCCACTTTCTTGCTTTCTCCCGGTTTGAGGTTTATTTTATCAAAACCACGCACACGATATGCATCCGGAGTGATGGAAGCGACAAGGTCAGATGAGAATAGGATCACAGACTCCATGCCTTCTCTTACGCCGGTGTTCTTGACATTGACGGAGATGGTGAGGGTGTNGTCGGCCGTGAAATNAGCTTTATTGACTGAAAGGTCGGNATATTCANATGTGGTGTAGCTNNGCCCATAGCCGANTGGCCACTGCACATCAATATCAGCTGTATAGCCATATGCGCCTGCCATCATAGGCACGGTCTCGCTCGGCTTATGGTCATAAGTGGCAAGTGCATTGGTCCATTTTGGATAGGTATATGGGAGTTTGCCGCTGAAATTACGTTTGCCGGAAAGAAGCTGCGCCAATGCNTCGCCGCCATAGTTGCCCGGTAGCAGAATGTCTACCACCGCTGAGGCAAGCGGTTCTATCTCCCTGATTATTCTTGGGCGTCCGCCATTGATCACGAGTATGATGGGTTTGCCTGTCTTGGCGAGAGCCTTGACCAGGTTACGCTGATTTTCAGAGAGGGTCAGCTCGTTAAGGTTGCCGACAGTCTCACAGTAGGAGTTTTCACCAATACATGCCACGATCACATCCGCATGTCCTGCTGCTGCCACAGCTCGGTCTATGCGCACGTTGGTTTCCTTCTCCCACTGACCGAAATCTTCAACATAGTCCATGCCTTCTTCGAGAATTACGTTTCCGGCACCGAATTCGTTGCACATTGCCTCGTAGATAGTGTTATATTGTTCGTGGAAAATCGGAAGATTGGTGCCTTGCCAGGTGTAAGACCATCCACCGTTAAGACTTCTCATGGAGTTGGCATTTGGTCCAGTGACCAATATTCTCTTTCCTGCGCTCAGAGGAAGGGCACTGTTTTCATTTTTCAACAGGATTTCGCTCTGCACTGCCATTTCAAATGCTTTCTGGGCAAACTCTTCTGAGCCGAACAGAGGATAATCTTTATAATTTGTATTGGGAGTCTCGAAAAGACCCAAGCGGAGTTTCAGACGGATAATGCGGCTTACGGCGTCATCAATACGGCTCATAGGCACTTTGCCTTCATCCNCAAGTTCCTTGAGCAGAGTGCAGAATTCCACGTCATTGGGAGTCATTGACNTGTCGATGCCGGCATTGATAGCCTTCTCGNTNNNTGCCTTGTAGTCCGCAGCCACTTTGTCGCGTTTCCATACATTATGGATGTCG
>WFLX010138442.1_pt1 | contig 20164 bp, 21 predicted proteins | sample 4967041 | NCBI WGS metagenome assembly WFLX01 (sample SAMN12857096, study PRJNA449069) | gut metagenome | isolation source: stool from male and female vole | host: Microtus ochrogaster | place: USA:Florida | collected 2017
TAATCGTGGACATGACCGGTGCCGATAAGGCTGACTTCAAATACTTCCGGACACCCGACGGAGTTCATCACGTTCCGAAACGCCCGATCGACGCCATCATCTTGCCCGGCAACGATTGACATGTAAAACATAGCGGGGGCATGGCGTGCCATGCCCCCGCTGATATCTAAAAATAGACCTGATTATTTCAAAGCTTTCCCTGCTGAAAACGCATCGCCTACTCGTTCCCCGAGAGCAATATAACCATTGTGGACGGGATCAAATATAATAAGCCTCATCTTTTCCACATCGGGCTTGCCATCGGCAGCAAGAAATTCCTCCTGACACACGATGTTTACAATCTCGGCAATGATGTAGTAGCCGGTAGCCGATTCATAGAGTTTTTCCTTTATGCGGCACTCCATCGTCATTGGAAAGATGTCAAATAACGGAGCATTTACATTTTCAGCCTTCGAGAATTTCCAGCCTGTATGAGCTATTTTGTCGGGAATGGATTTTGACGACGCTATCCCCACATAATCTGACGCTACCAGAGTGTCGGCAGTGGCAAATGCAACCGTAAAGTCGCCGCATCGGTTGAGATTCTCGGTTGTCGCATGGGAACCCATCGAAATCATTATCTCGTTCATGTCCCACTGACCGCCCCATGCCGCATTCATCGCATTGGGCGTGCCATCGGCATTATAAGTTCCGATAATCAATACCGGCTGCGGGAGCAGCCATGCTTTAGGCTTAAAATTCTTACTCATTTCTCTCTCTATTTTTGATTATGTTATGTTTAGTTGGTTCAATTTTATCACACAGGAAGAAGCATCATTCCCCACAGCTGTCCAATCCGAGCTGAACAGGCTCATCTTCGTCTTGATACATCGGCTGAGTCCCATTCAACCCGTTTCCATTCGATTTTTTCAGGAGTCGCTCAACCACAACAGCATTATTATGCAAGCTGTCATGAGAGGAATACAACAGCGTCACCGCCTTTTTGCCGGCGATTATCTCCTTTAGCTTGCCAAACGCCTGATTAGCATCAAGCTCAGCCGCATAACGCTTTTCAAACTCCACCCAACGATTCTCAGGATCGGCATGAAACCATTCCCTCAGTTCGGTCGACGGNGCTATCTCTTTNTCCCATANATCATAATGAAANGTCTCATGAGACAATCCGCGAGGCCACAGTCGGTCAATATACACACGATAGCCATCTTGAGACGACTCNGGCTCNTAGGCNCGTTTTATTTGTAATNTTCGCTCTTCCATTTCTAATCCTCTTTAATGTCACTATTTCAACAACCTTACAGATGACATTGTTTTCCGACACACCAAGTCGGCGTNCAGGATGAAGGTGCGTTAACATTTATTGTGGCGGAGTCGCCTGTTTTGGTAAATAAATTATCTACCTTTGCAGCGGATTAATATAGAATGTTTTAATATTGGATGCTTTCGGGCATCGATAACATCACAATAACATGNTTGATATAGACGCATTTAAAACCAAAATACTCTCAGGGGNGNCGCTTTCNNNGGANGAAGCTATGTCATTGTCNGATATCGAACCTCAACAGCAGGAAGAATTGTGGCANGCCGCCGAGGAGATAACCCGGGCTCTGTGTGACAAGAGTTTTGATTCTTGCTCGATTGTTAACGCCCGCTCCGGAAAGTGCCCGGAAAACTGCAAATGGTGCGCTCAATCGGCTCACCATAAAACTAATATCGAAGTTTATCCGCTTATAAGCCGGGAGGAGTGCATGAATGTCGCCGAGATGAACCGCAAAGCCGGTATTAAACGCTTTTCGATGGTGACCAGCGGCAGAAAAATGCAAGGGAAAGAGCTTGACACTGTTTGCGATTATTACAAGGAGCTTAACAGCAAGGGCGGATTGCATTTGTGCGCATCTATGGGACTGCTCAACCGCGACGAGCTTCAAAAACTATATGACTCAGGGGTGACGCGCTATCATTGCAATCTTGAAGCGGCTCCGTCGTTTTTTCAACATCTTTGCAGCACTCACACCATCGAGGACAAGATAAAAACTATTCTTGCCGCCCGAGAAATAGGATTTGAAGTGTGCAGCGGGGGGATAATCGGGATGGGCGAAAGCAGAAGTCAGCGCATCGAGCTGGCGCTCGAATTGAGAAGAATCGACCCTCATTCAATTCCCATCAACCTGCTGTGTCCAATTCCGGGCACACCGCTTGAAAAACAGAAACCGCTTTCAACTGAAGAGATTCTGAACACTATAAGTTTTTTCCGCTTTATCCATCCGACGAAAGTGCTCAGATTTGCCGGCGGCAGGGCTCAACTGTCAAAAGAAGTCCAGCTTCAGGCTCTAAAAATAGGCATGAACGGTGGTGTAATGGGCGACCTGCTGACCACTATAGGGTCAAAAGTGGATGAAGACAAGAAGTTGATCAAGGAGGGCGGTTACGAATATTAACGATGAGAGCAAACGTAACCGTCAATATAATAAGCTGCATGATGCTCGGGGTAAGTGCGATGGCACAGGAAGTCCCCGACTCGCTGAACCATGAGCTTGAGGAAGTAGTGGTGAGGATGCCGCGCGGCATACGAAAAATGACAGGAGCCTTAAACGGCGACATCATTTCCGCATCGGAACTTAAACGCGCCGCTTGCTGTAATCTCGGCGAAAGTTTCACGACCAACCCGTCGGTCGACGTTAACTATACCGACGCCGCTACCGGAGCACGTCAAATTCGCCTGCTTGGTCTTTCAGGGTCCTACGTGCAGATGCTCACGGAGAATATCCCCAATTTCCGTGGCGCCGCAGCCCCTTACGGACTCGGTTACATACCGGGACCGTGGATGCAATCGATCCAAGTGTCGAAAGGCGCCTCCTCGGTCAAGAACGGCTATGAGTCGATAACGGGGCAGATAAACGTGGAGATGAAAAAGCCGCAGACTGACCCGTCGGTGTCGGTCAATGCTTATTACGACATGATGAACAAGCTCGAACTGAATGCCGACGGAAACATGCACTTCGGCAAGAACTGGAGCGGCGCGCTTCTCACCCATTTTGAAAACGGTTTCACAAGCCACGACGGCAATGACGACGGATTTTCCGACATGCCGCGAGTAAGACAGGTCTCAGTGATGCCGCGCGTGGCATATCTGGGTAACAAATACGTGTTTCAAGCGGCGGCAAAATTTCTTGCAGAGAGGAGATTGAGCGGACAAGACACCCACCATCATCCTGCCGCAACAGAGGAAATACCTCTCTACAAAATCAAAATAGACACCCGCCGCTGGGAGATGATGACGAAAAACGCCTATATCTTTGACCGCACGAATGACGGCAACGTGGCATTGATTGTTTCGGCATCAGGGCACGATCAGGACGCACTCTACGGCTTACGACTGTGTGACATCGACCAGAACGAGATATATGCCTCCTTGATGTTCGAACGGAAATGGGGCGACCTGCACGCACTAAGCACCGGCGCGTCGATGAATTACGATCATTTCAACAACCGATACCGGTTTATCGCCGACGAGTCGGCACCAATCTCCCGCGAGAAAGAGAATGAACTGACAGCAGGAGTTTACGTGCAATACACGCTCAACCTTCATGACAAATTGGTGGCAATGGCTGGAGTGAGATATGACCGGAGCAATCGCTACGGCAATATGTTAACACCCCGAATGCACCTTCGCTATGCTCCATTATCCAATTTTTCGCTGCATGCGTCGGCAGGGCGCGGGTTCCGTTCACCCCATCCACTTGCCGAATATTCCTATATGCTCGCTTCTTCACGAAAGATGGAGATAGCGTCAAAGTTGCACCAGGAGTCGGCATGGAATTTCGGCACCGGAGGAAACTTCACCTGCTATCCCGGCGGACGGAAGCTGGACCTGGCGGTAGAATACTATTACACGACGTTCACCAATCAGTTGATGCTAAACCTTGACATGGATCCCCACTCGGCATATATTTATTCCTCGGCCGGAAAATCTTACTCCCACGCACTACAGGCGGAAATCACGTTTGAGCCGTTCAGCGAGCTGACGTTGACTGCCGCATGGCGACTCACCGATGTCAAAGCCGATTACACCGGGCATGGACTCCAGCAGAAGCCGCTGACCTCAAGGCAGAAGGGATTGTTCACGGCGGGATATGCCCCCAACATGGGGTTGTGGCAATTCGACGTGTCACTCGCAATAAACGGAGGGGGCAGAATGCCTACATCCTATGAGTTGCCCTCGGGACAGCCGGCATGGAAATCGCATTACTCCTCATTTGTACAGCTAAACGCCCAAATAACCCGCAATTTCAGGCATTGGGCGATATATGTCGGTGGGGAGAATCTAACTAACTTCCGCCAACCCAATCCGATTATCGACGCATCAAACCCATGGGGTCCTGACTTTGACGCCACAATGATCTACGGACCGCTTCAGGGGGCGATGATATACGTAGGCTTCAGATATAACTTCACAAAATTTCTTTAATAAATAATCAAGATGAAAAAAGCAATCACCCTCATGGTTCTACTCATTTCTATAATGAGCTACGCCATCCCCGCATCGGCAAAAGCGCCGGAAAAGTCAGAAACAGTGATTCTGTCGGTAAATCCGCCGATGTCGTGTCAGAACTGCGAAAACAAGATCAAGTCAAATCTTCGTTTTGAAAAAGGAGTCACCAATATCGCCACAAGCCTTGAAAATCAAAGCGTGACAGTGACTTTCAATCCTGATAAAACTGACAAATCGAAAATTGTCACCGCTTTCAAAAAGATTGGCTACACGGCAACTGAGAAGACAGGAAACGCCGCTACAAAATGCGGCAAAGGATGCTGTTCGTCAGCAAAGGAAGGAAAGAGCTGCTGCGAAGGCGAGAAGGCTGAAGCGCCCAAATGCCATTAATGCCGCAACCCAGGGAATGAATCGCATCAAGAGCAAGGAAACAAAGCTCAGAGCGTAACCACAATTTTTCCAATCACACCTCTTTGTTCCGCAAGATTATGCGCGTCGGCGATTTGGTCAAACAGGAACTGACGCGCTATAATCGGGCGGATTTTCGCACTATCGATAAGGTGCATCATGTCATCGATAATCTCCTTAGTTGGAGTGTTGCTATAAAACCCGGTCAAGTAGACTCCCGATGGAATCTCCTTTATAGGATCAAAATCTTTAAGTCCAAATACATCGCCGAGGAGTCCGGTGTGACACACAATACCATGCATCGCAGTGATTCTCAAGGATTCACGGAGCGTTGAAGCTCCAATCAACTCAAGAATTTTAGTAGCCCCTGTAGGATAGCGTTCGAGGAATCGATGCCCGAAATCCTTGCCTTCAAGAATAACGTCATCGGTTCCATATTTTCTAAGCAAATCAGCTTTCTCTCCACTTCGCGTGGTTGAAATCGTTGTCGCGCCTATGGCTTTAGCCAATTGCATAGCCGCAATACCAACGGAGGAAGTACCCCCGCGAATCAACAAAATATCCTTCTCTGATAACTGCAGTGATAACTTTAATGAGCCGAATGCCGTGTAGAAAGTTTCAGGGATGGCAGCAAATTCGCTCCAATCCATCTTACTGTCGACGGCAAAGACATGACTTACAGGTAGAAGCGCATACTCAGCATAACTGCCGTTAAAACTACGCCCCATCCCACCCATCAATGCGATTACACGCTGTCCGCGATGAAATTCGCTATCAGAAGGATCGGCTATCTCCCCCACGCATTCTATACCCGGAATAATGGGCGTGTTAATATAGGGCTGAGCAACTTCAAACTGACGCAAAAGCACTTCGGAATGATTTATACCAAAAGCTTTTACATGAATCAACACCCATCCTGGACGTACTTCAGGCNCCGGGACATCAACCAATTTCATCTCATTGGCTCGACACGGCTTAGTTAAAACAACTGCTTTCATATTTTCTTCCAACATTGAGGATCAGGGGCATAAAATGAATGATGGTAGCCATAGGCAACCGCAGGACATCCGCGACAAAATCGCAACAGTTCACACTTGCCGCATTTCTCAAACCTACCATACTCTCGATAGGCATTCATGGCGGCTCCGGTCCAAAGGTAGTAAAGCGGCTTGGAGAATAGATTGCCGACCTTGCTTTCGAATCGGCGGCAAGCCATGACATCGCCGTCGGGTTGGATGGTGAAATGACAATCGCCGCAGTGGCAACCATCATAAATTACATCAGAATCGCTTTCCTGAGGGATTTTGAAGAGTCCTTTTTCATATAGGTAAAGAGTCCACAGATGGTCCTTCAGATTGAAAATCGTAGCGGAATCCTTGTGTTGTTCAAACTTCTTCCACACGGTGTCAAGAAACTCCCTGTACTCCTCAGGGGAAATGCGGGTCGACTTTTCATCGGAAGTAGGGCAATATCTGCCAAATGCAAACACGTCGGCACCCTTCTCTACCACAAGATCGATTATGTCGGGAATCTCTTTAATGTTTGTGCCCGAAACGGTAGTCATAACCGCCACCCTTATACCGTTACGCTTCAAGACGGCGATTTTTTCAACAGTCGCGTCAAAAGAGCCCGGTTTGCGTATGCCGTCATGCGTGTTTTTCATCCCGTCGATGGAAAGTTGATATTTTTCACACCCCATAGATTTTAGCCGCTNGCATGAATCATCAGTGACATGGAATGGATTGCCGAGAATGGTGAACGGAATATTCCGCTCTTTCAGCATTGAAAGAATAGTCCAAAAATCACGATGAAGGATGGGATCACCGCCTGTAATATAGAAATAAGGCAACCGNTTCAGTTTCCGGCACATCTCCTCACATTGCTTTATTACCGTTTCAGCTCGCTGAAGCGGCATCTCAATCAAATGAGGATGTCCCTCGGAAAATATATAACAATGCTCGCAACGCTGGTCGCAGCTGTCAGTTATATGCCATTGAAATGCGAAATAGTCCATATTGCATCAATAAAATAACAGGCTCCGACACTCTTGTTCGAGAGTTCGGAGCCATCTGTAGTCTATAGGGTGATTATTTTTCGCCTGCTCCACAAGCTGAGCCGCAAGCAGCGGGCTTGGGTTCAGGTTTCTCATCACCAGCGCCACATGCGGAACCACATGCTGCTGTAGGCTTTTCGGTTTCAGCATTAGAACATAGATAAGCTTGAGCGGTGTGCTTTACGACACCATTGTTCATGCGTTTCATAACAATACGGTTTATAGGGTTAAACATATTTTATCTGTACAAATATAACTCATTATTTTTTATCAACCAACAGGTTACAAATACAGTTCTTAGTAACCTTTTTATCGCTTTTAGTGTTTTTCAACGATTTATGAAATCAAAAAAAATCGAGAAATTAAACAACATGAACTGTATTTGGTTTTCACACATGAATAGTTTAACTTTACGGTTGAAAAATGATTGATTATGAGGAAAAAAGAACAACTTAATTCAATAATAGAGATTTGCCCGGTGAGAAATGTCATAGCCCGTTTCGGAAATAAATGGGCTCTACTCGTTATTTTGATTTTGAGCGAAAACGAATCAATAAGATACAATGAACTGGGACGTAAAATACCTGACATCTCCTCAAGAGTGCTTGCGTCGACACTGCGTACTCTTGAAGCCGACGGACTTGTAAACCGGCAATTTTTCCAGGAGGTTCCGCCGCGAGTTGAATATTCACTCACCGAAACCGGCAGGTCGCTCGTGCCAATCATCAATCAGCTGACGGAATGGGCTCAGGAGAACATGAAGACTATAATCAATCACCGCAACGAGCAACATTCCAATCAGTAAAAAAGAAGCATAGATTCCTTTTCGGAATCTATGCTTTCATTCTGTATGGACTTATTATGTCTTATTTCTCTACCTTATTGTAGCGAGCATTGAGTCCTTTGATAACCTCGTCGGTGATATCGAGTTCGGGATTAAAATATATGCCGGCAGCCTTATAAAGGATAGCGTCATATTTCTTATCGGCATTGTACTGCTTGATGAACGATTCGATAGAATCGGTGAGCTGCATTTGCTGCTGAACCATTTCCTGCTGAGCTTCGCGCTGAAGGCTCGCGATATAGTTTTCAGCATCAGACTGCTTCTTGTTCAAGTTCTTGACATCTTCCTCATAGCTGGTTTGAGAAAGGTAGCCGTTATTGTTCATCTTCTGCTGGATAGAATTGGCAAGTTTCTGAAGTTCAGCGCCGCGTGAACGCTGGGCGTTATCGATTTTGCTTATTGAACGTAGCTGGGCTTCATTAAAGTCTTTTGCTAAATTGTAGTGAGCTGCGATTGAATCAGCATCAATGTAACGGATGTTTAAAGCTGCTTTGGGAGCTGCATCTTCAGCAGGAGCTACGGACGATGATTTTTCATTGTTGGCGCAAGAAGCGGCTACAAGAGCCATCATAAGCATCATCGCCTTTGCACTAAGCGCTAATTTCTTCATTGTTTTTATGTGATATGAGTAATTTAGTTATTCTTGTTTTTATGCACTTCAGCAATTTCATGAGCATGACCAATGCGGAATGTGCTACCCTTCACAAACAGGATTTTCACCCCCAGTAAAACAACGGCAACACCCAGTAATATTATGGTCAAAAACACGATTTTCACTGCATTCATGCTATTTTTCGGTGCAAATATAAGAAAGCTAAATCAATTTTGGTAATATCTAAATTTTATTTTGTAACTTAGAGTGCGAAAAGTTAATATTTTAACATTTTTATATAGTTTGATACGACTTTTAAACAAGTAATATTATCAATAAAACCATTACAGAATATGACAATCAAAGATCTCAAGCCGTCACTTATCTGGACGATTTTCGATGAAATTACCCGAATTCCGCGTCCTTCTAAAAAGGAAGAGAAAATCCGTCAATATCTCCTGGACTTCGCAGCAAAACATAATATCGCTGTAAAGACCGACACTGTAGGAAACGTGGTTATGAGCAAGCCCGCCACCCCGGGACACGAAGACGCTCCGACAGTAATCATGCAGGGACACATGGACATGGTGTGTGAATCGAATCATCCGTTTGATTTCGACAATAATCCTATCACCACCATCATCGACGGCGACTGGGTTCATGCCGACGGCACCACTCTCGGCGCTGACAATGGTATAGGAATGGCAGCTTCTCTCGCCGTGATGGCTGACGACAGCCTTGTTCACGGACCGATCGAAGCGCTCTTCACCGTGGACGAAGAGACAGGCATGACCGGAGCCAACAATCTTGGCGAAGACATGATGAACGGAACTATCCTCCTGAATCTCGACTCGGAGGATGACGGCGAAATATTCATAGGATGTGCCGGAGGTATAGACACCACCGTCACCTTTGATTACAAACGTGAAATGGCTCCCGCCGACAAGCATTGGTTCAACATTGAATTCGCCCACCTCAGCGGCGGACATTCAGGCGGTGACATTCATGAAGGAAGAGCTAACTCCAACAAGCTTCTCGCCCGCTTTATCTTCAACATTTCACGCGACATGAAAGTGTCGTTGAGCGAAATCTCGGGCGGTAATCTGCGCAACGCGATACCTCGCGCGGCAAAAGCTCTGTTTGGCGTGCCAAAAACTCACAAAGAGGAAGTGGTTGTGGCTTTCAACGAATTCGTAGCCGCAGTTGAAAAAGAGTATGCCCACACCGACCCCAACATGCAGATCACACTCGATTCAGCCGAGAAACCTGAATATGCAATCGATGAAGATACCGCCACTCGCCTTATCCGCTCGCTCTATGCATGTCCTCACGGAGTTATCTCAATGAGCCACGATCTTGAAGGACTGGTTGAGACCTCTACCAATCTCGCGTCGGTCAAAATGCTCCCCGATTCACAGATTTTGATCACTACCAGCCAACGCAGCTCGGTTGAGTCACGCAAAATTGACATTGCGCGCCAGCTCGAAGCTCTGTTCCTGCTCGCAGGAGCCAAGGTGACCCACGGCGACGGATATCCCGGATGGACCCCCAACATGAACTCGCCCATCATGAAGATAGCAAGCGACGCTTATGAGGAACTCTACGGAGTGAAACCGGCTATAAAAGCTATCCACGCCGGTCTTGAATGCGGTCTATTCTTGACTAAATATCCACATCTCGACATGGTGTCTTTCGGTCCCACCTTGCGCGGCGTACACTCTCCGTCGGAGAAGATGCACATTCCAGCCGTGGAAAAATTCTGGAATCAGCTCACGCTTATTCTAAAGAAGGTGGCCGACATTAAAAAATAAGCGGGAACCATTTCCCCGCTTTCAATTCAATAGGGACGCGCCGGTTGTCCCAAACACGGCGCGTCCCTATCTTCATAACCATAATTCTAACACCGATATCAACTCATGAATCTGCGTCACCTATTGATTACAGGCACAACTATGGCTTGCGTGCTATCAAGCGCGAAATCGGGAATCGACAACAATGAAAACATCGATTCAGCTCTACCGGAACCCGATCCGGTAAATCTAATGCAGATTCCTGATTCACTCGTAATAGACCGTTTAACAGACGATGACTATAAACATGCGGCAAAAGAGCTCGGTATAGACGTAGCAGCAATAAAAGCGGTGGTACAGATAGAAGCCGGAGCCAACCTCAACGGATTTCACGCGCCAAGAGTGCCGCTAATAAACTTTGACCTCACGATGTTCATGCGCGCCGCAAAGAAAAGGGGAATAAATTTAGTCGAAGCAAGAAAAACCCATCCCGTGGTATTTTCAAAACCAAATATAAGGCGCTACGGCTCATATCAAGAAGCCCAACACGCCCGGCTCACATCGGCTATGAGCATTGACTCCATCGCCGCTATTGAAGGCACGTTCTGGGGAATGTTCCAGATAGGAGGATTCAATTGGAACAAATGCGGAGCATCATCCCATTTTGATTTCGTGGAGCGGATGTCACGTTCAGAAGCTGAACAGCTGAACATGTTCGCATCATTCATTAAAGCGAATAAGCTTGATAAATACCTTAAGCAAAAGGACTGGGAAACATTCGCCCGGATATATAACGGACCGTCATATAAGAAACGCAATTACCACACCCGCATGGCTGCAGCCTATAAAAAGTTCTCAAAATAGACGTCTATTCTTCTATTCGTCGCCTCCGATAAAATGTCCGGGTAAACAAAAGGAATAACGCCGTACCTGCTGCCTGGATGAACGCTGCAAACCAAAATGCCGCCGTGAAGTTGATATATTCGGCAATAATGCCGCCAAGAAGAATACCAATTCCCATCCCTAAATCCCATGAAATAAGGATTGACGAATTGGCTGTGCCCCGCTGATCATGGCGTGCCACTTTAATGAACATATTCAAGAATGCCGGATACATCCGTCCGTTTCCAAGACCAATCAGCAGCGCCGAAATATAATAGGTCCACTCGTTGATAGCCAATGCGAAAATAACATATCCTACAAGCGAAAGCATGACCCCGACAGAACAACTCTGGGTAATCTTCCCCGCTCTCAACGCGCCATGACCGCTAAGACGGGAGAGCACAAGCCCGATTGAAAGGAGAGCGAAAAAAATACCAGTACCGTCAGTTATGTCAAGCTCCTTCTGCCCATAGAGAGCGACGTAGTTGCTCAACATACCCCAGCAAAGCCCGAACAAACACACATTTGCCGCCATCAGCCATGCTCTTGACAGAAAGAAATGGTCAAGATCAAGCTTAGCTCTCCCCTTCTTCAATTCACGCTTCGGGATTTTTACCGTGGTGGAACAAATGAATCCTAATAAGGCAAGAACCAGCGACAGCCAAAACAGGAGTTGGAAATTATCGGTAGCATTGTAAATATATAACCCTGCCGACGGAGCCACTGCCATCGCAAGATTATTGCTCAAGCCGTAGTAGCCCACTCCTTCATTGCGTCTTGAAGAAGGAAGCACGTCAATCGCCACTGTGGAATTTGCCACCGTAGCAGCGCCAAAAGGAATGCCGTGCATCGTTCTAACAATGGCGAACATCAGCAATGTCCCGGCGCCGATATAACCGGCAAAACAGATGAAAAACGCAAGGAAGCAAATGACCAACACAGTCTTGCGATTAAAACTATCGACAAAAAAGCCGCTGAAAGGACGCACCAAAAACGTGGCTATAACATAACCTGACAAAACCACGCCTATCGTATCTTTATCAGCAGCAAACTGGCGGTCGAGATAGAGCGGCAGGAGCGGAGTGAGCAGATAGAACGCAAAAAACAGCATAAAGTTGGAAATCATGACTTTCCAATATTCAGAGTTCCAAAGACGCTCAACGTCAATCGAAGAATCAACATTTGCTTTTTTTAATCTATCCATCTTTCCGGCTTTTACAATAAAATCAAAACAGAATGAATCGATGCGCAAAAATACAAAAAAGCATGGACACCTAAAATGAGTCCATGCTTTTAAGGCGGTGTTCAACTTAACATCGTCAACGTCTTCTGCCGCCACCAAATCCGCCGGGTCCGCCGGGACCGCGTCGTTCGTTGCGATCAGAGGGCTGGTTGCCCTTGCCAAACGTGTTGAACTTATAAGAGAATGTAGCCATGAAGTAGCGGGTAAGAGAATTGTAACGGGTGTCATCGATATAGTTGGCGGTCACGTTACGTGAAATGCTCTTGCGCTGCTGTAACAGGTCATATCCTGAAATCTTGAATGTCGCCGCCTTTCCCTTGAGGAACTGATAGGCGATCGAAGCGTTCCACATCCACTGGTTCTCATTATAACCAGTAGCATAACCTTGAGTGCCGGAGAACATGAGGGTAGAATTGAGGACAAGTCCGAACGGAGCATACCACGATGCGTCAAACATTCCTCCATAGGTCTGTACATTCTTGTTGGATGTTTTTGTCAAAGTATTGTGGGTTGTCTCCAATCGATAAGTAGGACGGATGGTGAAGTCCATATTATCGGGACGGAACGAGATGGAGAAACTCGGCGCCAAGTTCAATGATCCGCTTCGGTTGCGCAAGCCGTTGTTGAATCCTATCGCCTGGTTGTAACGAGCCCACAAGTTTCCGTTGAATGACCACACTTTATTGCGGAAGGGGAAAGATATCATTGTAAACAAGTTGGCATTCCAGTTTCCGTTTACATTCTCATAGGTCGTAATCTGTCCGCCGGTTTCACTGTTGAAAGTAGTTTTCGACACAATGCTGTTGCGAGTCACCTGAGCGCTGAAATTAGCCATAATTGAGCGCTGTGCGTCGGCATTGAAATCAGAGAAACGCATATTGAGATTATGGGTGAATGACGGATCAAGATTCGGGTTACCGATCACGATTCTCAAAGGATTGCTCATGTCAGCAACGGGCTGCAAATATTTTATCGAAGGCTGGCTATTGTTGCCACGGTAGTCGACGGTGATGCTGCGAGTGCGGTTCATGCGATAACGGTAGCGAACAAAGGGAGCGATATTCCACACCCATCTTTCAGGTATATTGCGTTCANTGTTGATCAAGTCATCGCTCTTTGACATCGCCNGAACAAGCGCCACTCCCAAATTAAGATTATNATTCTTGTTCACTTTNTTAAACCCTATTTNNAAACGCTGATTAAAGAAGTCGTTACGGAAACGGTTGCTCAGTGTTTCGTTCAATTCCATATCATCATCGGGAACCGACAGTAATTCTTCTCCGTCGGGGAACAAGCGGTCATAGACAAGCTTGTCGGCATTGTTCCATCGATAATTGGCTCGATAGCTTATTGAAAGGAAATTTCCATTCAGGACATCGCCAAGAGGCTCGGTCCATGTGAGGCGAGCGCCGAGAGTGTTGCTCCAAGTATGATTGTTGGTATACTGGTCATACTCGTCGATTGAATCATTCAACAGGAAGAAGCGGTTGTAGCTATAGCTGTCCTCCTTTTCTCGTGTGTTGCTCAACCCATAGTTCACCGAAACGGAGAATGATCGTCCGGGATGCGAACGGAATTTATGATTGAACCATATATCTCCCGAGGTGCTGAATGAGTTTCCATGAGAATCACCAATATTCAAACTCTTTGTTACTTGCGAGCGAAGAGCGTCTCCGGCATAGGTCATCGATGAGTCGGCGCTCATGGATTTATTATAATTCAGTTCAAATTTAGGGCGGAACTCAAAGGTAGAGAAAGAGTCAATCTCCCACTTCAAACGGAAGTTTCCCTGCACGTTATGCCCCTTATCGCGCGAGCCGCTTTTACTGCTGTAATAAGAAGTGGAGTCGGTAAAGAGGTATTGACGTTCCCTTGAGATACGGGTATTCTCATCAGTGTGAGAATAAAGCACGTCACCACCCACTCGGAACGAGTCATCGGCTTTTCCGACATTGAAGTTAAGACCGAACGCCTGAGTGGTTGTTATTCCTCGACCACCGCCAAAGCGATTGAAACGGCTACCGTTGTTATCGGTAAATCCTTTATTGTTCAAGTTGTTGAAGTTTCCTAAAAGAGTAACCTGATTACTGTTCCAGAAACGGTTCACATTGAAGTCGATCGCATAATGGTCGTCGGTACCATATCCGGCTGAAGCGACTCCGAAATATCCGTTCTTCATGCCGGGCTTAACAGTAAGATTAATCACGGTTTCCTCCTCGCCATCATCTACTCCGGTGAGACGGGCGAGATCGCTTTTGCGCTCTACCACCTGAAGCTTGTCGATCATATTTACCGGCAGATTCTTTGACGCTACCTGAGGGTCATCAGAGAAAAACTCTTTTCCATCGACAAGAATTTTAGTGACNTTACTANNNNGNNNGCAGTAATTGAACCGTCGGTATCAACATCCACTCCGGGAAGTTTCTTGAGGAGATCCTCGACCACAGCGTTGGGCTGAGTCTTATAAGAATCGGCATTATACTCAATTGTGTCCTCCTTGACAGTTATCTCAGTTTTAACCGCCGTCACGGTCGCCTCTTTAAGCATTATGCTCGACTCCTTCATCACTATTGGGTCAAGGCGCTTGTTTGCTGATTCAACGGCAAAATCTTGATGAGCGGTCTGATAGCCGATATATGAAACCGCAAGAATGTATTTCCCGCGATTCACTCCGTTCAATGTAAAATTTCCATTGACATCGGTTGTTGAACCTTTAATAAACGCGCTGTCTTTAGCCGCAAGTAGTTTTACTGTAGCCTCGATCATCGGCTCGCCGGCAGCATCTTTCACACTTCCTCTGACGGTGACGGCGTATGCCGAGCCTGTCGTCAATAGGACAAATAGAAGGGTCAAAAAGGATTTTCTGAGATAAGAACTCATTTCGGTAGTCTGTAAATATAGATTGTTAGAATGTATTCACAATCCTTTAGACTATCTAACCAAAAAAGGTTTAATCACCGCTTTATTTTTTTATTCAAATTCAGAAAAAGCCAGCGGCAGAAGCGATTTCACCGACGGAAGAATGTAGAGCGACTCAGCTCCCGCCAGAATCACCTTCACATCCTCGCCTGCAAGCGTTTCATATTCAAGAAGAGCTTGCCGACAGGCTCCGCAAGGAGAAATGGGATTAACCATGTAGTTGCCCGAAGTGTCGCGCGCAGCTATCGCAATAGCTCTGAATTTCGCATCAGGATAACGGGCGTGAGCGAANTATGCCGCCGACCGTTCCGCGCAAGTCCCCGAGGGATACGCAGCATTCTCTTGATTTGCTCCGGGAATAATCTCTCCGTTTGACAATAAGACAGCCGCCCCTACTGAGAATTTACTGTAAGGGGCATAAGAATTGTAAGTCATTTTACGCGCCTCGTCAACGAGCTGACGCTCAATAGCGTCAAGCTCGTCGTAAGAGACAACTTTTATTGGAATAACCAGTTCTCGGATATTCATTGGAAGAGAGGAGTTAACGGAATCAAAGATCCCACACGATGTAAATGGCGCCCCATGTGAAGCCTGCNCCAAACGCAGTCAAAATGATGCGGTCGCCTTTCTTCAGCTTATCCTTGTATTCGTCAAGACACAAGGGAATTGAAGCTGCCGAGGTGTTGCCGTAATGCTCGATATTGACCAATACTTTCTCAGGGTTNATACCCGAACGCTCGGCCACAGCCTCAATGATGCGCANATTTGCCTGATGAGGCACGAGCCAGTCCACATCTTCAACGCTAAGTCCGTTACGCTCCATAACTGCAAGCGATGAAGTGAGCATATCGGTAACAGCATGTTTGTAAACAGCTCTACCTTCCTGATAAACGAAATGCTCGCGAGCGTCGACTGTTTCGTGGGAAGCCGGCAATACGGAACCTCCCGCTTTCATCAGCAAGTGAGGAAGTCCGGTACCGTCGATGTGGAATACACCGTCAATTATACCCACTTTCTCATCGGAAGGTTCAACAAGCATACATCCCGCACCATCTCCAANNAGAGGGCAAGTTGTGCGATCCTCGTAATTTGTCATNGAAGACATCTTTTCAGCTGCGACAACAACAATCTTTTTATNCATTCCTCCTCTNATATATGCNGCAGCGTCCTGCAAAGCCACCAAAAAACCGGCGCATGCAGCTTGAATGTCATAGGCGTAAGCATTTGCCATTTTGCATTCATGAGCTATGATTGAGCCGGTCGAGGGGAAACGATAGTCAGGATTGGAAGTAGCGCATATTAACAGGTCCACTTCTTCAGGCTTGGTGCCGGTAGATTCAAGCAGTTTATTGACTGCCTTGATTCCAAGATAAGATGAACCGGCTCCATCCTTTTTAAGGATTCTACGCTCCTTTATGCCCACACGTGTGGTGATCCACTCGTCATTGGTATCGACCATGTGGGAAAGCATCTCATTGTCAAGAATGTCTTCGGGAGCATAAGAAGCGATACCGGTTATTCTCGGATATTGCATGATATGACTATTTATTTATTATTAAAAAAATATCTTCATGCCGGAACTCTTGACGGGCTCCGGCGATGAAGTAATCGAAGAAGAGAGAATTTTAAAATAATTAGATTGCAGCAGGCTTTTCGATAGCGACTTTACCACGATAGTATCCGCAAACGGGGCATACAGTGTGGTAGATGTGCCATGAACCGCAGTGAGAGCAAATTGCCAATGTGGGTTCTAAAGCCTTGTCATGAGTTCTACGCTTTGCAGTACGAGTCTTTGATTGTCTACGTTTAGGATGTGCCATTTTCTCTTATGTTTAATTGTCTTATTCGTTATTATCTTGATTCTTAATTTTTTTCAAGTCATTCCATCTCGGATCAACGGGAGCGTCATCGGCAGCAGCCATGTCAATGTCGTCCATCGAGTCCATCATCTCTTCCATCATCTCGCTGTCATCCCCTTCAAGGTTGGCAACCGGAGAACGATGCTTGCGAAGCAACGAGCTCATTGCGCGGTTACATTTTCCCATCGGATGAACATGCTTGATCGGGATAGTCAACGCTACAGTATCATATAATATGTAGGATATGTTCAGGAAATTATCGCTTTCAGGAATAACCAACAGATTATCCGCCTCGTCATTGTAATCTTCGCCATACTTCACAAAAACCTTGTATTCAGTGTCGACAGGCCAAGGAAGTTCGTCAAGACAGCGGTCGCATATGAGAGTTAGCTCTCCGTTCACCTTGAGTGAAAGCTCGTATACGTCACCTTTTACATTCACGAGGGCAATAACCTTCAGGTGAGCATCGCGGATGTCGGTGCTCTCCATATCCTCAAAGAACTGCTTTCCGAGTTCATATTCAAACTCATGACTTCCAGAGGGTAGTGATTTTAATGGTAGCTTATAAGCTGAAAACTTTCCCACTTTATATTTACGTTATTGTACAAAAATCGCCGCAAAGTTAAGGCTTTTCACCCAATTAAGCAACTTTTGCCCCATTTTTTCGCTTCTATATGTTCAATACGCATTTTTTAACCACTTTTAAATCTCTGTTCAGGACAAAAAAGCGCATTCAACGCTAAAGCTGCGGGCGATTCCAAAGCAATACACAATCAAGCGTAACGCCATCAGTCTTAGGCACAAACTTCAGGACATGGGACTGACCGTCATTGACGATGTCAAACGACCGTATCGCCTGATTCCTCAAAACATTGCATTTCCACTCCTCACTACGTCCGCTCGTGGCATAACTAACATTTTCGGCAAGCGGAAAATCATCAAGTAAAAGGCTGAAACTTAAATCGCCATCCATCACGGGGTGAGAGGGTAAAAGCCTGATGTCGATTCTCAACGAGTCGCAACCGTCAACCGGAGGCAACGCGAACGCCACAGTATCGTTACGGGCAACGTCGACAGCCCCGCCATTATATCCGAATCCTTCACACAGAGAGAAAGTTCCCACTCCGTCGGCGCCGTTAATCACGGCAAGCGGGCGTGGCGATCTCTCCGCTTTTCCCAAATGCCTTTCATAGGCAACCCGATTGAAAACAGGCAATCGTCTCGGAGCCATATCCATTATTCCTTGCCATTTGCCGCCGTTATGAATCCCCTCATTATATATAGCCGTCAGCGCGGCGATACTATCATAGGCGGCATCGCTCCTATCGACGGGCACAAGACCATCCGCGACAAGCTGAGCGTCAATGAACTTAAAATTCATCTGCGCGGCAGCCTGTACCGGATATTTCACAAGCTGAAAATAGCAATCTCTCAACCGCATAGGTACAGCTGATGATAAGGTCTCCACTTTATCGGAAATGAAGGCATATTCCGCCCGCCTGATCAAGAGAGAGTCAATACCCCAACCTCCTTCCCTCATCGTGCCGTAATATTCACGATCGGATTCCTCGACACGAGTATTGGCAAGGAATTCAGGCTTTTTCATATAGGCAAGCCTATAATGCTCGTTCATCACCGGGATGAGGAATTCTGCCATTTTCGCTCCAAATTCTCTTGAAAGAAAGCCTGACAAATGGTTATTTACTCCTTTCTTTCTCACCTCACCGATATTCCACGCCATATCCATAAAGAGCTCTATCTGATACTCAGCCGGCTTTATGTCGCCCACGTTGAGAATCCACATTTTGTCTATACCTCGGTCATAAGCCGCCGACATCTGATGGAAAAGCAGATAAGGGCTGAATGTGCCAAGCCAAAGATAGTCNTGAGGNCTCCCCCANTAGGAAATATGGTAATAGATCCCGTTACCACCCTTNCGGGAACGCTCTGCTTCGGTCGGGAAATGCCTTATGTAACCGTAATTATCGTCACACCACATCAGCGTCACATCCTCTGGCACTTCAAGTCCTGCATTATATATGTCGAGCACCTCCTTGTAAGGGATAAACACCTGAGGGATTGAATCGATGGCACGGTCAAGGTGTCGAGTTAACAGATTCCGCTGATCGGCAATAACGCTTTCAAGAACTCTCTTGCGGTCAAGAACATTTTTCGCCCCTTTCATCGCTCCGTCGTGTACTCCGCGCATTCCAAGAGTGTATAAAATTTCCTGCCCGGCAACCTCCTTCACTCTGTTTTCCCAGAAACGATAAACTTCATTGCGATTATTCACATAGTCATAATCTCCCACTCCTCTTCTCGACCACTCTCCGGCGGCATTGCAAGCCATCGGTTCGCAATGAGATCCACCTATGTATATTCCATATTTCTCCGCAACTTCCCGGTTTCCATCGGTGAGGAAAAACGGCACGACACATTCATGCATGGCTGCCCAACACGTATTAGCGCGAAGCCTAAGCAAGAGCTCAAATATCCGTGAATAGGTCTTGGGACCTATCACCCCCTCCCCGTTTTCAGGCTCATAAGTGTGACAGCTCCAAGGCAAGAGTCCCCAGTCCTCATCATTGATGAAAATTCCACGATATTCCACCGACGGAGACTGAAAATCATTATAACCTGCCGGGAGCGCGAATCGAGCAAGAGTATCGGGTTCGGAATCAGCCCACCACTCCCACGGCGACACCCCTATCAACCGGCTCAATTCCATAAGTCCGTAAGCAACGCCGCGGCTATCGCTGCCGGCAATCACAAGCCTGCCGTCATCAACAACCCGAAAAGCAAACGCCTCTTTCATTCCCTGCAAAGAATCAAGTAGAGTTTCGATGCCGTCAATCTTGCCACTCCCCTTTCGGCCTCGGTTGCCGAGGGCGATGCCTCAGCCGCCGTCAAGGTGTCGGTATCCGACTCAAAGACTCTCGGCACCGAGGGCTACACCCTCTCCATCACTCCCGAAGCCGTCACTATCGAGGCTCCCACTGCCGCCGGTCTCTATTACGCTTTCCAGACCCTCAAGAAACTCATGCCCGCCAACGTGATGGCAGGTGTGAAGGATGAAAAGGTGACC
>WFLX010079672.1_pt1 | contig 20152 bp, 16 predicted proteins | sample 4967041 | NCBI WGS metagenome assembly WFLX01 (sample SAMN12857096, study PRJNA449069) | gut metagenome | isolation source: stool from male and female vole | host: Microtus ochrogaster | place: USA:Florida | collected 2017
CTAATATGGTATCATCCTCCACATTGGTATGTGTGGAAATATGAATTTTCACATCAAGGATGAAGGTGCAAGACAATTCATGTTAAAACTAGTTGGATTTAGAGATGATTTTGATGCTACTCAGATGGTCTCAAAATTCAGGGGGATTATTAAGCAGTATGTAAAATCTTATATTGCGAAGATAATGAATGTCGGAAAAGTTAGCTATTTCGACATGAATGAAAATCTATTTGAGATATCAGAGGTAGTAAAAGAGCAACTGATACCTCTATTTGCTGATTATGGAATTGATGTTATTCAATTTAATATTGAGTCTATTACAGTGCCAGATGAGGACTTTGATGCTGTTAAGAAAGCTAAGNAGGCAAGAGCTTCTCGCATTATTCAAGGGTATACTTGGNAGGAAGAANGACAAATGGATATTGCTCAAACATTTGCAGATAATGAGGGCACGATGGGAAATATAGGTGGCGCTGTTGGTGGTTTTATGATGGGTGGTGCATTTGGTGGTAGCGTGGCAGATATGGCAAGAAATGCGCTTAGTCCTGATCGTGTTCCAACTCAAAATCCCCCGACAGATTTAAGAAATGCGTATTCTTCGATTGATGATCGAAGCGCAAGGCCTTTTGATGTAGTTGGATTTATGAGCAATTATACAAAGAAGAGCTCCGAAGGTGAACAGAATTCTGGTACACAGAATAGTGTTGGTGTAGCAGAGCAACCTAGTGCTGAAGAACCTAAAATGATTGCGGGCGGGAAATTCTGCAAAAATTGCGGACATCCTTTAGCACCTAGAGCGAAATTTTGTGATGAATGTGGTGCAAAAGTTCAGCAAAAGGACGTTTGTAGTAACTGCGGATATGTATTCACAACAGAGATGAAATTTTGTCCCGAGTGCGGAATAAAAAGGGTTTGAGAAAGTTGTTAAGGAGGAAAAGTAGAAATGAATCAAAAGAAGAAATACGGAACAATGGGTGTCTTGATATACTTTATGATTTTCGTGGTATACAATCTGTTTGTGTTTATGCTATTTAAAGGTTTTAATGCGGTATTTTGGACTAGTTATGCATTTATGCTTGCATCGTATTTTATTCATATTTTTTGTGTCTTTTTTATTGCTAAAAATATGAATGTAAGAGCTGTATTTTTTGGCATTCCTTTGCTGTCCTTTTCTATATATTTTGTGTGTGCTGAATTATTTTGTAGTTTGGTATTTATGATATTTAAAAATTTGGCAAGTGTGAAAATAGCTATATTAATACAGGCTTTATTGTTGTGCCTTTTCATTGTTGTTGCCATTATCGCTATTACGACCAGAGATGTTGTTCAGAATACTGACAGCAAAATAAAAGAGAGTGTTAATTTTATTAAAGGGCTTAATGTAGATGTGGAAATGCTGGTGCAGAGAAGTGTAGATGCTGAAACAACAGGTGCATTGAAGAAATTATCTGAAACCATAAAGTATTCTGATCCCATATCCAACAGTGTAGTTGCTATACAAGAGCAAATGATTATGCAATATATGGCAGAATTGAGAACAACTTTTGATTTGGGCGATATGGTGAGGGTAAAAGAACTTTGTGGCAAAATTGAGCTTTTATTTGTGGAGAGAAATAAGAAGCTTATGATATCTAAATAAGGGGAGCGCACTAAAATGGCGGTTTTTGTTGCAAGAAAATGTGCTTGTGGCGGAATGCTTGAGTACCATTTAAATAAAAAAATATGGATATGCAAATATTGCGGAACTGTAGTTGAGAGAGAGGCTACATTTGACAAAGTTCATGTTGATGGAATTGAAGGAGTAAGTGATGTTGTTAGACAGACATTTATGGATATAGCCTATCAGAAGATGGATAGTGCTAGTAAGAATCTTGAGGATTGTGAGCGAAAAGGACATAAACACATTGGCACACTTTTGGCTAATCTAAGCTATAACCTTTCTAATATTTCCTGTGCCAAAACGCAGGATGAAGCAAGGGGAAGTTTGGATAAGGTTAAGATTTTTGGTGCACGTTTAAGGCAAGATTTTCCGATAATTGCTGAAGACGAAATCAACCTATATGAAGCGTTTGGTGATGATGCGGGAGATATTTTTGCAAATTTATTAGTAGTGTTCGATACGTTAGGAGATGCTGGAAGAATAGATTTTATTTCATCAAAGCTGCAACCAGAAAAGGTTTTTTCTCCACATGCTAATAAGATGTTATTAAAAGTGGCTATTAGAAGAAATGAATATGATGTGGTTGATAAGATTATCAGTAATATAGGACACATTGACAGAAAGGCATCATTGCAAGAGATAATGGAACATTATCCGTGCAATGATAAGAAGATACAACTGATTAAGGTATTATTTAACGCCGAAACGGCTACTTATTTGACAAAGAAATTTTTTGAAAATTATTTTGTCACTGTATGTGATTCGGTGGAGGTTAAAGCTGAAGTAGTTAAATTACTAAATACTACAGATATTCATGTTAATGCAGAAACGATCGTAAAAAATACACAAGATCAGCTTAATGGCTACGATGATGCAAGACGATTGTTTGATTCCATATATGATATTAAGATTAGTGATCAAGAAACGGAAGCTTTATTAGTATTTTGCTTGATGGTTAATAAGAGTTATGAGATTCAAAATGCATTTTTCGATATTTTGATTGCCAAAAATGTTTTTGTTGCATTGAATGCTAAAACGGTGATTTCCTTTTTTGATAGTTCCCACTTTGCAGGAAAGGAGAAGACAGAAATTTTAAAGAAAATACTTGGATTTAATTTAGACTCAAAGGCATTAGATGCAATTTACAATTATTATCTCAATAACAATTCTGATGATGTTGAGACGAGAAAAAATATAATAAATGTTTTATTGGTAACAGGTGCTCCAATATCAACAGGAACAGTTAAAAATTATGTGATAAAAACACAGACTGATGGAGAGGGTAAGCTTGATGTCATAGAGAAGATATTTGCTACCGGAATTAATAAAATCTATGTTGGCGATTTACTATCCGATNATATGCTTTATTCAGTTNATTCAGAGGCATTGAGAAACAGAATAACTGACTACTTGATTAAGCAGGGCTTTAAAGTGGATTCAGGTGTGCTTTCTCGGTATGTAATATCTTCAAATGACGATATAAAACCAAAGATTGAAAATATCAGACAGCTTGTTCAAAATGGAACACAAATTAAAACCGATACTCTAGATTCGTACATTTTGTCGCTTAAACAACCGGATGAGTTTTCGGNAGNAATGTTTAATTTGTTGACATTNCATAATTATTTGATTAGTTCAGTTGCATATGTAAAATTTTTGTTGTTTTGCAAGGATATAGATAANGTTCGTCANANTGNAANANTAATTCNTGCAGTGAATAGTGATATTAGCGNCCGGAATGCAAATATAAGTCNTAATGGAAACAGTATTTCTTGCAATGCATTTCAGGCATATGTATTAAATGTATTGGACAGTGTTGATATTGCCGAAGCGATTGTGAACCAATTTAATGCACTGCGAGTAAAACTTAATACTGATATTATTTCCAATGGTGCAACAGTAAAGTTTAAAAAGTATGTTGGAGAGAATAAGGCTTCTTTATCATCGTTGACATTACAATTATGTGAGGAAAATAAAATGTTCTCGCTATTTTAAACTTAGGTGGGAGTGTTGAAAGTGGGGAAAATAGCACAATTGAATAATGGAGTGGTGAAATAAATGATTGGTCACCNGACTATAGTAATGNTGTAAGTTATGAGNAACATCTGGNTGCANATGAANCAGGAAAAANNAATTAAGGAGNTGGATATATGACTGCTGAAGANGCAAGAGCTGAAGCGGAAGAAGCTAGGCGACTCAGAGCTGAAATTAGCAGACTTCAAGCGCAAATTGCAAGAGCTTATGTAGAAAATCGGAATCTAGAGGTGGAGCTTGAAACACTCATACGAAATATAAATATATTGACAAATAACACAAAGGCCATGGATGTAACGGTAAATAAATCCATGGAGTATGTAAAAAAACGTGTCATTGAAGCGGATGTGAACACAGCAGAGTTATATACTTTAATTGATGGCCTTACTAACTCCTACTTTACATTTAAGAATCTTAGTACAGCATCAAAAAAAGTTACGCAGTTTAATGATNAATATTNTACGAAATTTAAGTTTTTCAATGAATTGAGAAGGATTACATTGGGATATGTAATTGGTCTTGATGCTCATATATGCTTTGATGAGACTATGCGTAAAAAAGTCGAAGAAACATATCTTCAGAATACAGAGTATTGGCTTGCATATGCTATAATGGCAGTTATGCTTTGGGCTAGTGATGAAGAAGAAGCTGCAAAAAGGGCAATGTCAAAAGCGTTGACCATGGATTATTATAGCTGTTCGCTTTTTTTCTTGTTAATCAATTTGCGATTTACAAGAATTGCTGCAGCAAAAAAATGGTATCTTTCATATCTTGATAGAGTGGATATGGAGAATTTGGGCAAAGAATGGCAATATCTTTTGCAAACATATTTGTCGGGAGTATTTGGTGTTGATCAAGAATTCAATTCATTGGTACATCGGTATTTGACAAATTTTCTTGAGCAAATGGAAAGTATGCATCCTAATTACGGTAACAAGGTTGTTGAGCGGACACTTAATTATTCAAAATCATATATACATATAACAGAGAATGAATTTACAACTTTAAGAAGAAATTCTCCCGAATATGAAGATATTAAAGGACTTCTTTCATTAGCAGAGAAAAATGAAGTGTTGGCAATTCACTACAGAAAGGTTTTTGAAGCTGATAATGAAATAGAAGAGAATATGTTTCAGCGTATTGAAAATATTTTATATGACCTTATTAATGCATATGACAAAGAAGAGCTAAAAGTCATAAAAAACAAAAGATATAATGAAATGATTATTAAAGCGAAGGGTGATTTGGGACAAGCACAACAATACTACAATATTGAATTTCCTAACAATCCTCAGACACAGGCATTGGATGATTTGTTATATACATGGGCCTTTGAAGAGGACGCTTCACAGGTCGATATTACCGTAAAGAAATTTGCGTTATCCTATTTAAAAAAATGGATAGCCAAGGGATTTGTTGCATATGGAGAGTATTATCGAAAGAAAGAAAAAGATAAGTATAAAATTGTGATTGATGGATGGGAAATGGACTGCAATGAAGATTCCTACCAAGAGGCACAGGAAGACCTTGGAAAGCATTATAACAAGAACAGGGTTTTTGATACCATCAAAGACAAATATATAATGATTTTTATTGGAATGGCAGTAGCCGCACTAATTACATTGGTGATTACAGCATTCAAATTTAATAAGATATCATTAGTAATTGGTATTTTGTTAGGAGTGGTAAGTAGTTTTCTTCTGTGGCGAAGAATATCAGATATGCAGGCAATATTACAAGCTAAAAAGGAAGAGGGTTGTAAATTATTGAGGAAAGCACTTGAAGAACTAAAGGTATGGCGTGCAATCTACAAGGCAGAAGATGCCAAGAATGAGGCGCTTGTAAATGTCTTTGATAGCATAGAAATCTAATGGAGGAAAAAGAGAATGGCAGGTTCATCATATAATGCGGTCAATAAGCTCAATGCAACAATTGGCTCATTCAAATCAAAAGTAGATGTGAAAATTGAGTCTGTGAATACATCTACTGCGAGGATTACACAGACTACGAATAAGATATATGACAGTATTAGTAAATTTAAACAGGATATTATAAAAAATGAGGAAAAGCAATTAGCTCATGAAAATATTCTTCGTATTGATCAAATTTTGAAGGAGCAGTTTGGAGATCATGAGGCAATCAGAAAAACTGTTATAGGTGTCGTTAAGGATTTTGATATAAACTTGGTTAGAAACAGTACTATTCAGGAAATATCAGAAGAATTATGGATAACAAACTCAAGATATTGGTTGTCATATGCATTATTGGCCATTACAGTATGGATAAATGATTATCAAGAGGTTGCTTCCAATGCACTTTCGGAGTGTGTTAGAAGAGATCCCATTAAAGCTTCATTGTTTTTCTGCCTTTTTAATTTACGTTTTGAAAGAAATGCTACTGCAAAAAAATGGTTCTATGAATACCTAAAAACGCTTGATCCAACCAAAATGCAACAGGAGTCGGCAATATTATTGCAGGCGTATCTAAACGGACTTTTCGGTATGGATAAGGAACTAGAGAATGAGGTAAACAATGTAATAAGAAGTTGGCTTTCAGAACTAAACACTGACCAGACTATAACAGATGAATTAACTCATTCTTACCAGAAATATATACAGCTGCTACCGCCTGTAAAGAAGTGCAGATATACTGCATTATCGGAGTCTTNTTCAANTTATGAAGCAATNCAACANNNCTATGCTAATATTTCAAAATATGGGAAGTTGATTTCAGAAATTGATGCTATGGAGGTTGAATTAGAGGAACAGACGGAAGCAAATTATAAGAGTCGTGTGGATGCAATTTTGATGAATTTGATTTCTAACTATGATGCGGAAGAGCTTGATTTGAAGAATCAGCAGGCATATTTCAATTTTGTCATCAACAATAATGGACGGGTAGATGCTGCACAAGCTCAATATGAAGAATATCAGAATGTTCAGAATGAAAGCTTTAATATTGGAAAGCAGATGATTAAGTGGGCAGTTTATGATGATGCTGATCAGACGGATATTCATGTTAAGAAGTTTGGATTACAGAATACCAAGGTGTGGTTTAAGGAGGCAATTGAAAATTGGGCTTTGATGTTACAGGAATCATTACCTCTTGATTTTCCTCTTGTAATTGATACATGGTCAGGGATATCAAACGGTGAGGATCAGAATGAACAAATGGAGAACTTAAAGACCTATTTTAATAACAATAAGTTCCAGTTTATGTATGTAAATACACCTAATGTAGTATCAATTATCGTTTTGATTATTTCCATAGGCTTGTTTTTTGTTACACCATATTCTTTGATAGCTACTGCATTAGCACTTGGATTCTTGATATTTAGTGTAATAAANGCAAATAAAGAGTTTCCGGCACGTGTTGAAAGAGCTGTAACGCAACTTAATTCTTGCATGACAGAGTTGGCAGATTTTAAGCAGTTCTATAATGATGAAAAGGATAAAAAGGATCAGCTGCAAAGTAAAGTGGAGTATTTGTAAAAAATTTTAATTAAAGAAAGTGAGGATAAGGAAATGGACAGGAATAAAAACAAGGAATTAGGAGATCTTCTGGAGCAGAGAATTAAGGAAAATTTTGGCTCTTCAGATATGGATACATATGATGTTTCTGATGAAAGGCTTAAAGAGATGAATAAAAAGCTACCGGCATGGAGTCTTGAGCCGCCATTTAGTTATTTGAAGTGATTGCTATGGGAAATATACAGGAAATGTCATACACTGATTGGCTTAAATATGTTAAATTATCAAGAGAAAATGGGAGACACTGTAATGAATTTAAAATATTACAGTGTGCTTCGCCGATGCTTTCAGGAACGGATTATGATAATTATGTTCGGAATGAATTGGCAAAACTAGAGTCAAAATTAATCAAAACGGCAGTGGATGATTTTCAAAGGTCAGTAAACAAAAGCTTTGAGGAAAGGGATGTTTACATTTTTGAAAAAGGGATTAAAGAATTAAAGAGTAGTATTATTGATTGTATTTTTTTTGATAACATTGCAGGATATTCAGCGGAAATCAAGAACGATTTGAAAGAAAACATTCNATTAAATNTCATACTTTTTATTGNTGAGTTTTCTAAATATATNAAGAANCTTATGGNAGNTGAGAGTGATTCGTATGTGANTGAGATAATTTATATATACAAAAAAGCAAATGTAAAAAAATTCATTCAGGAGCGAACAATATATGAGTAATTTAGCTGAGGTCAAAAGAGAAATTATCAATTATGTATATGCAAGGACACCTTTAGTCATAGTCAATACTAATGAAAGAGAAAGAGTTGAACGGATTCTTAATGAAGTTGTTAATGATGCTCAAATTGGATTTATGTATTATACAGATGCAAAGCAGGTAAGGCATATTGGAACCAAAGGTGAAAATATTGATACAGATGACGATCCATTAGGGTTTTTCTTGGGACAAATAAAGAAACAAAGAGGTTTGAATATTGTATTGGGAGATGTGAGAAGAATTTCTGAGGACAATGCATATTCGCGAGAACTGATGAATATACTCTATATGGCAAAAGAAAATAATGCTGTTGTTATTCTGATTACAGCAGATAGTATTTGGACACGTATATCAAGCTTTGGAATGGTAGTTACTTTGGATGTGCCAGATACAATAGAGAGAATATCTCAGATAAACAAGTTTATAAAAACATATAGTGGAAGATTTAAGGTTGAGTGGGATAACGATGATATATTGCATGTGGCTGCAATTTTAAGAAGTTTCACGGAAATTCAGATTGAGAATATTTTGTCTTCCGAAATTATAGGAAATAAAGGGCTGCTTAAAACAAGGATAAATGATATATCTGCACAAAAGCAAAAAATATATCCTAAAGTCGGAGCTGTTCAGTATATAGCACCATATANATTATACAATGTANNGGGAATGGATAATTTAAAGACGTGGTTAAATGAGAAAAAAAAGATNTTTTTCATGCCAGAAGAATCGTTAAAGGAATATGATTTAAAGGCTCCCAAAGGGATTCTGCTTGTTGGAGTTCCAGGATGTGGAAAATCGCTCACAGCAAAGTTGGTAGCACAGGAATGGAATTTACTGTTGTTTAGATTTGATATCGGCTNTGTTTTNGATAAANGGGTTGGTGANAGTGAAAAAAAGATGCGTNAAGCATTACAATTTATCGAAAATGTATCGCCATGTGTATTATGGATAGATGAAATAGAAAAAGTATTAGCAACTTCTGATGCGGGGAATGAAACTGGGAAAAGGGTATTAGGTGAGTTCCTTTTTTGGGTTCAGGAATCCTCTAATAAGGTATTCATGGTTGCAACAGCTAATGATGTAAAGGCATTACCGTATGAGCTATACAGAAAGGGTAGATTTACAGAAGTGTTCTACGCAGGATTGCCAAATACTGAAGAACGTAGAAAAACATTGCAACATTATATGAGGGTATCATTAAAGAAAGAACCTTCAAAGGATATTTTGGATAGACTTGTTACTTTAACTGATGGGTATTCATATTCCGATATTGAGACTGCTGTCAAAGAGGTAGCGCAAAAAGCAATTATACACGAGGATGCAATGTCACCTGAAATGTTAATGACGGCAATAAAATCTATAATTCCTATTTCTCAGATTAATCCAGAACTAGTACAGGAGATTGATAAGTGGGGAAAGGATAGGGCAGTAAATGTATCAAAGGAGGTGATCTGATTGAGTAATTATGCTTTAAAAGCAGAAGTGGATAGGTGTGAATCGGAATTGCGAAAAATTGAGCGAAAGAATTCTGAATTACGGTCAGAAATCAATTCAGCTGTTAATAGTATTAATCGAGCAGAGCGAGAACTATCTAATTATAATCAGCATATTATAAATACGCTTGATAATGCAAACGGGAGCATCAATAATTCCATTAATAGAGCGTTAAGCGCATATGAACTGCAAGGTCAGATTGATCAGTTATATACCAGATATAAGGCAGTGGAGCTTGCAAACAAGAATATTCGAGCCTTGAACAACAAGAAATATTATGATTTCAATAATTATAGGACGATACGAAAAATTGTTCAGGGGATGATGGATAATCTTGATCTTAACATGGTAAGTGATGCTATTATATATAAATCCGTTGAGCGGCAACATTTATTAACGCCTGATTATTGGTTGACGAGTGCACTGATAAGTATAATGGCATGGCAGTTGGATGATAAGGCATTGGCAGAACAAGCAATAAAGGTTGCCTTAAAGTTGGATAAGAAGAATAGTAGCATATTTTATATGATTTTTAATTTACGAATGGATAGAAATGATGCTGTTGTTAAGTGGTTTCTTGAATACCAAAAGTGTGATTTGACGGGAAGTGATGAAAACACTTTTCTTATGATGTTTTCACTAATTAGCAAGACCTTAACGGATAATGTAGACGACGAAACATCTAGGATGATATCAGATTATATACACAGGCTTATTGTTGAATGTGCAGAAAAGGATGGCTATAGTGAGAAAGATATCGTTAGATTGATTCATCAGAAAATGGTGAATTTGGCGAGGGTAGAAACATACGAATTGCCGATGATGTCAAAGTATTGCAAGGATTACAGTTCTATCCGGCGAATGTTAGATTTGGCTAATAATAATTACAATATTTTAGAATTCATATTAAAAATTGTGAATGTTCCTATAGCGGAAAGAAATACTTATTTGAAGGAATATCTTAATGAATTATTGGACAAACCTAATGATGTGGAAATTGAGACATATAATGAAATAGAGTATAATGAGCTTGTTATTCGAATGAGTGGTGATGTTAAAGGAGCAAAAGCAAGATTCGCACAAGAGCTTGAAAGAAAATCGGCAGACTTTAATATTATAGAAGCTATTGTCTCATGGGTGTATGATTTTGGAAATGAGGACATAAATGGACAGATGCGACTTAATATGTTCACACTTGTCAAAACGCTTCAGGACAAAGCTGCTAATTCATACTTCGATAATTATCGGTCTATGTTTAAAAATGTTCATCCAATAAGTGTACAGGACTATTCTACAGATGCTGATTTTACCAATGAAGGAAAAGAAGTAGGTAAAATTGAGGATTTTTACCAGAAGAAGCAGAATCAAGAATTGTCAACAGTAAAAGATTTAGGAGCATATATTGCTTTTGGTGTTGGTGTTGTCTGTGGTGTGGCTGCATTTTTCACATCACTGTTTTTGCTTGTAGGATTAGGCATTGGAACAATCGTTGGGGCAGGAACACTTATATCTAATAAATATAAGCAAAAAAACATCATTCTTAAAGTACAAACGCAAAAAGAAGGCGTTATTGAAATTTTGCATAAGGTATTTGAAGAATATGGTTTAATGCAAGAGTTATACAAGGGATATGATGATATCTCTGCAAGAATAACCGAAGAAATCGCAAAGTTATAAATTATTAGTTTCTACATAGATAAATGGTACAACAAAAGAACAGGGAAAACACTAGTTTTCCAGAAATAATCCTGTATTTTCTGGGGCATTCATATATAAATTTGACCGAAATCATCTGCTATTTCAATGAAATGAGATTGAGTCTGTATTGCCAATACGTCAAGGAGTTCTCTAGATATTAGGATACGGTTTCTTTTACCTCTTCTCTGGTNNTTGAATTTTGAAAGAGGCTCACGGATGATATTTTATTAGAGGTCAATGAGATAATCACTAAGTACAACGCTCTAGATGATGATTTGCCTTCTGGCAGCGGTTTTGATTCAGAAGAAAACGATTCCCAATAGAGTGATAGTGTAATGCTTATTCTGGATGCTACATGTGCTCCGCAGAACATAAAGCTGTTCAACGAAGTACGAGAGAACCTTGAGTTATTAGTCAATAAGACTTGCCGCAGTACAATTACTACAATCACACCTTGGTTACGGATATTTGGCGAATGCCCGCAACCAAGGTGCAATTATCGGAGGTTCGAGTTTTTTCAGTAGTTTAAAAGCCTGCTTTTAAGCTTATGCTCAAGTCACAGGAATCCTCAGCACCTGACCAATCCTCAGAATATCACTGCTCAATCCGTTTAAGCTTTTGATTGCGCTGACTGTTGTGCCATATCTCTGGGCTAACTGCCAAATGGTATCTCCGGAGCGGACGGTATATTCAAAATACGGGGCAGATGTCCCGCCAGCAGAAGGAATTTTGAGTATCTGCCCAATACGCAGGGCGCTGCTGGACAGACCATTTAAATTTCTGATTGCGTCAACCGTGGTATTATAGCGCTGTGCCAGCAGCCAAAGGCTATCGCCAGAGCGGACCACATATTCAAAGTAGGATTCGTTTGGAGTTTGGGTTGTGGGAATCCTCAGTACCTGCCCGATACTCAAACTATCGCTGGTCAGTCCGTTCAGGCTCTTAATCGCAGCAACCGTCGTGTTAAACTTGCGTGCGATCAGCCAAAGAGAATCTCCGGAGCGGACTACATATTCCGTAACTCCTGTATCCACACTAGGCGGAATCACCTGATCCGCACCCAGATAAGTGCGATACAGCGCCTGCCATGTGAGCGGTCCCACCACGCCGTCGGGATTCAGCCCCGCTGCGCTTTGAAATGCCGCAACTGACTGCTGTGTGTCTATTCCAAAATTTCCGTCCTGTGCCGGAGCCGGAATTGCAGAATTAAATTCGGCTGCCACATTCAAAAGATACTGCAGGGTAATGATGTCCTGCCCTGAGGAACCAAGGCGCAGAACCGAAGACGGCGGAACCGTGCCGATTCCGAGGGAAGTGCCCTCGCTGTCCAGCTCGGCAAGTCTGGTCACGGAGGTATACAGGTAGGAAAGTTTATTCCAGGTGGACTTTCCCACCACACCATCAGGTGTCAGGCTAAAGATACTCTGAAACTTGGCAACCGCCGCTCTTGTGCTGTCTCCAAACACTCCCGCTTCATCCGTAATCTTGGGAATTGCAGGGTAATTGCGCCGAATCCTTTCCAAATAAGTTTGAATGGTCTGTACATCAAGCCCCGTGCTACCCGTCCTAAGGGCGGTACCGGGATAGGAGGACAGAATTCCGGTAATAATATTGGTCTCTGCAATCTCCACATCTTTTGGGTAGTAGGAACGCAGTATCTGCAGGGGACTAAGTCCCTGATTTGCCAGCGTAACCGTCCCCCATTGGGATAAACCTGCGCAGGTTGCAGTGGTTCCGTTGCAGAAGGATGTAAAATAAGGCGCAGTCTGTCCCTCTCTCCGGACAAATTCATTAAAAATTTCGTCTACAATCCGACTGATGGATTCATAGATATTCCGCCCATTTATAAATTTTTGGTCATAGGCAGTACTATTGGTTATGTCAAAATTGTAGCCGCGGCTCCTATACCACTCAGTATAAATCCGGTTCAGTGCAAAAGTGATAATTGCATAAATATTTGCTCTCATGGACGCATCCGGCCATGTGGGATAAATTTCACTGCTGGCTACATTTTTTANATAATCGGGAAAAGACNNCCGAACATTNGNCGCGGCTGCGCCGGGANTGNCCAAGTGTACCGTAATCGGATTGGGAATGGCCACTTGGCGGAGCACCCGAGGTTCGGTAGAAGGTCCCTCCTGATTACGGCTGCCTGTCATGGAGACGGCAGGCGGGTCAATTTGAATCTCCGTTGTGGTGGGAGTGCGCTGTCTCTCTTGCAGGGGAACAAATTCAATGGGCTGGATGGCTGTCTCTCCATCCAGAATAGGAATGCCCACAATGTGAACCGAATTAAAACCAGCCGCAAGGGCAAGCACGTCGTAACTGCTGTAAGGCGTTCCGGAAAAATCAGGATCCAGAGACAGGGAGCGGTCCAGAGTTTCTAAAGCAATCGTCTCTGTTTCCCCGCTTTCATCCGTTGTCAGATAATGAACATTCTTTTCCTGACTATCCATAATCCAGATTTGTACTCCGCTGAGCGGAAGTGCATCCTGCGCCGTTCGTGCCTGTATAATCAAATAACCGATAGCCATAAATTATAAATTCCTCCTTCAAATCATTTAATGAACTCCCCATTCCCTATATAACCTAAACTATGACGAAAAGGAGATTGCTGTTACTTGTATAAATAAAAAGACTATTGTATAATGTTAAAAATTGTGCTTGCCCGGAAGGTAAAAGGTGATTATAGAAGGAGCAATAAAATGAAGAAGATAAGCATAATGACTTGTTTTTTTGCTTTAGGTGCATGTCTGACTCTTTCTGCCTGCGGTACGAAAGAGCAGCCTGTAGAAACTCAGCAACAAATTACTATTCAAGAGAGTGTATCAGAGAATGGGACAAAAGATAATAGCGAAACAGATGACACCGCAGAAATTCAGACTCCTTCCAAAGAGGAAATTTTAGCGATGCGGGAGACTGCGTTAGAAGGAATGTCAGATGAGGAGATAAAAAGGCTGACTGAAAATATTAAAGTGGCAAACCACCGGTTGGAGTCTGCTTATTTGAATGACAACATTTTTGGCGAACTGTCAGATAAAGACAGCCTGTATTGGAATTATTTTGATCAAAAAGGTGACATACAAACAGGCTGGTCTCATGGTGAGCCGGTAATAACATATAACAGATTTGATGCAAATAATTTCATAAATCTGATTCAGGATATGCAGAGTTCAGTCCATAACGAACTGCTGATTGCAGACCTTCAGCAGTTGATTGATTTGACACTTATAGCATCAGAAACCCATGAAATGGAGTATGCAAATGATATTTATAAAATCCTCCATGATTTAGATTATTTTCTTTTAAGGTATGGAATTGAGGATGTTGGAAAGTATACTCGTGATGCCAGCGTAGTATCAAAGTATTATGGAGTGCTCACTGTTTATGGAGCAGCCCCTTTGTTGTCAGGGACAGAGACCAAATATCATGTTTTAAGCGCAAGAAGCGTAGAATCTGATCCTGCAAAATACGGAAGTGTAAAGCAGGAACATAAAGAGTTTCAGAGTCAGAATGGCGGCGTTTATTTTTACTATGATATGGAATGTTTTTATTTTGATGACAGCTATCCCGGCATATTAAATGAAACACTTCAGACCTATTATGATTCCGTCAGGGAGTCTTATTATCATGATGGGGAGACTTATAGCGGTGGTCAGATGGAGGAGGAACCGTCAACACCAACACCATATAATAGTTTGATATTTCAGTATTTTACCTATGTCGGGGAGGATTATATCAGTTTAGTGTATAATGATGTGATTTACATGGGCGGAGCACATCCGTACTCTGCACTAGATGGCATTACCATTGACTGCCGTACAGGAGAGATGGTTTCCGTGAATCGTTTCATTGATGATTCGGAAGAAGAAATCGGAGAACAGTTAAAGCGCGTGCTTGATATAGATGCATATACGTCTAAAGAGTGGGATTATTATATTACAGAAAACAGTGNGNTATTTTTCTACTATNANCCCNGTTTTTTCAGTTTAGCAGCAACGAAAAGAGCGCGATAAAGAGTGACTTCCCGAAAAGCAAAAGCGCCAGAAGCACTTGGAAAAGCAATAAAATTGTGTTATAATGTACATAATTGTATGTCTGAAGCTTAGAAGGGAAAGAAGGACTGTGATGAAGGATAAAATTACGGTAAAAAACACTTTGAGGATATTGTGGATTCTCTTTGTGCTCAGCAGTATGATAATCTGGCTGCCCAAAGTGGACGGGATGTTTTCAGAGGATTATCAGCAGATTTCGGAGTATGTATCCTTGGATGACCATTGGGANATAAATGTGGGGGGAGAAGTTTANCANGATGTTTNGTNAGGAGAATTTCGGTTTGATTCTANCAAAAAGGNTGAAGAAATTGTTATAACACGGATTNTTCCAAAGGATTTAGGTGTTNAAGAAGGGATGTTGCGCTTTTCCACCAGACATTGTGCCGTGAGGATGTATGTTGATGATGTTCAAGTATATGAATATGGATATGACAGAATGGCGCAGAACAAGTCTGTGGGCAACGGACTTTTGTTTGTAAACTGTCCGGGGGAGTATGCGGGCAGGACTCTGACAATCAGGTACTGTCTTGGAGAAAATAGAACTTTCAAAAATATCAGTTCTGTTTGGATATATCCATGGGAGAATGCTTACAAGGTGCTTATGACAGAAAACAGGCTTCCTGCATTTATCGGCAGTTTTTTGGTCATATTTGGAATTGTAATCAGTATCATTACCTTGATTGCAGTGATTTTTTCTGTCAAATATGTCAGAGTGCTATGTATTTCCCTGTTTTCCATCTGCATGGGGCTATGGACATTGTGTTATTATGATGTTTTGCTGATTTTTGCAATGCCCCTGTATTCCATATCTCTTTTAGAGCATATTTCTCTTTATCTGGCGCCGCTGCCCTTGCTTGTCTATATATATGAGGATGTAAAAAATATGAAGTACAAGCTGTTTCATATACTTCATTGGGTTATTTTTACGATTCAGATATTGTCATTAGTGGTGGTCATGGGGCTGCATGGGGCGGATAAGGTTCACTTGACGGAATCGCTGCATTATGAACAAGCGCTCATTATTATCTGTCTGATTTATTTTTGTGTGGTGATTATGATGACTATCAAAGGCAGCAAATTGCTCAATCGGCTGTACCTGATAGGATTATTGATTGTCTGTGTCTGCATGGTATATGATTTGGCGGGTTACAGAATCAGTATTTATTATGGCAGCAGCGCTCTTTTATCCTTAAAAGGTGTGTCGTCCGTTGGCGTGATGGTGTTAATTTTCGTTCTTTTTATTACCTTTTATATTGAGCTAACTCAGAAGATGATGCAGGAGGCAGAGAGAAATTCCCTGATAAAGAGAGCATATACCGATGAGCTGACTAGTCTCCACAACCGTCGTTATTGTATGGAGTACATAGATAAACTTCAAGCAGACAAGGTAGTTGACTTTACTATTTTCTGTTTTGACTTAAATAATCTGAAAACGGTGAATGATACATACGGACATGCCAAGGGAGATATTTTAATTAAGAGCGCCGCAGATGTGATTCGGGAAACCTTTGAGGAGATGGGGATGGTTTCCAGAATGGGCGGTGACGAATTTATGGCTATTGTGAACACTGCAAAAGAAGAAAAAGTAGCAGAGCTGATAGATCGGTTTCAAGAAAACATCCAGAAGAAAAACCAGAAAGTGCAGGATTTAAATATGTCCATTGCATGGGGATATGCTTCCGGAAGCCCGGAGGAAGCGGATATAGAAAAGGTGTATCAAGCGGCGGACAACCGCATGTATGAATGCAAAAAGCAGATGAAGAGTGCAAAAGTTGGAGGAGCGGTATAGGTTTATGTTGTTGATTCAGAACGGATATATGGTGGACCCAAAGTCAGGCAGAGAAGGAAAATTGGATATTCTGACGGATGGAGGAAAAATCCTGCAAATTGGCGAGGGACTCTCAAAACCCTGTCAGGAATGTGAAGTGATAGATGCTAAGGGGCTTTTAGCGGCGCCTGGACTAGTGGATGTACATGTGCATTTCAGGGAGCCGGGCTTTACTCATAAGGAAGATATTTCCACTGGGGCAGCGGCAGCCGCAAAAGGCGGTTTTACCACGGTGGTTCTGATGGCAAACACAAAGCCGGTGGTGGATAATGAGGAAACGCTTAAATTTGTGCTGGAGAGGGGCAGGCAGACCGGTATCCATGTGCTGACCTGTGCCAATGTGACTATGGGAATGAAAGGACAGGAGCTTACGGATATGGAGGCTCTTGCCAAAGCTGGAGCAGTGGGATTTACGGATGATGGGGTTCCTCTTATGGAGGAAAGTGTGGTAAGGAAAGCTATGGAGGAAGCCGCAAGGCTTAATCTTCCCATCAGTTTTCACGAGGAAGATCCGGGGCTCATTGAAAATAACGGAATCAACAGAGGAAAAGCAAGCGCGCACNTTGGGATAGGAGGCTCCCNCAGAGAAGCGGAAATTACTTTGGTGGAGCNGGACTTAAAGCTGGNNTTGGAGACAGGAGCTCACATNAATATACAACATATCAGTGCGAAGGAAAGTGTGGAGCTGGTACGCAGCGCAATGCAGTACAGCGCAATGNAGGGNANAANTATTCATGNCGNNGCAACGCCCNATCACTNNANCCTGACGGAGGATGCAGCCATTCAATACGGAACGCTTGCCAAGATGAATCCTCCTTTAAGAGAGGAAGAGGACAGGCTTGCCATTATTGCCGGGCTGGCGGACGGCACAATAGATATTATAGCAACGGATCATGCGCCCCATACAGCGGAGGAAAAGGCAAAGCCTATTACAGAGGCTCCCAGCGGCATTATCGGCTTGGAGACGGCGCTTTCTCTGGGTATTACCGTGTTGGTGGAGGGCGGTTATCTGACCATAAAAGAACTGCTTAGGAAAATGAGTACTAATCCTGCCGCTCTGTATCATCTGGATGCAGGTTATCTGGCGGAGGGAGGTCCTGCAGACATTGTACTGATTGACCCCAAGGAGAAGGCGGTTGTGGGCAGTTTTGCCTCCAAGGCATCCAATTCGCCCTTTGTGGGCCGGGAGCTTACCGGCAAAGTGAAGGTCACCATTTGTAATGGGAAAGTGGTCTATCGGGATGATGCAGACTAGTGATATAGAGAAAGGAGATTTTCATGAAAAAGAAGCAGAGTGCAAGGGTGATTTCCCAGAAGGAGATTGCCCCGCAGATTTTTGATATGCAGCTTGCCACGGATTTAAGCCTTGAGGCTAAGCCGGGACAGTTTATCGGCATTTATCCAAAAAATAAAAGTACTCTTTTGCCAAGACCTATCAGTATCTGTCAGGCAGATAAGGAGAAAAAGATGCTCCGTGTAGTGTACCGTGTCATGGGACAGGGAACAGGAGAATTTTCCGCCTGTCAGGCAGGGGATATGCTGGACATTTTGGGAGTTTTGGGAAATGGATATCCTCTGGAAAAGGCTGTGGGAAAGAAAGTGTTTCTCATGGGGGGCGGCATTGGAATTCCGCCTCTTGTGGAGCTTGCAAGGGCGCTTAGGGAACAGGGCATGGACAAGCAGGATGTGAATATTATTGCAGGGTACAGGGATTCCCGCTTATTTTTGAAAGAAGATTTGGAGCAGTACGGCAGGGTTTTTGTGGCAACGGAGGACGGCAGCGCCGGAACAAAAGGAACAGNCATGGATGCCATAAAGGAAAACGCTCTGGAGGCGGATGTGATTTTTGCATGCGGACCCATGCCCATGCTGAGGGCAATTAAGAAATATGGGGAAGAAAAAAACATAGACGCCTATCTTTCTTTGGAGGAGCGCATGGCTTGCGGCGTGGGAGCCTGCCTTGGATGCGTGGTAAAGACCAAGGAAGTCAATCATCACTCCCATGTAAAGAATGCAAGAATCTGTACGGACGGACCGGTTTTTGAGGCAAAAGAGCTGGATATTTGAGATTGGAGAGTACCATGGGATTTCAGATGATAGGAATGATAATCATACTAGCTTTTTACGCATGTTATTTTATCAAGATGATAACGCAGCATCAAAAAGGCATAAAGACGAATCAGATGGGAAAAGGAAAAGTCGGATCTGTCAAATGGATTGAAATGTCAATGAAAGTTATCACCTATCTGGTTCCTGTTGTTGAAGTGGTCAGCATTTTTTTAAATACCCATTTTTTAATGGTATCAGTGAGAATTATCGGTATCTTTGTGGGCAGTATCGGGGTAGCAGTGTTTCTGATTTCCATGCTGACAATGCAGGATAATTGGAGGGCAGGGGTGCCCAAGACAGATAAAACAGAACTTGTCACAAAGGGGATTTATCAAATTAGCCGAAATCCGGCCTTTTTGGGATTTGATTTTGTATATATCGGGATAGCAATGATGTTTTTTAATTGGGTACTATTCCTTGCTTCCTGCATGGCAATTCTGATACTGCATTTACAGATTGTAAAGGTTGAGGAAGCGTTTTTGACGGAAGCTTTCGGGGATGAATATCTGTGTTACAAGAAAAAGGTTTGCCGATATTTAGGTAGAAAAAGCAAAGAAAATTAAGTAGGAACTAAGAAAGGAAAACAAGGGAATGAATACACAGACAACCATTGCAGGAGTAACGTTTAAAAACCCAGTAATGACGGCGTCCGGTACTTTTGGATCAGGTATGGAATATTCGGAATTTGTGGATTTAAATAAGCTTGGCGCAGTTGTCACCAAAGGCGTGGCAAATGTGCCATGGCCGGGGAATTCTACGCCCAGAGTGGCGGAGGTTTACGGCGGTATGCTTAATGCCATTGGACTGCAGAATCCGGGAATAGATGTATTTTTGCAAAGAGATATTCCTTTTTTGAAGCAATATGATACCCAAATTATTGTAAATGTCTGTGGCAGGACAGTGGAGGATTATGTGGAGGTAGTGGAGAAGCTGGGGGAGGAGCCGGCGGTTTCCATGCTGGAGATNAANGTNTCCTGNCCNAANGTNAANGAGGGGGCNATTGCNTTNGGNCAGAANGCGGATGCNCTNT